>Ga0180007_10001355_pt1 | contig 34172 bp, 51 predicted proteins | sample MM_PC_MetaG_FD_121122 | JGI IMG/M metagenome (GOLD analysis project Ga0180007, IMG submission 121122) | Groundwater microbial communities from the Aspo Hard Rock Laboratory (HRL) deep subsurface site, Sweden - MM_PC_MetaG | ecosystem: Environmental > Aquatic > Deep subsurface > Groundwater... | reverse complement strand
TATGTCCAAGCCAACCCAGGCTGTACTGTGGCTGAGCTTGTAAAAGCTGTAAAGCACCACTACTCTTCAGATAGAGGGGCTGGGGCCAACTTGCTCAAGCTGACCAGAAATGGCTTGATCAAGGGGCTGCGCTGCGAAAGATCCAACGATTCGAGTCACAAGCCCGTAACTCGCTTTTACTTCGAGGGGTCCCTCTGACGGAGAAATCGTCCGGTCTACGGTCATGAAGAGCATACTCTCCTGCTCAACATAAGTGTGTCTCCCAAAAACGACGGGTGTAAGGGCTTAAGTTTTTAACCCCTCAGGTGTATAAGGGGTATGGGTTATACATTTTCCGCCAATATTTTGGATGCATCTATTTGGCACAAGGACGAACCCTGTCTATGTGCTCAAAATGCTGAGTGTTTTTCAGAAGCGCTTCATGAGATGCAACTAAATCACCGGACTGAACTTGCTACCGTCGCTTGGAGTAAGTGCCCGAGTTGTAATGGATCTGGTGTCGAGACCGTCTCGGTCAGCGACGCTCCTTGCTTGAACCTGGCCAACGACAATGCCGGTAGGTTGCTGTCTGTTCTAGGGCTTCCTGCTGTATACATGGGTGAGGTCTCCATCCCTGGGGCCCGTCGGGCACTGATGCGCGCCAGGGCTCGCACTAGCCTGCTGGCCTTCACGCGATCTTCCGAGGTTATCTGTGGAGAACCCAGAAATAATGAGGATGGCACCGTAGAGCTTCACCCTGTCCGTAGCTACATCTTTGGGCTTACCGAAGAAAAACTGGAAGACTACATCAGTCGATTTGCTAACTTTGTTGAGGAAAGTGCTAGACGTGGTGCCACCACTCTCTACTGGGCCTAGCCGTACCATGCTGGACAAATTTTCTGAACTTGCAGTTAAACTGGCTTGCCACCAACACACCGACAAGGTGCGTGTCTTACTCCGACGATTAGCTTTCGAGTTGATTTTTCGAGGTGAAACCCATGATCTCTCAAAACTCTCCGAAGCTGAGCTTGAAGTTTTTGCCGAGTATTCCCCCAAGCTTAAGGAAGTTTCCTACGGAAGTGATTTGTACCAGCAACACCTGAAAGCCATGCAGCCCGCGCTAGATCACCACTACGCTAACAACGCGCACCATCCTGAACACTACGGCTCTGAAGGTGTACGAGGAATGAATCTTGTAGACTTAGTTGAGATGTTTTGTGATTGGTTTGCCTCGTCTCAACGACATGCTGATGGGGATCTGGATAGAAGTATTGACATCAACCAGAAAAGATTTGGTCTTAGCGACGACCTGGTCGCTATTCTTAAAAACACTCTAAAGATCTTGAGAGTTGAAGAAGAGGAGCCGCAGAAACCTCTTGTTAAAAGCTGATATAGAGTGATGATCGACCCTCTACTGAACACCCGGGTAGCAGCACGCTGGATGCAGTCAGCCTATTTCGAACCTGGTATGGTTGTTTTGTACGGGAAATACAAGAATCACCGTGGAAAGATTGTCGGTTTCTCGAAGGACAAATGGGGTAACCCAACGGTTGAGATAGAACCTATCCCCAAGGGTCGAAAGAGTAACAAATTCTTTGGCCTCTTTAAAATCTGGCGAGCGGACGTGAAAGAGAAAGCGCTTGCTGATCTGAAAGCCAAAGGGCTATGACGGACAGTCCTCAGCAGTGTCTCTCCTGTGGTGAGCCTTTGCCCTCAGAGGAGGAGGTCTCCTCAAAAACAGTGCCTCTTTGCGAAAAGTGCGGTGCATTCAGGAATCCCCGAGGAATAACCTTCCAGGCCAAAGGTACCAGTTCCGAGGCCGCTGCGAAAGATCCTCCTTGTCAGCTTGACTGAACCTCTCCCAATAGAATAGTTCCATTCTTGCGCGGTGCATCAAGGACCACTCCAGGTCATGGCGCGCTATTTGTGCCGGAACCGTAGGAGGATTCCGATCATCTTTGATGAGGTGTGATTGAGCGCCCTTGAGCGAGGCCGTCCCCCATGGGGATGAAAATAGCCTGGGCAGGCTAAACAGCTCATCGACAAGAAGTTGGACTGATTTCCTAGCCCGGCTACTTTTCTTTAACTTTCTGGGTCCCTAGGTGTAGTACTCTTATGAGTTATACATTTTCATCCAACATCAGGGACACCAAGATTACTAGTAAAAAAGAACCTTGCCCCTGTGCCCAGGACGCGTACTGCTTCTCGGAGGCTCTTCAAGATGGGGTCCAGCCGTGCCACCTCTCCGAGCTTGTCGCCCTGGGGCCCGTCGGGCACTGATGCGCGCCAGGGCTCGCGCACCTCAGAGATTCACTACGGGGTTCCTAGCGTGAACGAAGATGGTACAGTGTCCCTTCATCCCATCCGAGGATACAATTTTGAGCTTACCGAGGAAAAGCTTGAGGAGTACATTGTACGCTTTGCCAGCTTCGTTGAGAAGAGTATTCAACGTGGTGCTACTCGCATTTACTGGGCCTAGTCATGCATCTTGAGAGCATCAAAATTCTTTGGCGACAACCTGATAATGGGGCCCTCTGGGGGATCCCCTATGAGACGCGATCAGGGCAGCAGCCCTACGATCTTTGGAGGGCACATCGAGACTATGTAGCCCCAAGACCTGGCTGGTATGGCTCGAAGCAAATAAGTCTTGAGGACTGGGTCTACTTGGGGGATTACGAGTGGCATCCGGAAAAAGATTGGGAGAACATCAAGGCGTTCCTTGAGATGCACAAGGATTTGATTCCACAAGGACCCAATGAGTGGTCGAGCCTATAACAAGTAGCCTAAATAGATAGAAGATTATGTGGCATGGGGAATTAGCACCAGAAGTTGAATTACTCCTGCGACTTGGTCAAGCCGAACGCGACAGGGATTGGAGTACTGTTGAAAAGATTCTGTCTGCCGCTGTAGAAGAGTCCGGGTTGCCCGGGTTGCCAAAAATGGGGAAACCCTGTGCCTCACTAAGCGACCAGATTGCACGAGATGACTTAGTGTGGTCCTTGATGCATCGCGCAAGAATGGAACTCAGCTACCATGAATACTTCAATAAGGATCCCTTTGACGACCCTGAGTATCAGTACAAGAGATTCGTCATGCTTTGGTCAAGCTTCAGGTAGTTCAAAGTCTTGATCCCAAGGGTAATCCTACGGTCACCCTCCGACCCGTGCCCAAAGGACGCAAGCAGGATAAGACGTTTACCTACAGAAAAGTAGCTGGCTCGTAGGTTGCTACTCCTACTAACTTGGTGTTGCCTGAAGAAGTCAGGAAGTCAATTTTTCGGCAGGACCACTACGGGGAATTTGCTCAGAGGCCTCTTTACGGCCTTCCATGTAGGAGGTACGACTCCTACACTCTCTACCCTCAAAAGCTGTTTAGGCAAAGCGTAGGAGTTGGTGGCGTCCAGCTCTACAGACAGGACTCGGTATCGCCCCGCCTCCACTCGCAGCACCTCTAGGCGACCCTCTGCTGTGTCACGTTGAGACGAGAATCTCGGTAGACTAACCGAGTCCCCGATCCGTAGAGGTGCCGGTAGCTCTAACTGAACGCTCGGATAGTACTTGAAATCTTCGATGGTTACGATGGTCAGCATTTTTCCTCGAAACGTACTTGACAGCCTACACCGATTTGGGCTACCTCTAACAAGTCTTTTGGTCAGGACCATGGGTTACCAAGGCTCCCTTACCCCTTTCAGGGGACATGGAACAGGTCGTACAGGCGATCTGTTCTCTGCAAAAGCCTGTTTATCCGTTCGGGACGACCACCAGGGTTCTCGAATAGCTGAGCTGGAACCTCCCTCCCTTCCCTGTAAGTTGTTAGGGGTCAAGGTACAGCAAGGAACAGAGCAGGGAGGATCCTGCTCTGTTCCTAGTCAAGTAGGTGCAGTTCGAGGGTGATCCTACCATCTCTCTTCAGGACTCTTGTCCTATAAGCACCGAAGGCGGAGTAACTCCTAGTAATCTAGCTCTCTCTTTCTACCACTACTCTTACCACCACCCCTATTCCCTCAACAGTAGGATTACGTCGTATGAGCTTCACGGTTGCTCTAGAACCAGTTTACTACAAAGTCGTAGGACCTCCGAGAGACTATGCTGAGTTGTTCACTCAATACAACACCTTCATCGATAATCTTCTGAGGAGAATCAACAAGATCCCTTCGGATACGGAAGACCTTAAGCAAGAGATCAAGTGCAAGCTGGTAAATGCTAAGCTCCTAGAGAAGTTCCGAAGTTTTGCTGCTCAGACTCTCCCACCTGTGTTGACAGCTCAAGAGGCCATAGACTACCTAGGGGTGTCTTGGTGCAAGTTTCATAGTGCTCTGAAGAAGGCAGCCAAAGCGGATCTCGGTATCGAACCTGTTGAGGGGACTCTGCTGTCAAAGGATGCTGCCTTCTCCTCCAAGGATATCAAGATCTTGGATGACCTAGGCCTCTTGCCTGAGAAACGAGGAATTAGGCGTAGGCCCCCTGTACTGGCTCTAGGTTTTACCAACTACCTTGGAGTGGCGATCCGACGGCATTTTGCTAATTGGGTACGGACCAAGAAACGCAGAGTCATTAGGGAGATCACCCTGGATCCCTCGTCGGTGGTTTCTCACACCGTTGGTAATTCTTACAAACTTAGCTGTTCAGGTATTGAACAGGCTTCTTGGGAGCAAACCCTGACAGATGACATTGACAGCGATACCGACTGGGCTATCAAGTGTTCTATCTTTTTCCGGGCTGCTCAGCCTTTGGCGCTTCAGCATGGAATAGACCTGAGTCGGGCTCGGGAGATCGAGTCTTTTGTAAGGGAAGACGGGACGATCCGTGTCCGACCAACGGAAACCGCACAAAAAGCGCTGAAACTCCTGGATCGGATCTCCCGAGGTGCTACAACAGTAGACTGGGGCGGTAACCCTGTGATGAGCATCAAGGCGATGGTGCTCCAGGCTCTGTGACAAAGCTTCTATAGCATTCCCTCTTTAGGGAAAATGTCTACTCAGAAGCTCGCACAACGGGCGCAAGATCTCTCCCGCCAGATCTACGCTTCTTTACCTTGGGGATACCGAATCGCTCAACTTTTGAGTAAGTTGGCGCTAGACACCCAGGAAGTGCTGGGACGGTTCATTTACGCCGAGTTCATCAAGGCTGGGGTCGAGGGCTTACCCGACATCCAAGGTCAACCAGCACTGTCCTACCAGGACAAGGTGCGAGGACCTAACGGAGTTTACAAGCTTCCTAAAGACTACGGCAGATCGTTCGGTCAAAAAGCATGGTTTATCGCTTTCAGTAAATTGAGAAACCAAAATGTAGTTGAAGAAGCCGTTGCCACGGCCATGATGCGCCTGGTTAAGAGAAACCCTTTTCATGAGGGCACACCTTTAAAGACCGCTGAGTCTTACGTTATTACAGCCATCTTGAACCTAGGTAGGAATATTATCCGTAACACTGCGAGACGGCGAGAAGATTCTTTGAGTGGTCGGCAGAGAGATGATGGTTCGGAAAATCCTATAGACTTGAAGGACCCCGACTCGTTCGAGGGGTTGGACGACTTGATCCCTTCCTCCGATCTACCTGGTATCTTGCGGAATCTGGAACGGGTCCATGAGAAGGCTCCTGCATGGGTTCAGTTCCAAATGGAAGGCTTCAGGTCTCGCGAGATTGCTGAGCAGTGGGGTATATCTGCCGTCCGTATGAGTCAGTGGCAGAAAAAGTATCTTCCACACATCAAAAGAATTTTTGACAACTACTTCCGTAGTGCTGCTTGATGCTGACACTAAACGCAGTTACTGATGGCATCAATCGGCTTACTTGGGAGTACGGGGTTCTCGGGATATTCTCCGTCTTTTTCATCATAGCTTTGGTGTGGCTCGTTAAGCAGTGGCGTACGAGCATGCTCAGTGCCACTGCTGATGCCAAGGAGTTTGCTAAGAGCTTGACTAATACTGCAAGTGCTAACAGCAAGTTACTAGTAGAAACCCACAGGTTCAACGATGCTCTACGTGCAGCTTTTGATAGTGTCAAAACCGAGTTGACCAACCACAAGCGTGCTGTCATCGAAAACATCAGGACAGAATCAGTTGAGCATAGACGTGGGGTAGAGGAGATCTCCGACAAGATAAACCGTCTCTGTCAAGAACAGGTGCGTCTTGTAGATTCCATCAGGAGGATTGAAAATGTCTCTCCGAAGCATATTTCTGAAGATGATAGGTGTTGAGTCTCCTGATTATGCCGCTCTGGAGTTGGCCAGGGCACGCAACAAGGCTGAAGCTGTCAACAAGGATACTGAGCAGGCTATCAAAGACCTTCGTGCCGCCAGGGAGGCCTTGGAGTATGCCGCCGAAGGGTTGTCATGACTCACCCACCTGACGACGAAGAAGATGTCGATGTCCAAGCATCTGTCAGAGAAATCAGACTAAGCGAGGACCACGACCACGCCAAAGTCCTAGTGACTATCTCCGATGCGCTGTTGATGATCATTGACAAGTTCCAAGAGGTCTTCAACGGGTTCGAGGTCCTCACTTGTAGAGCTGAGACCAACATCAGACAGATGAATAGGGTTGCCATTCTGGCCACCTTATCAGTACTACTCAACCTAGTCCTAGCAGTGGCTGTTTGGACCATGGTTCGGTCTTTTTCCGTAGTACAACAACAGCTGGCCTATGCTCAGGACAGGTCTGCTGCTCTTTACACGGACATGAGGCATCTTCGAGACGAACTCGGGGTCACAACCAAGAAGGTTGATGCTGTAAAAGAGGACACTTCCCAGAAGCCTACTGTTGAGATTGTGACAGATCCGGCAACGGGTGGTGCCAAAGTAGTGATCCAGCCCAAGGCAGAGCCAGCCTCTTCCACTACGCCGGTTCTTGCTACTACAGTACCTGAACCGCCCTTGGCTGTTGAAATTCCGTTAGAGCTTCACAAGATCCGTGAAAAGCTTTAGCCTCTGAGCCGCTATCACCTCTGGGTCTGGTGTAACTACTATCATCATGGCTGCCAGCGTATCTGTTGTATCCATCACTGTCACCAGGAACTGTGTCCTAAACATTCTTGCGGAGGACGCTAACACTCTTCGTAAGACATTGCTTAGTAAGGGTTTTGCAGAGAATCTGGTAGATGATGGTACAGGTGTTTCAGTGGATGTCGAGGTAGACAACAGTATTCGCGACCCGCTTCCAAGTTACTTACCAAAAGCAGATTATGTCCTGGTAGGTGGTGACCTCAGCCAGAACTTCGAACTTGAGGGAGCTACTGTCTTGCAAAAAGAAGCAGAGGATACTCTTACAAAGTTGCTCATAGCCGAGAGGCAACTACCCCTTCCCTGGGGGCAGGTATGATCCTCTCGGACAGGGGTATCAAGAAGGCACTGCATGACGGTGGCCTAAAAATTGAGCCACTTGATGACCCGGATAAACAAATTCAGCCCGCGAGCGTCGATCTTCGCCTAAGCTCTGACTTTTTATTCTTTGTCACTAAGGATTTGGTTATAGACGCGGCCGATCCGGTTCAGGCCTATGAGCTTGTTGAGCTGTCTTCTCTTGTCCTACAGCCCAACGAGTTCGTTTTAGGTTCCACGATTGAGACAGTTGTGATGCCTGGTACCTTGGCTGGACATGTCGAGGGTCGTACCAGTCTAGGGCGTCTGGGATTGATGGTTCACATCACTTCAGGATATGTAGATCCTGGTTTCAGTGGCGCTCTTACCTTGGGTCTCTACAATGTCAGACCTTGTCCTATCAGGCTCCATGTCGGGATGCGTATCTGCCAGCTAGTGCTACACACTTTAGCCTCAGAAGTGATTCGTGGTTATGGCAAAGAGCGTGGCAGTCGCTACAGTGGTCTGAAGGGCCCAGTGTGTTCAAAGGGTTCGTGATATCGTTGGCCTCATTTGCAGGGGGCAGCTACCATTCAGTACCTGCGCGTAGCGCCCGTCTGTGGGCTTCGACTTTGGAGTCTTCCTTCTTTCCCGGAGAGCCTGCTTGCTCCTTTGCTCGGTCTCTTTCAGCCTCTCTTGCCTTTCGCAAATCTCAGCTTTGCGAAAGGCAAGCAATTGCTTACGAGCCTTGAGGCTAGCTTTTTTGGCCTCTTGGATGTCGTGTATGCGTGACATGGCCTAGTAATCTACTAGGTCAACCGACTGATAGGCGATGTAACTAGCATCATCCCACCAGAGCAACCACACTGGTCGGAAAGCACTGGAATCCTCGTTCCAGACAAAGCTGTAACGCATCGAGTTAAACCACTCGGCATCACAAGCTGCGAACCATTCACGGCCTTTCAGGTCACTGAAAATCGGTTGGGGGGCCAGGGCCAGCCCCACAGTTTCCACAACAATTTCTCTTCAGTTCCAGGCAGTTAGAAATGCAGGATGAGGGGTCAGGAGATCTCTGCTTACAGCGGATCCTGCACTGGTAACAATCGGAGTGGCACCGAGCCTTGTCACTCGGTGAGGCCAACAAGATGGCGAGACAGAGGGAAAGTCGGAGGTTCAAATCCTTCCCTGCGGGCTCGAAGGACCCAACGGTTGGGTCCTTCGACCACGGACAGGTAGCTCAGTTGTTAGAGCGCTTGGTGGTGTGAAAAGCTATCAAGAGGTCGGTGGTTCAAATCCATCCCTGTCCTCAACTCAATTTTGGGCCCGTAACTCAAAGGCTGAGTGCCAACCCTAATGAAGTTGGAGATGTGAGTTCGAGTCTCACCGGGCCCTCCGTTGAGGATCGATCAGGCTTGTACACCTTGAGCCACAAGCATGAACAGCTTGACAGCGATGTCTTGGAAACAGTTCTTGGTGAAGGTAAACTTTGGGTGAAAGTGGTCGGTCCAAAGGTGGGGCAGAAAATCGAGCACCTGGTAGGTCCTGTCGCAGTCTTGCCTAAGATTGATCCGCACATAAGGTGGGTCGGTCACATCACAGGGATCGGTTAACAGCGCAGGCCGGATGTCAGGAGGCTCTAACCCAAATTGTTTGCAGAGGTTTATGAAATGTGCCTTCATCTTTAGGAATTCCGACATCTTACTACTCCTCGCCAGTATAGAGGTAAGGTTCTGGACCGTCCCCTTGTAGCCTCTTGATTATGGCCTCAAAATAATGTCCGTCTCTCTCAATGACTACAAACTTGCGCTTCAGCTTCCTAGCTGCAAAAGCTGTGGTACCATAACCGGCAAAAGGATCGAGGACCCACTCGCCTACTCTGGTGTGGACTTCAATAGGAATTTCAATGATACGCTGAGCTTTTTGAGTTGGATGGATCTTGCCTCTCAGAATCTCGGTCACATCGGTCCAAACATTGGTCCTGCGCTTGTAGGGGCTTTTGGCAGGATGCTTAGGGTCATAGCCGTCATAGCCTCGTAGCTCCTCAAGTAGTGGGACGTTGAAGCATCGAGGCTTTTTGATATCGTCACCTTTGATGAGGTAGGCACACTCCTCACGGGTGAAGAGGTAGTTGTGTTGCACACCATAAGCTCGTTTCTTGCCCCAGGTGATCAGGTTGGCAATCTTGAGGCTAGTCTTGTTTTCGACCTCGGACAGGAACTGAAAGAAGGGCCTGAACTCTGGTCTGCCGATGCCACCCCAGATATAGAACGCACCGTTTGGCTCTAGCTGCTCAGACCACACGTTGGTCCAGTCAAGCATCCAGGCTACAAAGCTAGCGGTATCTGTGGCCGCGTCCCAGTCCTCCTCTACGATGTTTCCGTAAGGCGGGTCTGTCAAGATGAGGGGGAAAGGACCAGCGAGGTCCTTGACTCTGGTTCTAACCTCAGGACTAGTGCTGTCGCCTTGGATAGCAAAGCCATCCGGAAAGGTTTCGACTCTCATTTCGGTCCTATACACCAGAGTGTTGGTGTATAGATGCCACCATGACCAAAGAGGCACGCCCACTCAACTTCTGGGAGAGAGCCGCTCGCACACGTTCGATTTGCTCTTCTTCCTCTGGCTTGAGCCGAAGATGGGCCGGCTGACTCATGTTAGAAAAGTGACACACCGATAACAGCTGTCAAGAGAAAATCAACACGGTAGAAACCGGTGGAGTCGATCAAGTTTGAGCAGGTTTTTGGCTAACAGCCAGAACCCTCTGGCTGCCGCATTCAAGCAAAGTGACTTTAGACTCATAACCATCTCCTTCACATCTGGTATCTGTCAGATCGACTGACTAAAACACTGACTCGTGTCCGGTTCTAAGTCGTACACCTTTACATCAAAGCTCTCTAGTTCTGTATGCAGGAGCTGCTCGATCACAGCCCAGTCCCCGCCAGCCAATCCGGATCCCATCCTGGGCATATGTACCGTGGCAGATTTCTCGGCACAGAACCTAGCAACCCGACGTAAGCCAATACGAATCGCGTTGTACCGAATCGGGGGTTGACCCGAGAGGGACCGAATCCCGTGCTGCCCTACAAGGTTGGCAACCCAGATACGCTGTGAGACCTGTACGAACTGTACCTGGCCTAGTGCGAGGGGTCCTGACTCCACAGCCTGGGTAGGCTTGGCTCTGTACCACGCTAGGTAAGCTGCTCTGGCCATAGGCCAGGAGTGTGCAAGGGCAGCCACAAAGCCTTTGTTCCAAAATCCTGAGTCGTTGCAGCAGTGCAAAATCAGCTTTACGCCCTCGCCGACGGGTGTAGTGGCATCACCGATGGTGTAGCTAATAGTCATTGGAACTAACTCAATCCGAGATCTGCACGCCATACAGAGTGACAGCAGGTGTTGATAGCTCCCAGGTCCTGCCCCGCTCATCATTGTGTTCACAAAGCAGAAAAACTGTGGTTTCGATTCTAGGCAGGTAGACATCACTGTTCCAGTACCGAAACAAGAACCGGTGACGTCGCGTCTGGTTGGGTGGTGCCGAAGCACCAGGGGCCAGGGTCAGCTCAAGCTCCGGACGACGACGTCGGATCAACATAAGCTCGTGCTGGATCTGCTTGACCACTTGAGCTTTCGTGAGCACAACGGGGGCGTCCCAAGAGACATCCCCGTCGAGGATTCGAATCTGAAGTCGCCCTACGTTTACGGTCACATCCCCAGCATGCATTCTGAAAACCTTTCAAGATTCAGGGGGCCTTGCCCTAGGTTGAACAAGGCCCCCTTAGCAGCCCTAAGCTAGTTCAGGTGCGAGACCACGAACTCATGAGCGGCACAGTGCCGCTCCATGACCGTGGCGGGCCCACCGTACTTGAGCCCCTCGGTGAAGGAGTTGTACAAGCTCCAGAAGTTCCGGTCAGAGAATTCCTCGTGACGGGGCTCGGTCCAGTCTCCGAAGGCCACACTGGCCTGCTGGGGGGTAAGAATGTTGTGGCCCTGAGCCACACCCAGCAGCTCGTACCCACGATCCAGGTAGCAGGGGGTAGCCTTCATCTGGTCGATGTGGCTCTGCATCGAGGCATGGGCCTCCAGGGCAACATCGATCCGCTCCAGAACCAGAGCGGTGAAGCTGTCCCACACGTTGCGGGTGTTGCGCTTCAGCACACGGAAAGCGTTGCCGCTGAAGCAGAGATTGTCGCAAACGAAGACGCTGGCACCCACTGCAAGGCCCAAGCTGAGGCTCTTGTTGTAGCTCTGGCGCAACCCGAAGGTGAGCCCGGAGTCGTCCCGACCCGTATCGTAGGTCAGGGATGCGAAGAGCTGATTCCCCTTCTTGTTGAGCCCGTAGCCCTCACGGACCTTGGTCAGGCCCAACCTCTTTGAAGCAGCAGCTTCGACGAAGGTCAGAGCATCGCTGTAGCTCACCGGCTGGTAGCTCTCAGTAGAGCCAGGAATCTGGACCTCGGACACGGCGTCACGGGTAACAGCTTTGGAACCGGCATGGAGGCAGAGAGACATGATAATTGCTCCGTAATGGTAAAGGTTTCTGGTATCTAGGTCTGAGGCGAGTGTGTGAGTAGGTCGATCCTCGACCCTGGACAGTCTATTACCGAGGTAGGTCGCCAGGGCCCCCGCATCTCTACGGGGTACATACCTTTCGCACACTCGCTTCAGACCTAGCAACCGTCTGATAGCCCTAATACACCGAGCAGGTTCTGAACTTAACCTAAATCGACAGGCTGCATTTTATTTTCCGAGGACCACCCAGCCCCACAACGGCAGGTCCAGGCTACGCCGCCTGGAAAAGCCTCACCTCTAACAGCGTAGCTGGCACACTTGGGACATGCGGGCCAGCCCTGGTCATCGTGACTTGGCCTGGACTTCTTACTGATAGCGTCTCGAAGAAGCTCGGCATGGGCCTTATCCAAACAGTCCGCCACGATCTCTTTCCAGGTCGAGGTCCTGCGGATGCAGACCCTGTAGCCTCTGTTGAGTACTCTGCGGAAAGCTTAAAGCGTTGGGCTCCTAAGATGTCAGGATACGACCTTCCTGATGACAAGAGAGCCCTGTTCTTTGATCAGGTAGTTGTTAGCAAGAATCGACTAGGCTGTTTGCTCTCAGTGTTTCTGGATACGGAGCCTTTGATGTTGTGGGACGCCACCTCGGTCATGTACGCCTTGCCTTGTCTAGGCTTGTTCTCTAAGACCTGCAAGGCATACTTGATGGGGTTCTCACAAGAGCCGGACAACACCCCTGTAGAAGTCTTCGTGGATTCAAGCACCAGACTGTTTGAGTTGGCTTGTGGAGGTCTTCGTGAACCTTGAAAGTGCTGTGGCTCGTGCTTGCGAGGAGCCTACATTGCTCGATGCTTTGACTTGGATAGCAATTTGGGAAGCGGAACGAGCTATTCAACAGGCCTTAGAGCAGCAGCGTACTGGTATAAGTACAGCAGCTGCTGGATCATGGGACACGTGCTTCCGTACGGCTTTCCAGCGTGTGCTCGTCGTGCTCCATACCCGGAAGGGTCAATAAAACGGGCCGGCGTACAACGCCACTCAGATGAACGAGATTACCAGGTGAGATCGCCTTCAAGCTTCTTTTGTCGTAGTCTTGAGATGATGTGAGGTCCGTAAGCCATCGAGGTAAACAGTCCTCCTGCCCATCGTTTTCGATCATAGTCGGTTTGGGTCTTTAACGCTCTTTCCCGTCGGCATTCAATATTGCTGATCGCTGCTTTGATCATAGCCTCTTTGTAAGGTTCCCAGACCGGAGCATGGGCTAGCACTAAAATAGAGTAGTCCACACAACCCTCTTCGTAAAAGGGGTCTCCCTCAGGGAAGTTGTTGAGGTTGGCGTGGAGAAGCTCGTGTGTAACTTTTTCCAGAGTCTTGCCAGGGTTACGTCTGACAAATCCGGGATGCAGCCTTATTTGACCTGTATCAGGTTCGAACGAAGCGTTGGCGCCAGATATATGAGCTGCTTCAGACATCGGTAGGATGCTTCGCAGTGGTTGTTTGTGGTAAGAACCTAGGGCACCTAGCAAGAACAGATAAGCCCGCTCTGCCCAGATTTCGATGAAGCGATCCCAAGTACAATCACCACCATAGACACTGCTGGTGAACAACCCTTGATGAGGTGTCCCAGCTGAGGCTCTTTTTAACAGGTGGTTGACTTGTTCTGGCAACATTCTACTTCGACTAAGACATTAAATCTTTGTTGGCTTCACTAGAGTATGGAGCGCATCCAAGTCAGTACCCACCTTGTTGTTTACCCTAACGTAGGGATCCCCAACGTAGGGTTGGGCAGAGCTGCTAATCTAGGGGCCTTTGGTGTTACACTTTTAGGTGCCGCTGTCACTCCCGAACTACCTGACGCTGTTTACGACACTAGAAGCCTAGGTGCTCATGACTTAGGTGGCAGAGTTAGTGGTCGGCAAGGGAGTCTTGATGCGGTCTATGTGGCAGGGTACGCCAGCCCTGGAGTGGCTGCAGCAGGATCAGTCACGGTTGTGGACGGAGCCTCGTTAGTAGATGGCGAGACGGTGACTATCTCCGATGGCACTAACCCACCTACTATTTTTGAGTTTGACTCCGGTGGCGGTGTGCTTCCGGGCAACGTTGCTGTTGTTTTCAATGCCCTAGACACAGTCGATGTGGTTCGGGATAGCCTCATCAATGCTATCAACATAACCTCCGGTCCCGGTTTTACCATCATCGCTGTTGTCTCTAGTTTAACGACTCTGACAGTTGACAACACCTCCTTGGGTATAGCGGGCAACGTTCCGATCCTGCACACAGTAGCTGATCTTGGTTTTGCTGTTACAGGAATGGATGGCGGGGTAGATACCACACCTGAAAGGGTCCTGCTTGGTTTAGGTAACGACCTCGTTTCCCCCAACCACGGGGTCTCGCTCACCACCGACTCCAACAACCGGCCTATACTATATATTTTCAATAGCTTGGGTGTCCAGGTGGCTGGAACTACCCCAAGTACAGCACCTATTGCCGAAGGATCTGTGGTTCATCTTCGTGTAACTTGGGATACCTTGAATGAGGTAGCTAACGGAAGACACGCTACGATGAGCATCAACGGACAAGCTATTCCAGAGGTTGACTGGACCTTGGACCCTGTTGCTAGTTGGTCTATGGATCAACTAGCAGGGTTGGGAGTAGGCAACCCGTGGGGCTTCGGTGGACTAGCCACCTTCAACGGGTCGATGCAAGCTGCTCAGGTGTCCAACAGCGTTCTTCCCTAGTAAGAGTTCTATAAATTCAACAGGTTACAAGAATCGACACTGGACCTCGATTTTTTTCTTGCACCGAATGTGCAGAGGGCGTACTGGTACAAGGTGCGGGAGCGTTCATCGCCGACGCATCAGGTACTGGTCGTGAAACGTCAAACCACATCATCATCGAGACTGTTAGCAGGGAGTTACCTCCTCCTGGCGGTGTGGTGTCACTTGAGCCCAGAAGCCCCCTCCTTTACTATTTATGCCAATCAGGAGGGGGATACATAGGCGGCCTCTCTTCTGAACGTAGCTAGAAGAAGGCCGCCAAGGGAAACCGAGGCGGCCTTGGTGTTTTAGGGCCTTAACTAACTGAAACTAAAAGGACTTCAAACAAAATACACAAAATAGTAAAATGTGGCGTGCTCAGGTGTATATGAAGTAGACAGCACTACTGGGATTATCGGAAACCTGGAACGTAAGTAGGCCGAGGGTACGGCCGACGGTCTGTAAAACCGTTGCCCACAGGGATAGTGGTTCGACTCCACTGCGTTCCACTTCGTGTCTAGGAGGTATTGGACAAGAGTATCATCAAAGAAGGTTATGCATTCCAAATTGGAGTAGGTGGTAACTCACCAGGGATACCTGGAGCTGCACGTTCGATTCGTGCATTTGGAACTGACTGGGACCAGGTAGCTGGCTTGTTCTCTGACAACCTTACAGGACTTGGCATACGCGGTTCAGCGTATGACCTCTCCTGGTCCTTTTTGGGGCGTCGTCCAATAGGCAGGACGCTAGGCTCTGGACTTAGTAATGGGGGTTCGATCCCTCCCGCCCCAACCCTTTCCAACGTAATTCAATGGTAGAATAATCGGCTGTTAACCGATCTGTTGAAGGTTCGAGTCCTTCCGTTGGAGCCACGTGATTATTTTCGTGTGTTTGGGCTCATCCGACGGTCGGCGTGCTGGCTGCAACCCAGCATTCGAGGGTCCGACTCCCTCTGAGCCCTCTGAGTTGGCAGGAACGGTGCCATGAAACAAGGGTAGACTAGGAACCGCTCGAAAAGGCTATATAGCCAGTCGATCTTGTTGCTCATTGATGGGGACGTAGTGCTAACGGGAGCACGCTGCGTTCGCAACGCAGAAGTGAGGGTTCGATTCCCTCCGTTTCCACTGCAGGGAGAGTGGGCTCATAACCTGTCTCACGCAGCGCCTCAAGGTGAGACCGGCGTCTCATACGCGCCTGGGCGAGGCTTCGAGTGCCTCCGCTGCGACTGGCCATCCCGACTGGGCCACTGATGGCTCTCCTCCTCGTCTGGACGGATTCCAGCACGACTCTACGAAAGTCGTTGTCTAGGTTCAATTCCTAGCGGGGAGACCCAGCGTCCGCAACCAATCTGGGTGTAGATCAATCTGGTAGATCGCGTGCTTCGGGAGCACGAGGCTGGAGGTTCGAGTCCTCTCACCCAGACAACAGGCGGCGCTTGTAGCGCTGTGTGATTCGAGCTGTTCGGCTTTCCCTCAACAATCCGTTCTTGGTTTTCGAGTACTTACCCATGCTCTGATTTGTCTGGCTCTCGGTGATCTCACCACGTTCTCCGATTTCTAGGTCTCCTTCCAACAGCTCCTCCGCCTTAGACAGACTCAGGGCATTACCGATATACTGTCTGCGTTTGTGGCCTATGAGGCGGAAGGTCTTGTATTCGAAATCTCTTCGGATAGGGACTACTTTGGCCATGCTTTAGGTGAGTAACAAGTAAATTGGGCTCGTGGTCTAGTGGTAAGACACTCGGCTTTTAACCGATGAGACGGGGGTTCGACTCCCTCCGGGCCTACAAGTTGTCGAGGTCCAGGAAGCCGGTCAACCAGCTCCTGGGTCTATTTGCCGAGGTGGTGGAATGGTAGACACAGTTGGCTTAGAACCAACCGCCCATGAGGTGTGCAGGTTCGATTCCTGTCCTCGGCACTGTACCCGGCGTCAACGTGCCTCAAGCCGGGTATAGGATTGCCCTGAAGGGCGCGAGTGGGGGATCTAGGGCGCGCGGCCAGCTCCCTCTTTAGACGCGCTGCGTCCAGGGCGCAGTGACCCTAGAGGTCGTGGAGGTTCGAGTCCTCTCCTGAGCACCACTGGTCTTTAGCTGCTTCGGCAGTCCGAGGATAGCCTCCTTGGCGCGTGACAAGGCCTTTACGCCTCCTAGTGTGGATCCGACCTTTTAGCCCCTGGAGGCGTCTGGAGACGCCGCTAGCTTGTCACGCTAGGTCGAGGCGAGTTCGATTCTCGTCGGGGGCGCAGTTGTGAACTTCGCAGTATCCCTCCACGGGTTACTGGCAGAAGAAATCAGTGGGCATACATAGGTCGGAGGTCATGGTGACCGGCGAGCCTCCAAAACTCGCGTTAATCGAGAAGGTTCGATTCCTTCCCGGCCTGCTAAAGACACAACACGACTGGGTTTTGCGGGATTTGCTCCAGGTGAGCAACCAGCCTTCCAAGCTGGCCAGACGGGTTCGAGTCCCGTATCCCGCTCCCGTGCGTGCCGCTGTCAACGGCTAGTGGGGCTGGACTCCCCATGAACGAAGTAGGGTGACACCTACAAAAAAGCCCCCGGACCTCGGAGAGGTCGCCTTGAGCAGAGGCGTTAGAACACACCGATGGAGGGTTCGCCCAGCGAAGTCAGGAGTTCACTGTTCACTTGGTGGTGTTGGCCGACTGGTGAAGGCGCTGGATTGTGGCTCCAGCTTTGGCGGGTTCGATTCCCGTACACCACCCCAAGCAGCGACAGAGACGGGAGAGTGGCCCGTAGCAGGAGGGCGTGTGGTTGAGAAACTCGGCCCAAGGAACCAGGGTCGTCGCCCAGCCTCAAAGGTGTGGCTTCTGCGACCTGATCAGTCGCCTGTCGTTGCTTGATCTGGGGTCATCTGTCCAACGGGAAGACGCCAGCTTTGCAAGCTGGAGATCGGGGTTCGATTCCCCGTGACTCCACCCCGCAGTATAGGCACGTCCCCCATAGACTTGGTGGGACTGTATGCAGGCCCGAAACTCAGCAGGAAGCACTGACCATGATCGGCTGCGGAGTGGTGTCTGTGGTCAGCTGTGCTACGAGGTAGAGCCGAAGAGCGGTACGTTAGGTTGTGCTAAGCCCGCCAAGCAAGCTGATCTAGTGATAGCGCCTGGCTGAAAACCAGGGGAGCCCGGAGCGTAACCGGGGCTTGGCACAAAATTGGGCCGGTCGTCCAATGGGAGGACACCAGTCTGGCAGACTGGCAATCCGAGTTCGATTCTCGGTCGGTCCACCGCTTGACTGTCTGATCAACAGAAAAGTGAAGCATGCAAGGGTTTGGCTGAATTCCCGGCATGCGAACCCTGCTAGCGGGGAGAAACAGCCAAAACCAGATCTGGTGTTCGTCAGCCTAAGGAGAGTCACATGAAGACGCGCACCAGTGAAGTCCGGGACAACTCCGGGCATATCACTCACATTGACAAGACCACGACGTACGATAACGGGGAGACTGTACGTATTCGCCAGGACTACTGTTCCGGCGGGTTTCTAGGAATTGGGAGCGGTCCCACGACCATCTCGGATGTCGAGAAGATCGACTCGAATGGCAACGTTTGGGAATGCTACAAGGATAGCTCGGCCACGGCGCACACTCGTCGTGGGAACGACGGTCGATAGTAGCTAGCATATATGCTAGCTGGGGTAGGAAGACTGATGGTAGCCTCCACCTTAACGAGGACCAGACGCGGGTTGCTCTAGCCCCTTAGCGTCTTTCGAAAGGCGTGCAGTGGGCACGCCGCTTGCCGATGTAGCACAGGGGTAGTGCAGTCCCTTGGTAAGGGAAAGATCGTCGGTTCAATTCCGACCATCGGCTCCAGCGGACGCCGTTTTGGCCTGTTTGGGCACCGTTCTTCTAGGGGCAGGAAGCTGGTCTTTCAAGCCAGTAACGCGGGTTCGATTCCCGCACGGTGCGCCGGTTGTGACTACGCGGCTGGTCCTTCCGTGGCGGCCTTTGAGAGTTGGGTGGCGCTCGACGCCGACGGGCGGGTAGGCTGGCTGCGCGGAGTGTCCAGTTGAATCGGCGGCCCGCCCGGAGCCATGAACGATTGTGAGCACAATGCTGTGCTGTGCGAGTGCCAAGCAGCTGAGTTGCGCGCCGAGCGCGACGCTGCCTTAGCCGAAGTCGAGAAGCTTGAACTTACGCACAAAGCCGAGGTCGACCAGCTCAAGCGCTGGCTGGACGACGCTCGTGCGCAACTCGCGGCGCTGACTCGTGAGCGCGACCAGACTTCAGCTTGAACACTTAGACTTAGATACGGGGCTGATTGGTTTCGACGGGGCAAAGAAGATACAACTGATCACGCAGGCAGCGCCAGGCTGCCATGAAAAACTGGCCGTTTTTAATTGCGAACGACAACGCAACTGCTCTCCCCATCGCGGCGTGAGCCATCGACTAGCCAGATCGTCCTGGTAGCGAAGTTGGTGTAAATCACTAGGGCTGGTTACAGTGTTGGGTTTCCGAGCACTGTGATGAGATAAACAGGGATCTAGGTTGCCACCGAATTGGCAAACTCAGTTGCTGGGGATATAGCAACTAAGCGTGCGAGCGAGGTTGTATCGGGCATGTCGCGGACTGGAGTTCGATTCTCCACAGCTCCACTAAGGAAGGGGTAGCACTTGGTTAGCAACCTGAATTTAAGGAAGAAGAATCAGCCAGGGGCAGAGCCCGTCTTGAAAGCGGTGCGGACCTTTACGGGTCTGGGGTTCGATTCCTCCTTCTTCCGCACTTGGGAGTCGCCCAATCTAGGGGAAACCAGATATGTTCTTCGGGACTAATAGCACCTGGCCAGTTTGCTGGTGTCTCGCCAGGTCTTCGGGCGTTGACCTACGCCTTGATGTAAAAAGCAAGCAACGCTTATTGCAGGGTCATTCGCGCTCAGGAGGGACTGGTTGTCCCTGGCAGGCTTATATCCTACCGAAGCTGGTTCAATTCCAGATGGGCGTACTGGAGAAACTATGAGCAAACTCAATACCAAGTGGCGCCATAACGGTGGCCAGATTCAAGGTACTGTTACCGAGCACAATCCTAAGAATGGTCGAGTCGTTCTCAAGCTCGACAACGGACGTACCTACAAGGGTCGGATCGGTAATCTCAAGGACAACTGGACCGAAATCAAAGAGACTGGCTAGGTTTCTAATTTGGGGGATACAGGGTGACGGTCACCCACTTGACTATTAATCAAGCCATCAGTGTCTGGCCTCGGTCCGTCTCTGGACCATCTAACAGGCACCAACAAGCAAGAGGTTCGACTCCTCTATCCCCCGCAAAGATAGCTCAATTTGTCTCCTCGGATGCCTTAAACTCTTGGCCCTTTGGTGGAATGGTAGACACGGTGGGCTTAAAACCCGCTGCCTTCAAAGGCGTTCCGGTTCGAGTCCGGAAAGGGCTACTGGTAACTCCCAACCTGCTAAGCAAACAAGCATTGTGGGTTCGAATCCCACGCCATCCCTCAATCTGGATAGCTAGCCCAATGGTAGGGCAACGACCTGATACGTCGTCAACAAGCTTAGCTACTCAGGTGTTACCAAAATTTTTCGAGTCACCTTGGGAGGCTCTGTTGAGGTTCAATCCCTCATGACTCACTAGCAGTATCCAACGATCAAGCTCACACGCAAATGTAGGTTCGAATCCTGCCTCCCCCACTTTTATGGGGGAGTAGCCAAATGGTAAAGGCAACAGTCAGTAAAACTGTCCACAGTATACGCTTGAGCACTCGGGTGCTGCTAAATTGCTCCTATCTACTAATCGGTTAGGTGGTCGGCCCCTCAAGCCGGAGGTCGGGGTTCGAGTCCCCGTAGGAGCACTGTTTCAGGTGAGTAATCCTTTTTTACGCCTCCGTAGCCTGCCGGTGGAGGTTTTGGTGGAAAGAGTACAGCAACAATTGAGCGAGGACGAGGTGCTTTTAGGAAGGGCACTTAGGGCGTTGGAACCGTTCTCACAGTTACCAATTTTTCCGTCGTTACAAGAGCTTGATGTTGCAGACCTAGTTAGAGCAGAGGTAGTACTTAAGGCTCTCACTGCTAGATTGCTAGCACAGAGTCCTCGTAGCACAGTGGACAGTGCAGCGGTTTCCTAAACCGAAGGTCGCAGGTTCGATCCCTGCCGAGGACGCCAAATACTGAGGTCTTAGGCAGAAATGGCAAGGTTCAGGCTCTCGTAGCACAACTGGAAGTTCAGAGTCTCAACTTCCATCTGGGCAAGCCGGTTCGGGAGCTTCGGAGCGAGCTGGAGGCTTCCGGGCTCAGGCTTGCGCCCAGGGCTTCTGAGACGAGGATTCGGGGGTTCAGGTCCAACTGCCATGATCGGTGGCAGAGTTCGGTATCTCATGGCGGTTCCGGCTGGAGTCAAATTCTTGGGTTTGCTAGTCAGAGAGGCTAATCAACACAATGGCTACGCACGCAGAACCAAAAGATACTCGGAGACTTCGACGTGGCGAGCATATAAAGGTTTTGCCTTTTGAGGGCTTTATCCTCAACGCAATCGTTGAGGATAAAAAGGTTGTCGGATATCGTATAGCCGTCAAAGGATTCTGGGCGATAGTTCCGGCAGAGATGATCCAAAAGATGGGGTCAGAAGATTGCCAGGGCTAGTATGGAGGCCAGATTGGTAGCTAATGAAAAGTTATCCCTCTATTCCTAGAGCGACAGGCCAAGCGTTTCGAGAGATTCGGAACGCCGCTATTTTTGACAAATTAGATGGTAGCTCCTGTAGAAGCGAGTGGTCCTCTAAGCGTGGGTGGTTTAAGCATGGACGTCGTCATGGTTTACTAGACGACTCTAATCCGGCTCTCAGTACTGTCCCGGATCTGTTTGCGGAGCATTTGGCTGAAGCTCTCGCTCGGATTGCTCGGAGCAATCGTTGGCAGCAGCTCATTGTTTTCTATGAGTTCTGGGGACTCAAAAGTTTTGCCGGACTACACGAACCTGAAGATCCAAAAAGACTGACTCTATTCGATGCAGCCGTGGACAAAAAGGGTATTCTAGGTCCCTCAGAATTTCGACATTTGTTTGAGGACAGAGTTGAGACGGCCAGATTCCTCAACCAGGTAACTTGGACCCGAGGTTACATCGAGCAAGTCAGACTGGGAGAGGTTGAGGGCATCACGTTTGAAGGGGTCGTAGCCAAGGCTGGGACCGGGCACAGTATTGTTAGGGCCAAAGCTAAGACTCAAGCATGGGTTGACCGTGTCATCGCGCTTCACGGAGAAGTTGCGGGGCGAAGAATCGTCGAAAGCTAGAGGGCTCTATTTGGGAGGCAACCTGTGTCCAGTTCTGGCTGCAAGGGCGTCTGAACAGCATCTGAAGCCAGTCTCGTAAGTAGTTAAGGACAACTACGGGTTCGCGTGCGACGAGGGCGTACAGAGTCGTCGTAGCCTAGACGGGCTACTGAGCAGGACGAGCTAGCTGGCGACAGCACCGCTTTGACAGAGCGGCCCTGCGGGGTTCGATTCCCCGGTCCTGCACCGCGTCCAACAGACGGAGCACACACGCTTTTGATCTGGGTTCGACTCCCAGTCCCTCCACCACTACTACGGGGGGATGGTGCAACGGTAGCACAGCAGCAAACACCGCTCTCTCACTCGGACGCCTCTGCCCGCATCGGCCAACGGTAGGTCACCGCTTTCGTAATGCGGAGATGTCGGTTCGACTCCGACTGCGGGCTCCAGGGAAGCTGAACTGGGAGTGGTCTCAGGCCTGTTTGCTAAACAGTGCGTACCGCGAGGTATGGTGTTCGACTCACCCATCTTCCGCTGGTGGCGTATGGTGAAATGGCATCACATTTGGCTTTGGACCAAAAGTTCCAGGTTCGAATCCTGGTTCGCCAACTGTCTTGCCCCAGTAGTCTAATGGATGAGGCAACGGCCTTCGAAGCCGTTTTATGCAGGTTCGAGTCCTGCCGTGCAGAGAGAACCTTATTTAGGAGACATAAATGAAAGTCGACGGTTATGCTTTGAGAGAGGCTATCAAGCAGTGGGAGCTTCGAAAAGGAGCAGCTGAACAGGCCTTCAAAGGTAGTTTGAATCGGTTTCCGGGCGAGGAGGCCAAAGAAGCACCGCAACAGGTAGTCGCTTCTTTCAGCCAGGCTGAGGAAGCCATTGCTACCCTTCAGGTAGCCCAAATGCGCTACAACTTGGCGGTAACGGTGTCGGTGTCGGGTGAGACTATGCCTTTGGCCAAGGCTATCAAGATGATCGGTGGGGAAGGTCGAGTCGAAAAAATGTGGAAGACTGCTGCTGCCCCGCAGGAGCGTATTTCATGTTTTGATGACAGGCTTACTCGTGACCCTACGCAGGAGAGAGCTGTGCCAACCATGACGCAAAAGGATCTTGTGCGTCATGCTGCTTCCGCTAGCAAACGTTGTGGGTCTTTCCGGGCAGCAATTGCTACGGCAAATGCTACGAGTATCGACATAACAGACTTGAACCCGAGGCTCTTCGAGTAATCGGGTCAGGCGGGTCTCTTAGGAGATTCTGTGGAAGAGGGTCCCTAAAAAAGCATAGCGAGAGCTATGTAGTAACTACACATCTGTTTGAGATGGCCGATTACGCTTTCCAAAGCGCTGTTTTGCTACAAGTGCTCAGGCGGCTAGGCTTTAAACTCAACTAGATCTCCAATCTTGCTCCTGTTGACCCTTTTCCTTTGCTCAAGTGGCCGGAATTGGTAGACGCGACGGACTCAAAATCCGTTGTCCCTTGTGGACGTGAGGGTTCGACTCCCTCCTTGAGCACCCCCCTCTACCAACTGTACCTAAGGAATTGAGGGGTTTGACCAGTAACAGGAGGTACCTTGTTGCAGGTAAGCCGCGCCGTCCCCGGGGTCATGACCGGGAAGGCCCACGGATCACACCCTTTTAGGATCGCAACCTGACACGGTGCCGTGAGACGGATTGTCGAGATGGCGAAATTGGTAAACGCGCTAGCTTGAGGTGCTAGTGATCTTAACGGTCCTGGGGGTTCGAGTCCCCCTCTCGACACCAGCTAGGTTTGGCGCCAGACCTAGACGGATGGGGCCCATTTCGGAAGCCCGGGGAGGGTGCGTTGGCGGAGCAGCTCTCCTTTGTTTGCCGCTGTAGCTCCAAGGCGGAGCAGCTGTGTGTGGCTCGGTTCGATTCCGAGCAGCGGCTCCAGCAACGGTAGTGGCACGAGGAACCGACCTCGTTCGACGCCCTGGAATTGACCAGGATCGCACGTCGTGCTCGAATGTGCGGACGCTCTGAGGAGCCTCGGCTCCAACAGGTGGGAGGGTGGCTCTAGCCGGCTGTAGACGCCTGGAGTAAGCTCTTCTTGAGAAAGGTGGCCACGCCGGGATAGCAGGCCCGGTACTGTTGCTGATTGCAGCTAATGCGGATGGTGACGCACTCAGAATGCCATTCTGAAGGTCGGGGTTCGATTCCCCGTGGCTGCTCACCCGTAGAGGGAGGTTGGTTTTCCTCTTCTCCAACCTCTCTCGTTTCTCCTCGTCTGGCTGGATTGCCAGCACAGCCCTCCGAAGGCTGTTGTCTAGGTTCAATTCCTAGCGGGGAGGCTGGCAGGGAGGGTGGTCTTAGTTCCCAGGAGGCCCATAACCCTTTCCACGTCGGTGCACACGGGCCTGCTACCGCTGTGATAGGAGGCTCGGGCGGTTCGAGACCCTCCGCAGCGACTGTTAGACCCTTGAAGCCATGGTAGGCGCCTACGGGCAACTTTTTTGGCCTACACTCCTGAAGGAGATGTCAGGAGTGACGAGGTGTTTCATCTTCCCCTCGTCCATGGCTTCAAGGGTCTAAATTCGACACCAGATGAGTATCAGCTAGAAACTTAGGTTAAGTTTTTGGTCGCCCAGGTGTATAAGAAGTGTGAACACGACCATCACTGTTAACAGGATCGAAGTCATCCTGAAGGATGTTGCTCAGATACTACACGAGCTGGGACAGCTCGAAGCGGCCAAGGCTTTGCAAGCAGCTTCAAAAGTGGTTCCCGTAATACTCGTTCCTACTGACTGGGAATTTGTTGAGAAGTGTGATGTCGAGGTCGAGGGCACTGTCAGCAAGTATGTGCCTGCGAGCTTTCGTGGTCACCCGGATAACTGGTATCCCGAAGAGGGTGGCGAAGTGGAGATCACCAGCGTGACCTGTGTGGATTACGACATCGTCCTGACTGCTGATGAGCAGAAACTCGCTGAAGAGGCTCTTGTGGAGAGCTGCAGATCAGACGGCTGACGGCCGGTGCCCGACCCTGGTTCTGGGTCCTCTCTCACGATCAAGGATGAAGGAACCAACGTACCTAACACACAGTGGTGACTGATTTTGCGCCCGTAGCCTAGTGGAAAGGCAATTGTCTTCTAAACAATCCTACGGGGGTTCGAGTCCCTCCGGGCGTGCAAAAGGACCAGGAATCCTGTAGGGTTATCATGAATAAAAAAGAAGCAAAAGAGCTTGTTGTTGACTTAGTCGCCCGTCTTCAGGGGTGCAAGGCTTTGGATCTAGTGGCTCATCCTGAAATATTAGGGTTTGTCGCTAGTATAATAGCAGGGGTTGTCACTAGTAAACTTCTTGAAGAGCTAGTAGACGAGGGTCAGTTGGTAGAGGTCGAGTACACTCTCCCAGCTATGGCTTATCGGGAGAGCTTCTTTTTGCCCGCTGGGACACAGATTTCGATTAACGGTGGTGTCGATACCACCGGCAATCGAATCCTTTCCGAAGAAGCTAAAACGAGTATTCGAGACGCGTTTGCGATCCATGTTGGTTGTGGTGTCCCAGAGGATGCCTTGGTGAGACTTCTAGCCGATCATTGTATCGGAATCTTGGAGCTTCCTGAATCAGAGCTGGGACAGCTCTACGCAAGATGGACGAAGGAAGAGATCAAACAGATCGAGACAGCGGTTCAGAAGTCCTGAACTCCGGAGTAGTAGTTATGCCTCAAACACTCGAAAATCTCGGACCCGCAGAGGTTATCCTTCAGTCGCTGATTACCTATGCAGACCACCTCTATCATGGACGTCCCGGCATGGTTGTTGCGGACAACTCTGCTGTAGGTGCTGTTTGGACTCCAGTGACTTACAAAGAGGAGGAGGGCGCAAAAGTAGTCTTCCATGTAGGCAAGGGCAAGAAGTCCGGTAGTCGTATCGGGGTGCTTTTGGACAATAACGAGATCCAGTCAGATACCGGTCGAAAGATCGGTGAATACCGCCCTGCTGGAATTTACCCCGAGGTTGCTGTCTGGATGTACCAGCAGGTTGCCAATGTCTATCATCTGGACCAGGAGTTCGTCGCCCGTTGGGCGAGCTATGCCTATGGTCAGGCACATCGCGATCTCAAGGTGGTCTTGGCAGCGTTCCTTCTGGTACAGGACCGTAAAGGTGACCCTGTGAAGGAAAATGGCCAAGTCTTGTTCTTAGATAGCGACTACCGAGATGTTGGGGAGGCTATGGTCCTGCTCACCGAGAAGGACAGTTACCTGAATCCCAAGCAGCTTTTGAGGATTCGAGAGCTGCTTGGAGTGCCCGGGGTCGCGGCTATTAACCGGGGGCTCGGTTTTGGTCGCTCTGAGAAGACTGCTTTCACTGGTCGGTGGGCCAAGACTATTTCGAAGTGGCTAGCATATCGAGAGAACAACCCTAGCATGCTCCAGGGGCTTGTGAAGAAGGGTTTCCGACGCTCGATTATTGCTCTGGCTGCTAAAATTGGGTACAAGCCCCAGACGCCGCGGTTCTTCGATATGTTGCGGTGGAAGCAGTGTCAGGCCAAGGATGGTCACAGATCGATCAATATTGGTAAGGTAGTTGAGGCGGCAGAGACCTGGGAGGGTTTGACCGAGGAACAGATTTGCGAGCGTATCTGCAAAGATAAGCTGGACTTCAAGATTGTAGCCAGCAATGTAGCTCTGACTCGGGCTATTGTGGCTGCTACTATTGAGTCCGGCGGTTTTTCTGACAAGGACCTGGTAATCCATGCTCCTACACTGGAAGAGCTTGGTCTGCTTGAGGTGCCCGATATCAAGGCTCGTTGGACTGAGGCTTTGAAAAAGGCCCAAGATCTTAGGGCCATGAATGTTGCTCGTCGTATGAAAGGTAAGGAGGTCCAAGAGGAGCTGCAGGCAGCAGGTGAGGAGGTTCTCAAGGCAGTCGTTGAGGAAGCGACTGCGGATATTGAGATTTACTTCATGGTGGATGTTTCAGGCTCTATGGAGGGGGCTATTGAGAGCGCCAAGGTGTTCGTCGAGAAGTTCCTCTACAGCTTCCCATCTGAAAAGGTACACGTAGCCATCTTCAACACTGTGGGTCGTGAGGTGACTATCAAGCATCCTTCTGCTGCTGGAGTTAGGGTTGCGTTTACCGGGATACGTGCCGGTGGTGGCACCGATTATGGTGTTGGGATCAAGGTACTGTCCAAGTATCGTCCCCAGGAGGGATCTGATGTGCTGTTTATCTTCGTCGGAGATGAGCAAGCCCCGGAGTTCTCTAGAGCTGTAGTGTCTTCCGGGTTGGAACCAAAGGCTTTTGGTTTGGTGAAGGTTATTGCTCCTGGCTGGGATGGTGGAAATGCCGTTACTGAGACGGCTCGTAACTTGCGAATTCCTTGCTTCAAAATTGATGAAGGGGTCTTCGAGGATGTCTATGCCTTGCCACGAGTTTTGCACAACTTGATTGTATCAACTCCAGTGGGTACTGTTGTGAGCCAAGCTCGGGCTCGGTCCAGAGTTTCTTTGGTCGAAACCATCATCAAGACGGACATTTTGGTCAAACCTGTGTGGGCGGCTTGATTTATGGGTTGGAGGGATCTTCTTCAGACTGCACCGGAACTAATCGTAGCTCCGTGGCTTGGTGGACGGTCCCTTCAATCCGGTTCTAGGTCTTGGACTCTTGAAAAACTGCCCGTAGAACACGGGTGGTATTGTTACCGAGTAAAAGGACGAACGGCAAAGCTTGTCGGTCCTTCTGATCCGACCGACTTGTTGGGCATCTCCACAGGGTACCTTGTGGGCAACTGGTTTGTTTCAGACCAAATCCCCCAGGTTTCCTCATTGAAAGACGCTTCTCTTGAAGAGGTTTACCTCATTGAACCAGGGTTGGAAAGGTTTGCCAGGGTACGGGTTGGGAGAGCTTGGGATCGAGGCCCCCTGATTTTTAGCTCCTTGGATATGTCTGTTGGCCCCGAGGATACAGTTCTGGATGCCTACTTGACTCGGGCCTGTTCCGTTGCTGACATCCCTGGGGTAACTCCGGCTTTGTCAATGGCTTTCAAGGTTGAATCTTGGCATCGAGAAGCGGTCGAGAGACGTAGGGCTGAGGAGCAGGCTAGGCGTGAACGTGAGGCCCGTAGAGAAGCTGCTAGACGCAGTATAGGGGATAGTCAGCTCAGAAGGGACTTGGCTAAGGAGGACTTTGGTTTAGCAGCCAAGGCAGCTTTGGCGGTCGGTGGGGCGGAATACTTGGATCATCGTACCGCTGTTCAAGATGGCGATATGCTTGTCAGGTTCCGTCTCTCGGAAAGACGCTTTGAGTGTGTGTGTAACGCAACTACTTTGCGGATTGTTGATTCCGGGGTATGCCTTAAAGCTGAGTATGACGATGAGGACTTCAGTCCCGGCACTGAGGGTGATAGTTGGCTTACTTTAGAAGCCTTACCCGGTGTACTGTTAGAAGCAATTGCAAGAGACTCGTTGGTAGTCTTCAGACACGTTTAGGAAGTCATCGTGTGGTTTGCTGGTGGCGGAGACATCATCAAAATGGGCCCCTTTACCTCTTACGATGAGGCAGAGGCTTCTTTGGTTATTTTGGGTGGGAAAGACCTTGAGAGAGGGGCTCGTGTTTGGTTTGAGCCCAATCTTGTGGGTCCCCGTCGTCAGAAAGTTGAGTGGCAAAGCTTTCCCAGGGCTTTGAGGACAAGGTGAGTTTCGAAGTAGGGGTTGTTTTAGGGGCGTTTGATGAGCCCTTATACTGGCACTTTCCACCGGGAAATTCCTCAGCATATTTGCCGGATTCCAGAGACTTGTGGGAGGTTTTTTGGCTGAACAGGACGGTGTTGGACGGATTTGCGCACAGCCATCCAGGTGGTGGGGTTCCAGCGCCTTCGTGGGAAGATCTCACGACGTTTGCAGCTGTAGAGCAAGGTCTTGGGAGAAGACTGAACTGGTGGATAATCAGTGAAGACGCTGTGGTTCTAGTAACGTGGTCAGGACCAGACAGGTATGACTACGGCGTGGAACCAGCACAGGAGGTTCCTGAATGGGTCAGGGACCTTCGACAATTTTCTTACAAAGATGGAGAAAACAATGGACGCGATGCTCAACATCACAGTCAATGGGATGAACGGCGACCTTCGAGATCCCGTAGACTTCGAGGCTTCTGACGCCGATATCAAGCGCTGGGCTACTGAGGCGGTTCAGACCGGGTACGTGTCTGGAATCGATGCTGCCTCAGTGGACTTCACGGACTTCGTGGTGGATAGATTCGCTGAGAAGGACGGTCTCCCCTGTCGTATTTCATTAAGACCTAAGACTCCCTTTGGGCTTTACCATTGACGCCTAGTACCCGTTGGGTACAAAAGGTGAGTCATACAAGAAGGCTACTTAGATGCTAACTGTGGTTGTGGGCGTAGGCGCTCTTGGGTCACATGTTGCTATGCTGCTACGCAACACATGTGACCTGAAGGTGATCGATTTCGATAAGGTCGAGCAGAAGAATTGCTTGAGCCAGTTCTATAGCAAGCCCTCAGTTGGTAAAAACAAGGCGCTAGCGCTGGCTCAGCAGATGCAGTTTTTCTGGGGCACCAGGCTTGGCACCGTGCCTCACAGACTCACGAAGGACAATACTGACCAGCTTTTGTCCAACGCCGACCTCGTTCTTGATTGTCTAGACAATGCTGAAGCACGTCAGCTTGTTCAGAGCTATGCACGTCGAACTGGCACACCGTGCCTGCACGGTGCTCTGGCGGCCGATGGTGCGTTCGGAAGGGTCATTTGGTCTTCTAGTTTCACTATTGACGAGGAAGTTCCAGGAGGGGTAACATGTGAAGACGGTGCTCATCTCCCTTTCATCATGATCGTGGCATCATATCTTGCCTATGCGGCTCAAAAGTTCCTTCGAACGGGTAGTCAGATCAGCTTTCATATCCACCCCGTAGGCGTACAGCGCCTCTAAGGAAAGTAGGCGTTGTGTGCAAGTAAACCTAGACCTAGATCGGCTCGCAGAGGATTACGGGTTAGCAGCTAAGTACGGGGGAAGAATACGACAAGAAAGTTAGGTTGGCTATCTCGCAACGATCCACGGAGTGAGTCGTACAGCTAGTAACAACATTGGATTACGACGGAGTTACTTATGGGTGAAGTAGTGCCCTAGGCTGGAGCAGCTACTTGTGAGGGAGGGGAACCTCCCCTCTCATCGCCATCGTAGTTAGCTATATGGCTCGGGCTGCTCAAGAATTCCTGTTGACAGGTAAGAAGCTAGGCTTCCAGGTCAACCCTGTAGGTGCAGTCCGAGTATAGCCTACTTGGCCACTGCTGAGGCTTCGGGAGCAGCTGAGGCTTCGGGAGCAGCTGAGGCTTCGGGAGCAGCTGAGACTACTGGTGCCGCCGTGGCTTCCGGGGCTGCTGAGACTACTGGTGCCGCCGTGGCTTCCGGGGCTGCTGAGGCCTCTGAAGTGGCTGTTGCACTAGCGGTAGCTGTTGCACTAGCAGCTGCGTCTGATGTTGTGTCAGGCGTAACTGGGGTCGTTGTACAAGCTACTAGGGCTAGGGGACCAACAAAACCGATGAGTCTGATCTTCATGTCCCTCTCGGTATAATAAACACATTATCTAGCGGTGTACTCTGATGTAGGAGTCTTGTTACCTTTAGATAGTTCTTAAGTCTCGGTAGGGGTAGGGGTATAAGAGAGATGAACGGGTTTCTACTTTCCTTGGCACTAGCCCTATCGTGTTTGGGCTCCGATCGCCTGATGGGGCCTAATTGCGTTCACGAAGAGAGACGCCCCTTACGTGATCCTTGGGTTACTGTCTACCGTTCTAGTGGAATTGTCTGGTTGGGGCCGGGCAAGCTTGTTCGGTCAACACCTAGCTACATTGTAGTCAAGGAGTCCTTGTCCGATGCTTGGGTGGTTACTGTATTCAGGTGGAACGGCAATGCCTATCGGTAAATTGTCTATATACTTCTCTAGACATGGACAGGAAAGGTAGCTCGCTCCAAGATGAGGCACTTCGTGGAGCGAATCTCAAAGACTTTCTAGACAACTTCAAGGGTAGTGCAGCGACGGAGTACCTGCTCCGTGCACTCCTTGTAAGGGGCCATGTCACACCATTCCAGCAGTGCTCAAACTTTTAGGCTAAGAAGCGGTCCAATGAACTCCGATCAACTCACTAAAGCAGCCACTTGTTTAGCTTTTACCAACGCTAGTCGCACACTCAAAGTTGCTTCATCCAAGCGGGTCGCCCGTTGGGAAGGTAAACTTGTAGGTGATGGTGTTAGGCTTCAGTGGTCGAGTGCTCAGTGGCTTTTGGAAGAGCTGCCCCAGAAGGGTAAGAAGAAGCTCCGGGTTGCTACTATGCAGAACCCGGTTTATATGTTTTTGAGTGGCATCGGTGGAGTGATTAACCTGCTTCCTAGGAATATTCTTCAGGATTCTGGAGTAGGTAAGTCAGACAACTTCGACGAGATCAAGAAGAAGCTGGAGAAGGCTATGAAGGCGGCAGCCAAGGCTGACGTCGAGGCCAAACGGCTCCCCGAATGGGTGAATAGTGACCGCAGTGGGATAGCCTGGTACGAGAAAGAAGTCTACTTTCTAGAGGTTGTGCCCGAGAATGTCGAGCCTTTCAAAGCGAAGGGGAAAGACTTCCTGGTCGATGTGTCTTGGACCGACTTTAAGGCGTTTTCTCCAGACTCGGATATGCAGGCACCTGGAGACCCCCACTACACGATACTTCGTAGTAAGAGTAAAGGGGCAGCACGTAAACTGTTCAACACACTCAAGACAGACCCTAACGCCCTCAAGTCTGTCTCTTGGAACGACTTCACCAAGTGGTTGTCCACCAAGAAAATTGGCTACGACTACGAGTTTTCGCAGTGGCACTAGAGGCGTTTTTTGGGCTTGAAATCGAGCCCGTGTTTGTGCATCATTGCATACTGTAACACCACGATGGTAGTGCGGTTAGGCCTCATGCAGCGCCAAGCGGTGAGGTCACCACAGTGTTTGCAGCTTAGGTAAATGAAGTACCGGTCGTAACGATCCCGTTTCGCCGACCAGTGTGCGTAGGGATGGTTAGGGACTGGTTGCATTTGTTCCTAACTTTTGGTATGTCCGGTGTATCTGAAAGGCACTTACTAGTCTAGGAGTTTGTCGTGTACCGCACCCTTATTTTGAGCCGGGATTACTGTCCCCATGAGACAGTAGACTGGATGGACGCTGTTACTCGTATGTTCTGTGGCAAGATCGAGGTCTTGGTTCAGTACAGCGAAGTGCTGACCGTGATTAGCCGAAATCACTTGGTCACATTTCCGGAGCTTAGGCTGGCGTTGAGGCAGGTCATCGGAACAGACGTTGACACCATCACCATTCATGTCCCTGCTGTGGCAGTCTTGCGTCGCAGGATCAAGCGGGTCAAGAGTGGGGTCAAGTTCTCGAAATTGAGTGTTGCTCAGCGTGACAACTTCCACTGTCAGTACTGTGGAGTCAGGCTACCCTTGTCACGCCTGAACTATGACCACGTTATCCCTCGTGATCAGGGGGGTAAGACGGTGTGGAGCAACATTGTCATGAGTTGCTACCCGTGTAACAGTCATAAGGCTAACAGGACGCCTGAGGAAGCCGGTATGAGGTTGCTAAAGCAGCCTCACAAACCCAAGGAGCTACCTATGGCTAGTTTAGTTGTCGATCCGGCTAAGGCTCCTGAGGAGTGGCTGCCATTCCTCTCAGTCGCTTAAGGAAGTATGCTGATTCAAGTCACTTCGGATATTCGCTTCAAGGTGGAGGAGGGTTGTACGACCATGGAAACTCGCCGGGTAGTCACTGGCGAGAATTGCCGAGGTCGTAAACCTAAGCAAGAGAGTATCGGTCAAGAGAGGTGGTCGCCTGTCGGCTACTTCTCTGGTCCAACACAAGCTGCCACTAGTTTGCTGACCCGACACATAGACCTCTTGAGTGACTCTGGGGTAGAATGTGATCTCAAGGAGATGGTTAAGGTCATCAAATCAGCTGAGGCTGTTCTTCGAGCTGTTCTTATCAGTGTAGCGGTCGAGGAGCATGTTGAAGCGCAAGTCGAGGAAGTTGCGGATCCCTCAGATTCATCTGGAGGTGGCTGATGCGAGAGGATTGGGATACATACTTCATGCGTATAGCCTTACAAGCGGCTACCCGAGCTACTTGTGATAGAAAACACATTGGTTGTGTCGTAGTAGATCCCGTTAGCCATACTATCTTGAGTACTGGATACAACGGTAGTATCCGTGGTTCCCCTCACTGTGATGATGTAGGACACATGATGGAAGATAACCATTGTGTGCGTACTGTACACGCGGAGTCAAATGCGATAGCTGCCGCTGCATATCATGGTATAGCTTTACGGGGAGCCACACTGTATTGTACAGCAAGTCCGTGCTGGCTGTGCTTTCGACTTTTAGCTAATGCTGGGATCAAGCGGGTAGTCTTCGGCGTGTTTTATCGAGACGAACGAATCTTCGAAGCTGCCAAAATTGCCGGCATTGCTCTAAGTCACCTTGAGGGCAACCCCTCACTCTAGGTATCTGTGCGGACCCTGTTGTCGATGACCGCAGAAGAGGCTCTGGACTACGCTAGATACCTAGCAAGTGGCCAGGCTTTGTCCATTCATTTGACCAATGAGGAGGGCATTTGGTCCGTCGAGCTGGTTCGTGAGGCTTCCGTTGTCTGGTCAGATCAGGGACTCGACAAAAAGATTTTGTGCTTCAATGTTATCGGTTGGTTGCAGAGAGATGTTGAAATTCTGCATCCGGAGTGGATCCGTAAAGGGCCGGAACTATGTCATCGTGTGGCCTCACCAAATTTATTCGAGAAAGATCCTCCGGATCTTGACCCGAAAGAGATCGCCGAGGTGTATGGTGTCGTCGTTCCGAAGAGATGACTCTAGGAGGCCTCTGTATGTTGGAGTTTGGTGACCAAGCCCGTAAGTTGCTTCTTTCTGGTGTCAATCAGTTGGCCGACATAGTAGCTGTGACACTCGGTCCTGGCGGCCGTAATGTCTGTCTTGCTAAGGCTATAGGTGACCCCTTAATTACAAAAGATGGGGTGGCTATCGCCAAAGAGATTGAGTTACCAGACAAGTGGCAGGACATGGGCGCTAGACTGGTAAAGGAGGCTGCGTCCAAGACCAGTGAGGATGCGGGGGACGGCACTACCACAGCGGTAGTTCTAGCACGCTACTTATTTAAGGAGGGGCTCAAGCTAGTGTCTGCTGGAGCGTCCGCTGTAAGTCTCAAGCGAGGTATGGATGCGGCTTTGCAGGATGTTGTAGAGATCCTTCAAGGCATGTCTTTGGACGTGCGTAGTCAGGACGACATAGAAAATATTGCGACCGTTTCAGCTAACGGGGATCGTGTTGTCGGTCGTATGATCGCTGAGGCTGTCGCTCAGGTTGGTCGTGATGGTTGTATCAACCTTGAGGAGGGTCGAGGAGTAGAGACGGAGATT
>Ga0180007_10001354_pt1 | contig 34179 bp, 27 predicted proteins | sample MM_PC_MetaG_FD_121122 | JGI IMG/M metagenome (GOLD analysis project Ga0180007, IMG submission 121122) | Groundwater microbial communities from the Aspo Hard Rock Laboratory (HRL) deep subsurface site, Sweden - MM_PC_MetaG | ecosystem: Environmental > Aquatic > Deep subsurface > Groundwater... | reverse complement strand
TGCTAAATAATTGTTGTTTTTATGATCGAGCAGTTTTTCCGAGAACGCAACACCTGGAGTTATTACTTCAACAACTTCTCGTTTTACAATGCCTTTTGCGAACTTAGGATTTTCAACTTGCTCGCAAACTGCAACTCTAAATCCAGCACGGACTAACTTTGGTAGGTAAGTATCAATTGCGTGATGCGGAAATCCTGCAAGTGCAACATGAGTTGCTTTGCCATTTGCCCGTTTAGTTAAAGTTATTCCTAAAACTTTGGATGCAGTTTTTGCATCTTCAGCAAAAGTTTCAAAGAAATCGCCAACTCGAAATAATAAAATTGTATCTGGGTTTTCTTCTTTATTCTTGTAAAATTGTGTCATTAATGGTGTTTCAGCCATTTATATTTCCAACAATCCAATAAATTTAGGAATAATTATTTAACTTGAAAATATACTCTTATGATGAGCTAAATTCAATGGATAAAAAATCTTATTTTTTTTGTTTGTATGATTATTACTTATTTTCAAATAAAATAGAGAAACAGAAAAAAGACTTTAGTTTTTATTTCCATCCTAAAAGTTTACAATCGAAATCAATTGAGCAATAAAATTGTTTTGAAACACATTAACATAATTTAGTACATATTTTGATTAATTCAGTCTATTTCATGTAGTTATATTGGCAAATTACAAAAGAAGAGATTAAAATATTTTTATAATAGTATTATAATCTTGCATAATTATTTAAGTGAAACTAAATTTGATTATTGAAAAATAATTTGGTGAAAACTTGAACCCACTACACAATTTAATCGTACAAACAGTAAAAATACTGCCAAAATCACTTATTTATCTATTTGCAAAAAAATATATTGCAGGTAAAACACTTTCTGAAGGTGTTGCAGCGGCAAAGAAATTGAATTCCAGAGGAATTTTAGCTACTATGGATGTTCTTGGTGAATCCGTTAGTAAAAAAGAAGATGCTATCAATTTTGTAAATGAATTTTTGGAACTTCTAGATACCATTGAGCATGAAAAAATAAATGCGAACATATCTACAAAACCAACTCAGTTTGGATTAAATATTGATTTTGATTTCTGTTATGAACAATATGAAAAAATAATTGAGCGTGCAAAAAAATATAATAACTTTGTCCGTATTGATATGGAGGATTCTTCCACAACTGATAGCATAATTAAGCTTTATACAAAATTATATGAAAAATATCCTCAAAATGTTGGTATAGTTGTGCAAGCATATTTACATCGTACTCTGGAAGATGTGCGAGATATGGATAAAATTGGAACAAACTACCGTCTTTGCAAAGGTATTTATATTGAGCCAAAGGAGATTGCTTACAAAGGAAAAGATGAAGTACGCAATAACTTTATTGATACCCTTAACCAAATGTTTGATGATGGATGCTATGTTGGAATAGCCACACACGATAAGCCAATTGTTGATAAAGCTTATGAAATAATAAAAAAACGTAATCTTTCAAAAGATAAATATGAATTTCAAATGCTTTTTGGTGTTACAGAAAATCTGCGCCAGCAAATTTTGGAAAGTGGTCACACAATGAGAGTTTATGTCCCTTTTGGAAATCAGTGGTATTTTTATGCTACGCGTCGTTTACAAGAAAATCCACAAGTAGCATGGACTATTTTCAAAAGCTTTTTACCGTTTACAGATTAATTTAAGGACTTAATGACTGTTCTAGGCCTCGAATCTTCGTGTGATGAAACTTCTGTTTCAATTATCAGAGATGATAAGATATTAGCAAATTTAATTTCTTCGCAACATTTTCACTTGAAATATGGTGGAGTGGTACCTGAGCTATCTAGCAGAGCCCATTTGCAAATGATTACTCCATTATTTAAAGAAGCATTGATTAAAGCTAAAATACCAAAAGAGGAAATTGATGTTGTTTCTGCAACTGCAGGTCCTGGTTTAATTGGCGCACTGCTTGTTGGTCTAAATTTTGGAAAGGCACTTTCATATTCATTAAATAAACCTTTTGTTGCAGTTAATCATATTGAAGGACATATATTTTCCGGTTTTTTGATGAAAGATAAACCTGAATTTCCAATATTAACACTCGTTGTTTCTGGGGGTCACACACTTTTATTATTGGTTAAAGATGATTTAAATATTGTAAAGCTTGGAACAACCATTGACGATGCGGCAGGAGAGGCTTTTGATAAAGTTGCAAAAATGATTGGTCTTGGTTATCCTGGTGGTCCTAAAGTTCAGGAATATGCTCAAAAAGGAAATGCAAATGCAATTAAATTTCCTATTGCTAACTTAAAAGGGGATTACGATTATTCTTTTAGCGGATTAAAAACATCTGTTCTGCGCTATGTTCAAAAGGAGTATGTTAATTCAGAAAATATTCCAGAAAATGATAAGTCAGATATAGCGGCATCATTTCAGAATGCGGTTGTAAAAGCGTTAAGTCAAAATGTTGAAAAAGCTATTATCCAATATAATGTTAAAACACTTTCATTAGTTGGTGGAGTTGCGGCAAATATGGCAATAAGAGAAAAAATATCTGAACTAGCTTGGAAGTACAATAAAAAACTAGTAATTCCCGATATAGAATTTTGTGGAGATAATGCAGCTATGATTGCTTATCGCGCAAGTAAACTTTTTGAAAATAATATAGTATCAGGTTTAACTGCAAATGCATTTCCTTCGTTACCAAAAGATGCATTTCAATCTATCGAAATTTAATAAGTTAAAAATGTTTGAAATAATATTTCATAAAATGTAAAAAATTATATTTATTTGTTTAATTATTCTTTTATATTAATAAATAACTAAATCATTTATTCTTGAGTTTTCTAAATGTCAAAATTATTAGTAATACCATCAATTGATATAAAAGATGGCAGAACTGTAAGAGTTGTGCAAGGTATTCCAGAATTACACTGCAACGATTATGGAAATGACCCTGTTGAAATGGCTATGATTTGGCGAACAGAAAATGCCAAGTTCCTGCATATCGTTGATTTTGATCATTCACAATTGCACTCAACCAAAAATTATGAAATTGTAAAAGAAATTTGTCAATCAGTTGTAATTCCTGTAGAATTTGGCGGAGGAATTAGTTCATTTGACGAAGCGCAAGAAGCAATGGATTTAGGAGTAACAAGACTAGTAATTGGGTCACTTGCTTACACGAATCCTATTGAATTTGATAAAATTATTAAACAATTTGGAAGTTCAAGACTTTCGGCAGCAATTGATATTATAAATAACAAAGTTGCAATTCACGGAAGACGTGAAATTATTGATTTAACTCCATTAGAATATGCCAAAAGGCTCGAAGATGTGGGCATTAAACGTGTTGTTGTAACTGATGTTTCAAAAAACGGAATGTTGCAGGGGGCAAATATTGCACTATCAAAATTGATTGCCGAAAATACAAATCTTAAAGTAACTCATTCTGGTGGAGTTACGAGAAGGGAAGACTTGTTTGAACTTGATTTATTAACAAATATCGGAATAGATTCGGTTATTATTGGAAGAGCGCTTTATGAAAATAAATTTGCTTGTCAAAAAATTTGGCGATTAGCCGAATCTGGGATTTTTTAATTGATTTAATAATTTAATAATAAACAATATAGGAGGTTTTATGGAACTTATAAAAAAAATATTAGTGCCTATCGATTTCTCTGATTATTCTAAAAAAGCTCTTCAATACACAGTTGCTTTTGCAAAACAATTTAGTGCCGAAGTGAACCTAGTTTACGTAATTGAACCAGTTGTTTATCCTGCTGATTTAAGTATGGGACAAATGGTAATTCCACAAGTTGAAGTTGATTTAAGTATTAAATCTAAAGAAGAACTTGAACAACTTGCTAAAACTGAAATAGGAAGTACCCTTAAGTATAATATTATTATTAAAAGTGGTAAACCGTTTATGGAAATTATTGAAGCTGCTTCCGAAATAGATGCTGATTTAATAATAATAGCAACTCATGGGCATACTGGTGTTGAGCATTTACTTTTTGGAAGTACCGCGGAAAAGGTTGTGAGAAAAGCTCCTTGTCCCGTACTAACAATAAGGGAGCCAATGAAAGGTTTCAGATTTAAAGCCTAAAAGTATATTTTCTAGAAAAAAAAATAGTATTTTTGTAATTATAAATCTTTAATAGTTATATTATTCAACTATTATGGTTCTAATAATTGCGTAAAATTTTCCATTTCTGTAAAGAAGTAGAAATATTTTAGTTATTATAATTAAACTAATAACTAAGTATAAATAATTTTGTAAATTAGAAATATAAATTAAAATTTATTTTAAAGGATATAAGATGGATAAAAAGAAGAATGTTAAACCAGTAAAAAATCAGCTTTCTTCAAGCGTTGAACAGTTCTATTTAACTAAGTCAAATAAAGAACTTCAATATAAACCAACTGAGAAGATTCCAATAATTCAGGTTGATAATTTCCCAGAATTAGGTAAACTTACTGCCCTAAGATTTGTGGAATGGTTGCAAGCAAATCCAAAAGGTGTTGTTTCACTTCCTACTGGAAAAACACCAGAACATTTTATTAAATGGGTTTCTAGAATTATAAATCAATGGGATACAAAATTTGTTCAAAATGTTTTAGCGGAAGTTGGTATCGATGTTTCTAAAAAACCATCACTTGTTAATGTTACTTTTGTTCAAATTGATGAATTCTATCCAATAGATTCTGCTCAGCACAACAGTTTTTATTATTATATAAATAAATACTATTTCAAAAATCTAGGTTTTGATAAATCAAAAGCTTTGATGATGAATATAAATGAAATACCAACTGCCGAAAATTTACCATTAGAAACAATTTTCCCAAATAATATTGTTGATTTATCGCTTAGAACAAGATGGGCTAGTAACAGACTTGAACGGTTGCAAAAAACAACTATTGAACTACTTGATGAATTTTGTACTAATTATGAAAAAAAAATAAGAGATTTAGGTGGAATAGGATTTTTCCTTGGTGGTATTGGTCCAGATGGTCATATTGGTTTTAATGTTCAAGGAAGTGATCATTATTCAACCACAAGATTAATTCAAACAAATTATGAAACGCAAGCTGCTGCTTCAAGTGATTTAGGTGGAATTGAAATAGCAAAAAATAGACTTGTAATTACAATTGGTTTAGATACAATTACATATAATGAAAATGCAACTGCAATAATTATTGCTGCTGGTGAAGCTAAATCAAATATTATTCGTGATTCTGTTCAAAATAGTGCTTCAAATAAATATCCAGCAACTGTTTTACAAAAATTAGAAAACGGACGTTTCTATTTAACAAATGGTGCTGCACTTCGCTTAGTTGAAAGAAGATATACTGATATTCTTGCTGAAGAGCCATTAAGCAAAGCCACCATTGAACGTGGCATTTTTAATCTTGTTGTTGAAAAGAAAAAAACTCTTTTGGAATTGACTAAGGAAGATTATCAATCAAATAAAATTGCAAATTTAATTTTAACAAAAACAAAAAAAACACCAAAAGAGTTGGGTGAAATAATACGTCAAGATTTATTGTCAAGATTTGAAAAAGGTTTAAGTCCAGTAGAAAACCAAACAATTCTTCACACTGCTCCACATCATGATGATATTATGCTTGGTTATCTTCCATATATAAATCATTTAGTTCGTACTCCTTCAAATCACCATCATTTCACTTATTTAACTAGTGGATTTACAGCTGTTACAAATATTTATATGCTTGAATTATTCAGAAATCTTTTAGAAAATCTTAACAACGAACAGTTTTTAAGTCGTTTTGAAAAAGGATATTTTGACCCATCAAATATTGAAGGCAAAAATAAAGATGTTGCTTTATATTCTGATGGAATTGCAGAACATTCTACCACCCTTAAAATTGAAGCTGTTTCAAGAAGATTAGTTAGAAACATGATCGAAATTTATGAGGAAGATAATCCTGTTTATCTAAAAGATAGAGTTGAGGAATTAATAAATTATTTTGAAACACAATATCCTGGCAAAAAGGATATTCAGCATGTTCAAAAACTAAAAGGAATGCAACGAGAATGGGAAGTTGAGATACTTTGGGCATATTATGGATTTTCAGTTGATGATATTTCTCATTTAAGATTAGGGTTTTATCAAGGTGATATTTTTACCGAAAATCCAGAAATGGGAAGAGACGTAGTACCTGTTGTAAATTTATTAAAGAAAATTAAACCAACAATTGTTACTGTTGCTTTAGATCCTGAAGGAAGTGGACCAGACACTCATTACAAAGTTCTTCAAGCTGTTTCTGAAGCATTAAAAATTTATGAGAAAGAAACTGGAAACTCAAACATAAAAGTTTGGGGATATAGAAATGTTTGGTTTCGTTTTCACCCAGCAGAAGCAAATATTTATTTGCCAGTTAGTCTTGGTTCATTTGCAATTACTGAGAATACATTTATGAAAAGTTTTGGTTCTCAGAGTAATGCAAGCTTTCCAAGTTGGGAATACGATGGTCCTTTTCATCGTTTAGCACAACGCATTCAAGTTGACCAATATAATATTATTAGAACATCACTTGGAAAAGAATATTTCTTAAATCATGATTATAAAAGAGTTTGCGCAGCAAAAGGAATGATATTCCTAAAAGAGCTGACACTTGAAGAGTTCTACAAACATTCAATTGAATTGAAAAAATTAACAGAAAATGCTTAATTGTTTCTAAAAATGGCTCTCAACTTGAGAGCCATTTTTATTTCTTCTACAATTAGTCCCCATTATCTCAAGAACTTTTGATATTATTTTAAATTCCTTTCATATATCGACATCACCGACGAATTATCCGACTGTACTTCTTTTATAAACAAATATTAAATAATGAAAGTTAGTAAATAAGCTTATAATCAAAGCTTTCCAAATTGGCACGATAATTTATTAACCACTGCAACAAACTATTTAACAACAAAACAAAAGGTAAGAAAATGAAAAACTTAATGAATGTAGCAATCGTACTTTTCACAGTAGCATTATTAACTAGCACAATGTTTGCTCAACAAGGTAATGGTGGTAAAAATATTGATTCACCAAAAATAAATTGGGTTGATGCCGATGGTGATGGAATTTGTGATAATGTTGGAAGTGATTTAGGTGGTGAAAAAGTATTTTTAGGAAAATTGAAAGGCAATGGCGGCACAGGTTTAGGTGATGGTTCAGGAATTAAACCTCAAGATGGCAGCGGTTTTGGGAAAAAAACTGGTGACGGAATTTGCATTGATGGTACTTCAGCTTTAGAAAAATATACCAATCAAAAAATTAGAAACTAGTTATAATGAAAGTCAATATTTATAAGGGAGTGTTTATCACTCCTTTTTTATTTTTAAATACTAATCAATTGAATCCTTTTATATTAACAACCATCTTACTATAAACAATTATAAATTATAATCATAAAGGATACAAAATGACTGAAATGTTAACTAAAGCGGACTTTTTAACTAAAGTATTTGATTACGAAAATAAAAAAGATTGGGATTACCAAGGTGAAGTTCCAGCACTAATTGATTTTTATGCCGATTGGTGCCAGCCTTGCAAAATGGTTGCTCCAATTCTTGAGGATTTAAGTGTTGAATATGATGGCAAATTAAAAATATATAAAATTGATACAGAAGCTGAGCAAGAGTTAGCCGGAATATTTGGAATTAGATCAATTCCTTCACTTTTGTTTATTCCAAAAGATGGAAAACCACAAATGGCGCAAGGTGCTTTACCAAAACCTCAATTAAAAGAAGCAATTGAAAATGTATTATTTTCTGTTGATAAAAGTGCCTAATTTCCTTATATTTGTAAGTTAGATATTAGCTGTTTTAAACTGATCAATTTATTGATCAGTTTTTTTATTTATTTAAACTAATGGGAACATAAGTTTAAAAATATTTGTATAGGCACTACATTTTTTTATATACTTGGTGGGAGTGATATTTTGAAAATAACAAAACAATTTACAAACCGTGAGAGCCAAAGTCTAGATAGGTATCTACAAGAAATTGGTAAAGTAGATCTTATTACTGCCGATCAAGAAATTGAATTAGCAATTAAAATTAGATCTGGTGATCAAGCGGCATTAGAAACACTTACTAAAGCAAATTTAAGATTTGTTGTTAGTGTTGCTAAACAATTCCAAAATAAAGGTTTACCACTAAGTGATTTAATTAACGAAGGTAATATTGGGTTAATTAAAGCTGCTAAAAAATTTGATGAAACTCGTGGTTTTAAATTCATTTCTTATGCTGTTTGGTGGATTAAACAATCGATAATGCAAGCTATTGCTGATCAATCTAGGATGGTTCGTTTGCCACTTAACCGAGTAGGTGCATTAACTAAAATTTCAAAAATAGCTTCAGTTCTTGAGCAAGAATTTGAAAGAGCACCATCAACTGAAGAAATTGCTAAAGAATTAGAAATGGATGTTAATGACGTTGCCTATGCTTTAAAAGTATCAGGTCGTCATGTTTCTGTTGATGCTCCATTTTCTCAGAGTGATAATGACAAAAGTAGTTTGCTTGATGTAATTTCAAACAATGAGCAACCAGATCCTGATTATGATTTAATGACAAACTCATTAAAAAATGATATTGAAAGTTCTCTTGGAACTTTAACTGATAGGGAAGCTGAGGTAATTAGATTATATTTTGGAATTAATAGCGAATACTCTGCAACACTTGAAGAAATTGGTGAAATGTTGAACCTAACACGTGAAAGAGTTCGTCAAATAAAAGAAAAAGCACTTGGCAGATTAAGACACTCTTCCAGAAGTAAAAATCTAAAGGTTTATTTAGGCTAAATAATAAGTCTAATTATTTTGAAAAGGCGATTAGAATTTCTAATCGCCTTTTTTATTTTAAAAATACTTTGGGTTATTTGTAATGTGATAATAACCTTTGAATAAATTTATTTAATTATTATTTTTATAGTCATAACATTCACAAATTAGAATTGGTATGAAAAAAATCATTTTAGTATTAGCATTATTTGCAATATCTATCCCAATAAATGCACAGGATGGTAGTATGGAAAATCTCCAAACAATTATTGATGAAATTAAATTAGAATATGCTCCAGATAAAAGAGTTGCACTTTTTGATATTTCTTACAAAAACAATGATTCTGGTTTTATATTGGCAGGGGAAACTACAGAACTATTGGCAAAAGATGAGTTGTTAAAAAAACTCGAATTGGCAAAAATAAGTGTTCAAGATTCAATTAAACTTCTTCCCGATGCTGAATTAAAAGATAAAGTTTATGGAATAATATATAATTCCGTAGCAAATTTGCGCGCGACTCCAACACACTCAGCTGAATTGGTTACTCAGGCAATTTTAGGAACCCCAGTTAGAGTTTTAAAACAAGAAGATGGATTCTATTTAATTCAAACTCCAGATAAATACATTGCTTGGGTTGATGATGGATTAGAAAGGATGACAAAGGCAGAATATATATCTTGGTATAATGCAGATAAAATAATTTATACAAAGGAATATGGATTCTCATATTCAGAACCTGATGAAAAATCAGAAAGAGTTTCGGATTTAGTACTTGCAAATATTATAGAAAAAATTGGCGAACAAGGAAAGTTCACTAAAGTTAAATATCCTAATGGAGTTGAAGCATTTGTTTTAACTAGCGAAACAGCAGATTACAAAACATGGCTTGAAAATGCTTATCCTACAAAAGAAAATATTGTGGAAACAGCAAAATTATTTAAAGGTAATCCTTACATGTGGGGTGGAACTTCCGCAAAAGCATTGGATTGTAGTGGCTTTACAAAAACAGTATTCTTCCAACATGGAGTAATACTTGATAGAGATGCTTCTCAACAAGTTCATAAGGGAATTTTAGTTGATACAGAAAATGGTTTTGATAAACTAGAAACTGGAGATCTTCTGTTTTTTGGAAGAAAGGCTAGAGATGGTAAGAGAGAGAAAGTAACTCACGTAGGAATTTATCTTAAAGACAATGAATATATACACGAAGCTGGTCAAGTTAAGTATAATAGTTTTAATAAATCTGCTTCAAACTTTAGCGAGCATCGTTTAAATGGATTTATTCGTGCAAGAAGAATTATCACATCGGTTGGTGAAAATGGAATTGAATTAGTTAAAGACAACAAATTTTACAACGGGGAATTAAAATGAAACAAAATAGACGAAATTTTATTAGAACTACTGGTTTAATAAGTGGTGCAGTTTTAACTCCAGGTTTATTTACTAACACTTTTGGAAAGAATATTAATATTATAGGTGATAATAAAAAAATGAAATTTACATTCAAACCTTACACTTTAGAGCTAAAGCACGTTTTTACAATTGCTACAAGTTCGCGTTCAACAACTCCAGTGATGCTAACTCAAATTGAATATGATGGAGTAATTGGATATGGTGAAGCTTCAATGCCGCCATATTTAGGTGAATCACACGAAACCGCTGCAAAATTTTTATCAAAAGTAGATTTATCGCAATTTAATGATCCATTTAAAATGGAAGAAATTCTTGATTATGTTGATGGAATTGAAGAGAAAAATCCAGCGGCAAAGGCAGCAGTTGATATTGCACTTCATGATTTGGTTGGAAAATTGATTGGACAACCTTGGTATAAAGTTTGGGGATATGATAAAGTAAAAACTCCAAATACTTCGTTTACAATTGGAATTGATACTCCAGAAGTTGTTAAGCAAAAAGTTAAAGAAGCAGCAGCTTATAATATTTTAAAAGTAAAACTCGGTCGCGAAACTGATAAAGAAATGATTGAAACTATCCGTTCTGTAACTGATAAACCACTCGTTGTGGATGTAAATCAAGGTTGGACAGACAAGCATTTTGCTCTTGATATGATTCACTGGTTGAATGAAAAAGGTGTAAAAATGGTTGAACAACCAATGCCAAAAACCCAATTGGATGATAACGCTTGGTTAACTGAAAACTCACCACTTCCAACATTTGGTGATGAATCTGTTCAAAGAATTCCAGATGTTTTAAAAGCTCACGGAATTTATACTGGAATTAACATAAAATTGATGAAATGTACTGGATTAAGAGAAGCTCACAAAATGGTAGATCTTGCAAAATCACTTAATTTGCAAGTAATGTTAGGTTGCATGACGGAAACATCGTGCGCAATTTCTGCAATTTCTCAACTTGCTCCAGAAGCAACTTGGGCGGATATTGATGGAAATTTATTGATTAGTAACGACCCATTTGATGGCATTTTAATCGTTGATGGGAAAGTTACATTAAACGAATCTCCTGGTATTGGAATTACATCGGTAAGACCATATTAATATTAAAAAAGCATACTCAAATATTTTGGGTATGCTTTTGTTTTTCAAATCCTCAAAAAATCTATAAAATAACACCCCATTCCATAACGTAAAAACCCTCTCGTTTTCCAGTTTCAATTTTTGGTTCAGTTAATTTTATATCGTTTTTATATCGTCCTTTTATGTAATAAAATAGGCGAAAAATATTATCTGGATTTTGAGAGAAATTTAGAACAATCGTCTTTTCAATATCATAATTATATTGTGGATAAATTTCGTAATAATTAGAATCGGTTAATTTAGGAATCCAATAATCAATAAAATCCTTTTTTTCGCTGGCATTAAATCCAGTTAATGATAAATTACTATCAAAAAAAGTGAATAAATCTTCGCGTTTAATTATCCAACCGTTTTCTTTTTGAAATAAATTAGGAATACTGCATTCATAAAATAAATATCCAAACTCATTATTTATCACTCCATTTGGTTCAACAGAAACATTCCATCCATTTCCATATTCTGGAATTGATTTAATAATATTTCCACCAACAGGAAACTGGATATTAACAGATAAATTTGTATCTGAAGCTGGATAAATATAAATATTTGGTTTATAGGCAACTACATCAGATGTATCTTCACAATTTGGTGGGTTAGGTGGAGTTGGTAAACTATCACAACCAGTATGTAAATAGATTAAAAATATTCCAGATAAGAATAACATAACGTATTTAATTTTCATAAGTTACCTCAAAAAAATGTTTTCGTTTAAAGAAAATAGTTGAGTGAAATACTCTGCCAGCCCAAACCTACAAAAAGTTTTATTAAATGAATATGTAAAAATTTGGGCAAAATTATTTCTAATTTTTGACTTTAATCTTATTCTTTATATCTTTAATTTCAAAAAAATGGAAATCGATGAAACATCTTTTAATAATATTGTTGTTAATTACTTCAAATCTATTTGCAAAAAGTGAAATATTTATTAGACTATCCCAAGTTGGATTTTTGCCAAATGATATTAAATCTGGAATAATTCTTTCTAATATTCAGCTAAAGGGTTCTAATTTTAAAATATATAATACATCCGATAACACTTTTGAGTATGAAGGTGTAATTGAAGAAAGCGAAGGGGAATTTGGAAATTTCAAATATTCCTATAAGTTCTTTTTTTCAAAATTGAATAAATTAGGAAAATTTAGAATTAACATAAAATCATATCAGTCGTTTGAATTTGAAATAGGAAATGCAATTTATTCGCCAGTAGTTAAAGAGTTGATGCGATTTTTCCCTATTCAAAGATGTGGTTATACAAACCCAGTTGGACATGAAGTATGTCACATTGCTGATGCAACAAGCATAATTGATGGCGACAAAACGCTAAATAAAACTATTGATGTTACAGGTGGCTGGCATGATGCTGGCGATTATGTGAAATTTTTAAATACAACTGCTTTAACTACTTATACTTTACTTTTTGCTTATGATTTTGATGAGGTAAAATTTGGATTTGATTATGATAAAAATAATGTCCCAGACATTTTAGAAGAAGCAAAAGTGGGTCTTGACTGGATGCTTAGAGCTCAAACTGACGATAATCGATTCATAACTCAAGTCCAAAATTTGCAAGATCACACTGTAGGTTGGCGATTACCTGAGAATGATTCGCTCACTTTTAATAGACCAGCGTATATTGGAATTGGTAAAAATCTTATTGGAATTTATTCTGCAACTATGGCATTAGCAAGTAGAATATGGAAAGAAAAATTTTGTAATGTTGAATTTTCTGAAGAATGCTTAAATGTTTCTGAAAAATATTACAATTTAAAAGATTCTGTACCAGATGTAGATAGTTCAGGAACTGGTCAATATCTTGATTCTAATTATGAAGGTAAATTGGCGTTAGCTGCTATTGAATTGTATATATCAACGAAAAATAGAAGTTATCTTAAAGATGCAAAAAAATGTGGAATTTTAGCAGGGGCAGAATATTGGTGGAGTTATGGAAATATTTCAACTTTTGCCCATTATAGACTTGCAAAATATGATAGACATTTTGTTGAAATAATTAAACTAAGTTTAAACACATTTAACAAAACAAGAAATTCAAAATTATTTGGAGAATCAGTTTCACTTGGTTGGGGTTCAAATTTTACTCAAATTGGAACTGCAATTCAAGCAATACTCTATGAAGATATTTCGCATAATAATGAGTTTGATTCCCTAAAAATTTCGGTTAGAGATTATCTTTTAGGTAAAAATCAGTGGGGAATTAGTTTTATTTCAAATATTGGTACAAATTATTCAAAAAACTTACATCATCAAGTTAGTTTTAAGAATAAAATAATTCTTCCAGGTGGGTTTGCTGCTGGACCAATTTTGAAAAATTCTATTAAACAATATAATCTTCCTTTTGCCCAAAGAGATAGATTTGCAAAATTTCAGACTGATTCAGCATATTATAGAGATGACAGAATGGACTATGTTTCAAACGAACCTACAATTATTAGTAATGCAATGGCAATATTTTTATTCGGATATTTTATCTATTGAGACAAAAAAATGAATATATTCTCATTATGAAACATAAAATTTATTATTCACTCTGTTATATGCCCTAAATAAAGTATTTTTACGGCATGAATATTGTTTAATAACTTTAACTATAATATGTATTTGAGGATTAATAAAAACCATGAATAATGGAGTAAATTTAATAAAATCGGGTTTTGCTTTAATAGAGCAAAAATGGGGTGGTGTTTACAGAGGTGGCAGTTACCTTGTTGTTGGTCCCCGGAAATCTGGTAGAACCCTTTTAAGTCTTCAGTTTGCGTTAGAGTCCGCCGAGGAAAATGAAACATGTGTTTATTTTACTACTATGCGTCCTCGCGATTTAATGATTCATTCTGCCTCATTAAATATTGATTTACAAAAATACATGAACAAAAATAAAATTATTGTTGTTAGAGTTACACCACCTAATGATATTTATGACATGTACAACCCTGATGATTTTTTGATTGAGTATATGAATGATATTATTACTGTTGTAAGCCAATATAAACCTTCCAGATTAGTCTTTGATGAATTAACACCATATATCGGATTCCGAAATATGGATCTTTTAGACGATGTTTTTGCACATCTTCTTGAAACAATTGAAGAAAAAAATATTACAAGTATGTTTATTGTTGGTGAACCAGCAACTCAAAAAACAGAACAAATAATAAATATTTTAAAAGATAATGTTACTGGAGTTATTAGTCTACACAAAATAAGCGAAAAAATTCATGGTAAATACCATGGTGGCATTGTTTGTATAACACCTAATGTTGGGCACACAGAAGGGGAGTTTGAATCTGAATTTTGGATTGAGCCTAAAATTGGGGTTTTGGTGCCACCATCCGAAAAAAAAGAAATGATTGTTCCTGAAAAAATTGATGACTTAAATAAAGAAGTTTCAAAATTAACAGAAGAAAATAACACTGATGTTACATTTCAACTTAATTCTGAAGAAAAAGATATTCAACTTTCCAATCTTTATAGTTATAACGATTTTCAATTAATATTAAATAATCAAATTGCACTTTTCCAAAGTACTGGGCAAAAATTTAATTTTATTGCTTTTAAGTTAGATCAAACTGCTCATGTTCAAGGTTTGCTTTCAATTAACCAGCTTAAAAATGCAATAGGATTATCAATTAGCAAGAGAGATAAATTTTGTGTTGTTGATAATAATATTATGCTTTTATTAATTAGAAGCACCGTTGAACACAAAAAAGATATTTTTAGTACTATTAAAACTCACCTTCCGAGCATTGACCCGAAATATTTAGAAGCAATTTCAAAATTTATATTTGGAACTGAATTTGAACTAGATGATTCAATTACAAATGCTGAAACTTTATTAACGCCAGTAACTAATAACGATAACAAATTAAAATATATTTCGTTTAATCAATTCATTCAAAAATGAGTTTCCCCATTAAAATAGCAATATTTATATTATTATTTGTTTCTTCGGTTTATGCTCAAAAAAATTCCTTTGAAGCAATGAAACGACAAGGTATTATCCATATGGAAAATGGGAAATATGGTGAAGCAATTGATTTATTTAACAAATATATTACAGCTAATCCACAAGAAGCAGAGGGGTATAATTTAAGAGCACTTTCCTATGAAAAACGAAAAATTTACGAATATGCTGTGCTTGATTTTAGAAGAGCAATAAATTTAACACCTAATAACAGCGAATATAAAGAAAATTTAAATAGAGTAATTTCTATTTGGTATCCTATCCTTTATAAAAAAATAGAAGGGCACAAAAGAGAAATTGCAATTGATCCATTGTCAGCCTTTGATTATCTAGAAATAGGAAAATCTTATAGGTGGTTAGAGGAATGGAAATTAGCTGAATTATGGTATGATAAATATTTAGCTTTAGATGATGATGCTTCTCCAGATGAAATTATCAGATATTCAATAATTCTAGCAAAAACTGGTTCAATTAAAAAAGGTGAGCGTGTTCTTAAAAAATGGGTTGATAGATATCCTGATGATTGGAGGCTTTGGAGTAGATATGGTTATTTTACTCTTTGGTTAGGAAATAGAGATAATGCCGCTAATGCTTTTAGAAGTTCATTAAGTTTTAAGCCGTTTTTTAAGGAAGCACAAGATGGATTAGATATTGCAACTGAAAAAGGCTATATGGTTAAAAATGAACCAAGGGCTTATGATAGGGAATATCCGATTGATGCTAAGTATAAAAAACTCAATAAGAATCCAGGAAATTCTGAAACTCGCTTTGAATTGGTTGGGTTATTAATTGAAGCTAATAGAATTGAGGAAGCAAGAGAGCAATTAAATATTCTCAAATCAGATTATGAAAATACCGACGAATATAAAGAATTAGAAGCAAGATTAACTCCATTAATGGTAGAAAAATATACATCTTTACTTGAAGAAAGTTTAGCTAAGTTAAAGCAAGATCCAAACGATAAAACTATTGTTAAAAACGTAGCCGATTACTTTGTAAGGTTACAAAAATATGATGAAGCAAATGAAATAATGCAAGAATATCTTGCTCTTCAGCCAAATGATTATGAAATGAAAGAATATTATGCTGATATACTTGCTTATTCTGGTGACTTTGACGGTGCGGCAAAAATATTGTTAGAATTAATTGAAAATGGATACTCTTCAAATGAAATAATTCAAAAAGCAGCTAGTTATTATGGAAATGACTTTGATTATGATAGTTCAATTAATGTAATTGAAAATTACATTAAAGATAAGCCAATAGAGTCAATAAAAGATATGAAATTCCAATTAGCACAATATTATGCTTGGAACTATCAATGGGATGATGCACGAGACCAAGTTGATGAACTTTTGGAAGTATATCCTAATAACAACAAATATAAATTGTTTGCTTCGCAGCTTATTGTCTGGACTGTGGATGATTCTGAGTTTGAAACTGCAGAGGTTAATTTTAAAGATGTTCTACTTGAAGATCCAAATAGTCTTGAAGGGTTGCTTGGTTTAGCAACAATTTACTCTTGGAAAAGGGATTATCCAACTGCAAAACAATATATTGATACTGTAAAAAAACTATATCCAGATAATTCTGAAATTACAACGGTTGAAAGTTTTTATAATGCACAATTATCTTTGGAAGATGGAAGAAAAAGATTAGAAAAACGTGCTGAAATTGGTAAGCTTGTGGCTGCAGAAGATTATAACGGCGCCTTGGAGCTTTTTTTAGAATATTTTGATATGGATCCGGAACCTTCACCACAAGTTTATAAAGAATATGCTCAAATTAATATTGCTGCCGAAAGATATGATACAGCAATAGAAACATATGATAATCTTTTGGCTAATGAATATGATGAACAGATTGCATATGAACGAGCAAGTGCATATTTGTGGAAAGGGGATTCATTAAATGCTTTAAACCAATTTCTAGAATTATCAAAAAATAATCCCGAAAACTATGATTTTAAACTAGGATTAGCAGAATCTTATATAATGAATCAAGAATATGGAAATGCCGACGATGTTTATGACGAACTATTAGACATTGTCCAAGATACAGTTCAAGAAAATTATATTATACGAAGAAAAGATATGCTGCCAATGTATGGTATTTCGGCTGGATTAAATTCCGCTTTTCAATATATGATTCCTCAGAATATAAGCTTTGTGCCAATGTTTACATTTTATGACGATAATCAAGAATTAACTTATTACCAATATGGCTTACGAGCAGAGATTGGTCTTTTTAGATATTTCACAGTTGGTGGCACATGGTTACGAACAGATATTTTTTCGCTAACAAATAATCAAACACTAACTGAGCTATCAGGGCAATTATATTTTCATCCATTTACAAATTTTGCAATTGGTGGAAGTTTAGGAAGACTTAATATTGAAAGAGAAATTAAAAAGAATATAGGTTCACTTGAAGCTCGCTGGTATTCTAGCGATTTAATATTAAGCGTTGGGTATAAAGACACAGATGCACGACTTGTTCTTTTTTCACCTAAACTTATAAATATTAGTGCTGACATTTATTTATATTATTTTTCTGGAAATTATCGATATAAAAACAAATACAAATTCTTGTTGTTTTACCAATATTTTAATATATCGGATGGAAATCTTGCTAACGATTTTAGATTTAGATTAGGCAAGGCATTTCAAGAAAACATATTTTGGGGTTATGAATATTTCTTTTCTGATTTTGGTTTTAGTTCAGTTACTTATTACTCGCCACAAGAATTTAGTACTCATTCCATTTGGCTTGATTACGAGTACAAAAAAGTTAAAAATTTAGATTTAATTTTTGGTGGTGAAATTGGTTATGCTCCTTCAGTTGATTTTATAGTTGGAAACATTTATGCTGATGCCAGTTATAAAGTTTTAGAAAATCTCTTAATAAACGGAAGAGCTACTTATGGTAATTCTTATAGGTTCAATAGCAGTTATCAATTTATCTCAATATTTATCTCAGCATATTGGAGTATCTGGTAAAATCTATTATATTGTATTTTAGTTTTTTAGTATTTAATTATTCACAAATAAATTAGAAAGTAGATGTAAAATGAATATATTGAGTAAAATTTCCTTAATTATAGTAACAAATTTCTTTGTGCTTAATTTTTCAATCTCTTATGCTTTGCCACCTGCAAAATCTGGAGATTCAATTGGTAATCGAGTACCAATAACTGGAGATATTCAGCAATTAAAATATTTTTTTAATGCCTTAGAAAAAACAAATTCCGAGAAAATTAGAATTGCACATTTTGGTGATTCAATTATTTGGGGTGATGTAATTTCGGATAATTTGCGAGTTAATTTGCAAAAAAAATATGGTGGTCATGGTATTGGATTTATATCAATTTGTAATGATGATTTAGCAGCTAGAAAAACAATTGCTCATGAATTTTCTGACGATTGGGATTGGGCTTCTGTTTTTACAAAAAATAGGGATAGGTATCCAATTGGAATTGCAGGAACTGTTGCAAAAGCTTCTTCAAAAAGTACTGTTTCTTATAAAACCAATAATAATTCACCAGCTGCAAACTCATTTTCAGATGCAACTTTGTTTTATTCAAATGCAAATTCAAATTCTTCAGTCAGCTTCAAAATTAACAATGAAGTTGCTAACAATACTAGTCTATCTGGTGGTAAAAGTTTAAATAAAACAGAATTAAACTTTAAAAAAGATGTTAAAGAGATTGAACTAGAATTTAGCCAATGCAAAGATGCATATTTTTATGGAATCACCTTAGATTCTGGGAATGGAGTATATGTTGATAATTTCCCATTTAGAGGCAACTCTGGTGTTTCAATGCGTGATTTGGATGATGATTTATTAGCTGGATTTTCAAAAGAACTTAATTATAAATTAATTATACTTCAGTTTGGAGTTAATATTGCAGCTTCTGGAAACATTAAATACAAGTGGTATTCAAACATGATGCTACATGTAATTAAAAAGCTAAAAAAGTATTTTCCAGGGACATCAATTTTGATGATTTCACCTGGCGATTTAGGACAAAAACAAGGTAGAAAAATTATAACTCATCCCGAAATTGAAAAATTTGTTAAGGTTCAAGAGGAGATTGCTAATACAGGAGGGGTCGCATTTTGGAATATGTTTGAAGCTATGGGTGGTGAAAATTCAATTGCAAATTGGGTTGAAGCTACTCCGCCATTAGCTTTTAAAGACTTTTGCCATCTTACAGGTGAAGGTGGTGAGATAATATCAGATAAATTAGTTGTAGCGTTAATGGAAATTAAATCAAAGATAAAGTGATATTAAACTATTAAATTAATTGTGTATCATATTGAGTCATAGTTTGTTAATATAAATTAAAAAAATAAAATATCACATAATATTGTGTTAAATTTAGCCAATTAAATGTTTATTGATTGGCATTATTTTTGTTCTTTTATAAAAAAAAGTGTAATTAAATGACAACTGAAAAAAATCATACATATAAAATTGAATTAGATAATAGAGAAGTTACACCACCTCAAAGAAATGAAAGGTGGGAAAAACTTAGAACTATTATCATCTCTGGATTATTGTCAGTATTTTTAATAGCTGTTATTTTTATCACATTACCATTAACCATCCTAACTTGGGAAGGATTAATGGTTTATGCTTCAATAGTTGCATTAGTGATTTTTTTGTTTATCCTTCTCTTTAGATACTTTGCAATTTTGTTTTTTGCCTACTTTTATATAACAAAATATACTGTTGAAAGTCAGTCAAATTATTCACCATTTATTTCTATAATTATACCTGCATATAACGAAGGTATAAATCTTAAAGCTTCTGTAGAATCTCTTCTAAAATTAAATTATTCTAATTATGAACTAATTATAGTTAATGATGGTTCAAAAGATAATACAAGAGAAGTAGGAGAGGCACTTGTTGGAATGAGAAATGGAAACACTTCAAAAGTAAAAGTTTCACTAATAAATAAGCCAAACGGTGGAAAAGCAAAAGCGTTAAATGCGGGAATTCAATATTCAGAAGCTGAATTTGTAGTTTGCATGGATGGTGATTCGGTATTAACACCAAACACGCTAAAAACTGCAGTAAGTCATTTTCAAGACCCTAATGTTGGTGCAGTTGCCGGCAATGTAAAAATTGCAAATAGAAACAAATGGCTTACAGATCTTCAAGCATTAGAATATGTTGAAGGTCTAAATTTAGCTCGTTCTGCACAAGGTCATTTACGTATGGTTAATATTATTCCTGGACCCATTGGAATGTTTAGAAAAGAAGCTCTTAAAGATGTTGGATTTTATGCAAGCGATACTTTTGCGGAAGATGCAGATCTAACTTTGAAAATATTAGCAGTAGGTTGGAAAGTTAATTATGAACCTAATGCTCAAGCCCTAACTGAAGCACCTATAAAACTTCACCAATTATTAAAACAAAGATATCGTTGGACTCGTGGTATTTTACAAGCTATTAGAAAACATAAGAAACATTTGTTAAATCCTACATTAAATTTTAATAATACCATTGTTCTCTGGGGAATGTTATACGAAGCCTTAATATGGCCAGCAATGAATATTTTTGCAAATATATTTTTTATAGCTGTTGCTTTGTTAAACGGTATGTCAAGTTTAATATTTTATTGGTGGATAAGCATTGCACTCTTGGATTTTATGTCCGCAGTATATTGTATTGCGGTTGAAAAGGAAGAATTTAGGCTTGTACCTTGGGCTTTAGTTTATAGAATGGTTTTTGTACTTGTTATAGATATTACAAAAGCAATGGCAACCGTTGAAGAATTTTTAGGCTTTGAAATGGAATGGGGCCATTTAGAAAGAAGTGGAATTGCAAATAAAAAATAAAAATTTAATATGTGAGGAAAGAAAATGGAACTAATTCCAATTTTATCATTAATCATACTTGTAGCAACAATATCCACCTTTATACTAGCTGTTGGTGCTTACATTCTATATAAAATTAGAGAAAGAAAAGGCAAGGGAGGTGTTGCTCAGCAACCATCATCTATTGAAGCTGAACTTATTACACCATCAAGAGTTGTTGCAGATGTGCAATCTTCGAGAACTACAGGAACTGGTGAGCAAATATATACCAGAAACACCAAAGGTGAATCTATTTACACAAACGAAGAGGAACGCGAACCACACATGAGACCAACATTTGTTGCGCCTCGTGAAACAAGGGCAACTCGAACAAATGCTACAAGATATTCAGTTCCTTTAACACGTGAAACTAATGAAGGAGAAAGATATACTTCTGCTCAAAAGTTTAAAAGATATGGCAATACTTCAGATACCCAAACTAAAGAAGTAAAAAAAGAGGAAAGCCTTAAATGGCGTTAAAAGAGAAAAAATATAGCAGTGATAAGCAAAAAAAGGTAAGATCTAGTGCTGAAGCTAATGAAGCTATAAAAGGATTACGCGTTAATTATCCTATTATTTTCTTAAGCGGATTACTTATTCTTATTGCTTCAATACTTACTTTTCTTTTAATCATTAAAAATATTTATGGCAATTATGAATTATCAGAAGTGCTTCCAACAAAGGAAAATTTACAAGAATACCGCTATTCCGATAGAATTGGTATATTGTATTCAAATTACACAGCTAATATGCTTGGAAGTGATGTAACTTGGGTGCAAGATAATATTGATACGTGGAAAGAATTTCTAAAAAATATGAAGATTAAATATGAAGTATTTTCCGATTTAGACCTTGAAGAAGCTAAACACCAGAATTACAATTTAATTATTTTAGCTGGTTCAAAATCAATGAGTGATAGAGAAGTAATGGAAATTAAAAGATATATTGATGCGGGTGGTTCTGTGCTTGCAACCGGTGGTGTAGCTACTTTTTCGGATGAGGCAAAATGGAGAGGTTGGGATTTCTTTAAAGAAACTTTTGGAATGAAGTTTACAAAGGAACTTTCACCAGCTGAAGCACTTAAAAAAAATCACACATTAAGAGGAAATTTACCACTAACTGCTGGAATTCCAACAGGTTATATATTAAAAATTGCAACTTGGGATAGACCAGTTTATGCTGAAATATTAGAGCAAAGGACTACTCAAGTAAGCTATTGGTTCGACTATCGTGGTGAGAAAGGTTTAGTTGATGAGCAGATTCGAAAAAGCGCTGGTATTGCAAATGGAACATACGGAAAAGGACGCTTTGTTTGGTATGGTTTTGAACTCAACTCTGTTGTAGGTAACAATGAGGATTACACAAATTTAGCTAAATTAGTAAAGAATAGTGTTAATTGGTTAACTTACAATCCAACATCATTTGTTAAAGATTGGCCAGAACCATATGATGCTGCATCAATTTATTTACCAACAATTGAAGAAAATATTAATAATATAAGTGCTGTAAAAAGTACAATTGAAATTTATAAAAAGGATGTTTCAATTATTGTAGATGGGGAATTATCACTAAAACATGTGAAAGAAATGTCAAATTTGGCTAATTATGGAGATATTATTCCAATTATTGATTTGGGGGCATTAGAAGAATTATCAACTAATGAAGCAGATTTAGGTTCAAAGGAAATACAAAGGGCAGACATAACTTATATTAGAGATTCGCTAAATAAAATTACTGGTAGACCAATAAAAGGCATTACGCCATATTATGGTTTTTATAACCAAACAACTCTTGACGTGTTGGCGGAAGAAAATATTAGTTATATTATAACAGATTCTTTGACTGATAGATCTGTACCAAATAAAATTATATTAAATGGCAAAGATGTTTTTATAATTACAAATACTTCGCGAGATGATATTAGAATTATGAAAGATTTTGGATTGACTGATCTAGAATTTCAGAAATACACTTATTTTGAAGATATTGATAGAATTATTTTCGAAGGTGGTTTGTATGTATTAAAGTTACATAATAATTATCAATTAAGACCAGAATTCCATAGAATATTTGGGGATATTTCCAAATATATGGCGTCTCAAAATATTTGGATTACGTCTTTACCTGAGTTATTAAAATGGTGGGAATCGAAAAGTGGTGTCGAATTAAAATACGAAACAAGAGGAAAAAGAAGAATTTCTGTTGAGGTTTCAAATCATAAAAAAACTAGAGAAGATGAATTTACAGTTGAAGTGAATTTTAATAAAGCAGTAAAAAATATAGAAATATCAGCTGAATTAATAAATACTCCAATACCAGAATTTGATTTTAATGAAGATACTCAGATTATGTATTTATATGTAAAGAATCTTAAAGAAGACGAATCAAGAACATATTTAATAGATTTTGAAAATGTAAATGAATTTAATGCAAATGAAAAAATACTTTTTAGGAAAACCAATTAAGACAATGACAAGTAAATTAAAAAAATATTTCGCACTATTATTCCTAGGTTTATTCCTAATTGGATGTGTGCAATCTGTCGAAAATCCTTATTCAGGTGGTACAACTCCTGCTGACAATAAACCAGTAATTAATATCTTATATCCGGTTTCAGGCGATTCAATTTTTATGGGCTATACTTCAATAATCTATCAAGCAACAGATTATAAGGGTGGTCCAGGTTTATCCTTGTATAATTTATTTGTAGATGGTGTTTTAGTACAAAGTTTCCCTCAAAACGCTGATGGTTCAAACCCATTTCTATTTTTTAGCACAGATACATTAGAAAAAAAGTTGGGTATTATTCCATCTTCATGGCCTGCAGAATTATCTTTTGCAATGACAATTGTAAACGAAGATGGCGATTTTGGCGAAACAACACTTATTGATAGCATTTATGTTAGCAGAAGACCAGTTGCTCCTAGTAATTTAGCTTTAACAAGAATTTCTGATAAATCGTTTAATCTTTTTTGGGATGATAAAGCTTCAAATGAAACCAAATATGAGGTATGGCGACAAGACGGAAGTAATAACACTTTTTTACGCATAAAAGATTTGCCTATCAATACAATTAGCACAAATGATTTAGTTAATTCTGATTATATAAATTATGGTTACAAAGTAAGAGCCGCAAACGGATTTGGGTATTCTGCTTTTAGCAATATTGTCTATTCAAGCGGTGTTCCTGGTGGCGATGCTCCAACAAACTTAAAAGGCGAAGCACTTGGTGCTTCAACTATTCAACTTTCGTGGGATGATAATTCGGATACTGAAGATGGTTTTGTACTTGAACGCACAAATCTCGCAACAGGAGTTTTTGAGCGATTAGCCGTTTTACCAAAAAATACACTTGAGTATTTTGATTACGATCTTTATCCACTAACAACTTATAAATTCAGAGTTGCATCGTTCAAAAGTTCTTCAATTTCTGCATATTCAAATATTGTTACAATTTCAACATACGGAGTTGATATTTCGGCTCCTGATAATTTAATTGCTACTTTCAATCCAATTGATAAAAAAGTAAATGTAACTTGGAATGATAACACATTTTTCGAAGAAGGTACAATTTTAGAACGAAAAGAAACAATTAATGGCGAATATTCAATTATTGGAACAACAATAACTGATGTTAATTATTTTTCGGATGGCAATATTTTAGAAAATCAGATTTATTACTATCGCGCAAAATTTAAGACAACTGAAGGATTTAATACTACATATTCAAATGTTGATACTGCTTATGTTTATGATGCACCTCCAATTAGTCCTTCTAATTTGCAAATAACTAAATTTACTGACACAACTTATAGTTTGTGGTGGAATGACAATTCGGATGATGAGGAAGGTTTCGAAATTTGGAGGAAAGCTGGAAGTACTGGTACGTATTATTTATATCAAGAACTTCTTTCAAATACTACAGGATATAATGATAAAGTTACAAGTGGGGTTGTTTATTATTACAAAGTTCGTGCGTTCAGAAATCCAACATATTCAATATTTACAAATGAAGTAAGTACCGAAAGTATTGGGGGTAAATTTCCATCACCTACAAATATGTCATTTTCAATAGTAAACTCAACACAGGTTAAAATAAATTGGACTAACAATTCATCAGATGCATTACAAATAATAGTTGAAAGAAAATTACAAACGGAAGTGGATTTTAGCGAAATAACAAGGGTAGCTCCTGGAACAACAACTTGGACAGATGATTCAGCTGTTTTAGCCAAAAATATGACAATTTATTACAGATTAAAAGCTAAGTATGCACAAGGGGAATCAGAATATTCTTCTGAATTAATAGTGTATATACCTTAAGAATTAGGTACAATTATGGAAAACAATAAAGAAAATAGCATTACTAAAGTAAATGATAAATTAGTATCGCATCTAAGAATTAATACTGACGAAGTGTATGAATTTATTGAGGATAAAGCAATTCTTGAAATTATAGAAATTGTGAAGCAATCTTATCCTTTTACATTTATTGGTCGCCAAAAATTTAGAAGAAAAATTGAGCAATTGGATTTTGCGTTTTGGATAAAAGATGCAGATGAAAAAATTATAATTGTAAATGATTTATTTGCAAAATCGCGCAATCATAAAACTTCTGAAATTGAAGGTAAATTACTTGTTGATTTATATGATGAACACGAATATCTTCTTGTTAAAAATATCACTAATTATATTGTTTCAACTTCTAATTCAGTTATTTATGAAACTTACTCAAAAATGAGTGAGGAAGATTTAATTCAAGTAGTTGAATTTCCTATTTGTGATATTAATGATAAAGTTGTTGCAATTATTGGTTTTATGCAAAAAGCATTTAAATTGGAAAATTTAATAAAAGATGATACAAATTCATTATTAAATATTGAAGATATTCCTGCAGTTGTGGTTTTAGTTTCAAGCGATTTTAATGTAAAGAGTTTTTCAAATAAGTTTTATCGGGAATTTAATCTAAATCCTGCTTCTATTAAAAATCAAAATCTACAATCAATATTTAGCATTGACTTTGCAAAGTTAATGCTGAAAGAATCTGGAACAAATATTAAGATTGGAAAAAGCGAGTATTTATTTGATTATAAAAAAACAAAAATCAATGAAGATGAGTGGTTTTATTTTTCATTTATTCAGTTGCTACAAAAAGATAACAACAGTAATACAAGTGAAAAAATGTTTGATATGGTTATGTACACTAGCCCTGAGCCAATGTTCATATATGGAATTGATAATCTTAAATTCTTAAAGGTTAATGATGCTGCCTTAAAATTTTATGGCTATAGTGAAACAGAATTTCTGGGAATGGATCTTACCGATTTATATGCACCAGAAGATATTCAAACTTTGGTGAATTCTTCCTCTAACAATACTACCGCAAGGGGTTTTACGGGTCCTTGGAGACAAAAGAAAAAAGATGGTTCAACTGTTGAAGTTGAAGTTAGTAAATCGGGAGTTGAATTTGAAAATAACAAAGCACATTTTAATATAATTAGAGATATATCAAAAAATTTGCAAAGTGATAAAATTATTAGTCAATTTAACACAGTTTTTGAAAATACTAGTGATGTTATATTATTAACTGATGCCGATGGTTTTATTAGAAAAACAAATACGGCTATTAAAAAAATATTGGGTTATGAAGTTACTTCACTTTCTGAGCGACCATTTTTATCATTGGTTATAGATGAATTTAGAGCAAAAATAAATACATCTATATTTCATAGTTCACTGCCAAAAAAAATAGAAATTAATTGCGAACTAAAAAAAGATAATGGAAATGCCCTAAAAGTAAAAATAATTTCAACTCCACTATTTGGTTCCAATCGTGAAGTTGAATCTTATTTGATTATTATTCAATCTGAAAAGGATGTAGTAGTTAAAACTGTTGTTAAAAAAGAATTTATAAAGGAGAATTCTACTACTACAAATGGTGGAAAAATGGAAGCAGATTTTTTAGGACACCTTTTCCATGAATTATTAACTCCTGTAAATGTAATTATTGGATTTTCGCAAGAACTTGCCGAAAGTGCTGATTCATCAAATGAGGATGTTAAAGAAGCAACAGATATTATTAAGCAAAACCAACGGATTCTTCTACAATTAATGGATAATGCTGTTCAATATTCTGAGTTGGAACAAAATAGAATTAAAATTAATCCAACTAATGTTCACTTTGTTGAGTTGATTGATCAAATTGAAACAGATGTTAAAAAAACTACTGCTAACTTTAACAAAGAACTTAAATATGGTAAAATATCTTCTTCATTAATTATTGAAACAGATAAAACTAAAATAGAAGTGCTTACAGCAATGCTGGTTGAGTTTGCAATTCGTGCATCTAAAAATGATAAAATATTTCTTTCAGCCTACCAAACTGACCCTGGTCATTGTGTTATTGCTGTTAAAGATGACAGAAATGCAATTTCAAAAGAATTGGCAGATGCGTTGGAAGAAATATTTACAGGCGATGAAGATAATATTCGGCATAAATATGGGATATCTAGATTTACTAGAAGATTTGCACTTAAACTTTCAAAAATTCTTGCGGATAGTAACGAAATAATTCCAAAATATGGTAAAGAATATGAATATGGTTTTATTTTTCCTATTAGATTTGATAGTGAAAAGTTATCCAAAATTTTAAAATCTTCTAAATATTCCAATGACATTACTAAAGAGAAACCAAAAAGCGAAGAAGTATTGGAAAAAACTTTAAAAGAAGAAAAGGAAACTGACCCAATTTTGAAACCTGATAAAGAAGAGAAGAGAGAGCCAATTACAGTTCATGTTAATGTAAATACTCAGTCTAATTCTCAACAAAATATCCAACAAGCACCTTTAACTAAAGAGCCAGTATTTGAAGAAATAAGGTCGTTAAAAGTTGATGAAGTTGCCGCTGAAGTAACTGAAGTTATTGAAGAACGGAGTTTTGAAACATTAACTTGTCTTTATGTTGAGGATCAAATTGATTCGCAGATTCTATTTAAAGTGCAAATGAAAGGATTAAAATCGGTTGATTTTGCAAACAGCTTCGAAAAAGCAATTCCATTGCTACAATCAAAAAGATTTGATTTTATAATTATGGACATAAATCTACAAGGCGAATATAATGGTTTAGATGCTTTACGAGCTATTCAGAAAATGCCAGAATATGTTGGTGTTCCAATTGTTGCCGTTACTGCATACGTGCTTCCGGGTGATAGAGAACGCTTTATTACAGCTGGATTTAACGACTTTATTTCAAAACCTATTTTACGCGATAAATTAGAAACAGTACTAGCTAATATATTTTAGGTTTCCTCATTTAATATAAATCCAACTTCATAAATCTATTTTTGAAGTTGGATTTTTTTTATTGTACCAATCAGCTCATCATTTATAATTCTATCAACTTATTTTTTGTTAAAATATTTTCTTGTGGAATTATTATTTTATTCATAAATTGCACCATACAAATGTATGGTATTTATAAATGTAAAAATATAATTTAAGTAGTAAAGGTGTAGCAATGCAAAAAGGACTTACAAAAATTCAACAAGATATTCTGGATTATGTAATTGAATTACGGAGCAAAAGTTTAATTCCAACGCTTGCAGAAATTGCAAAGCATTTTGGATATAAAAATCGTTCTACAGTTCAGCAGCATTTACAATCAATTGAAAAAAAAGGATTTATTAAACGTAATCCTAAAATATCTGGAGGTATTGAATTGACTTTTGATAACAATTATTTTATTCCTCGTCCAGTACTTGGTGAAGTTGCAGCCGGAAATCCACTTACAATTTATCCAGATTCTATAGACACTGTAGATTTACCAACAATTGCACATGTTCCTAACGACTCATTTCTGTTAAAAGTAAAAGGGGATAGCTTAAAGGATGCATATATTTTTACTGGCGATATTGTTATTGTAAATCCAAACTTGCAAGCAGAAAACGGACAATTTGTTGTTGCTGTTTTAGATAATGAAGCAGTTGTAAAGCGGTTAGTTAAAAAGAAAGATGTGATTGAACTTCATTCAGAAAACCCAGAATATGAGCCAATAATTATTGAAAGTACACATCCAAATTTTCAGTTAGTTGGTGTTGTAATTGGAGTTTATAGAACAATGGCAAAAAAAGTTGGTTAAAAAAACAAGTGATTTCGCGCTGTGCGAGCAAAGGAAAAATAAATAATAAGGAAAAATAAAATGGAAAAAATATATTTAGAAAATTTTGACGTTATTGGTATTTCGGTTAGAACAACTAATAATAATGGACAATCGGCAAAGGACATAGGCGAATTATGGGGTAAATTTATGTCAGAAAATTATATTGATAAAATTCCAAATAAGGTAGATACTTCAATTTATTCAATCTACACAGATTATGAAGGGGACTACACACAACCTTATACAACAATACTTGGCTGTAAAGTTGAAAACTTAAAAACAATTCCAGAAGGAATGGTTGCTAAAACTATAAGCAGTGGTGGTTACACAAAATTTGTAGCGAAAGGTGATTTATCAAAAAGTGCAGTCTTTGTTGAATGGACAAGAATTTGGGAAATGGATTTACCAAGACTTTATAGTGCTGATTTTGAAGTGTATGGGGAAAAAGCTCAGAACCCAAATGATGCTGAAGTAGATATTTTTATAGCAACAAGATAAGATTTTAATAAATGTTAAATAAATATATCACATATCTTAAATCTCCAATTGGACAGTTAAAAATAACAGCAGATATTAATTATGTTAATTCCATTTTATTTGTATTTGATAATACAAAAATGGAAGTTGAAAACAGTAACGAAGTACTTGAAATATGTAAAAAACAATTAAATGAATATTTTTCAGGTGAAAGAAAAGAATTTAATGTAAACATCAATCAAGAAGGAACAGAATTTCAACAAAGAGTTTGGGAGGAATTGGAAAAAATTCCCCATGGCAAAACTGTAAGCTACAATTATATTGCAGAAAGAGTTGGTGGAAAAAATATGATGCGTGCAGTTGGTTCAGCAAACGGGAAAAATCAAATATCTATCATCGTTCCTTGCCACAGAGTCATTGGAAGTAATGGAAGTTTAACCGGCTACGCTGGCGGAATGTGGCGAAAAGAGTGGCTTCTAAAACATGAGGATAAATATTCGAATGAGGAAAGACAACTTGGATTGGAATTTTAATTACGGAAATAAATTCTTAATTAATAAAGTAATTAATAATTAATATCGTAATTCCTAATAATTCCTTCCAAAGGCTTTTTAACTTAAAGAGAATCCCAAAACAAATAAAATATAAATTGTTAAATATTCATTTTTGTTTTTGAAATATTCAAAATGCAAATCAAATTAAAAAAATATTCAAAAATTGTGAAACCTTTTAAACATGTTATTCGTCTTTAATATCAATTAACAAAATTATTAATCATTTTTTCTGGGGGGAATAAAATGAAAAATATAATTAAAGTTATTGTAATTGTTTCATTTGTTTTGTCTTCTTCTTCTCAAATAATTGCTAAGGATTCGCCATTAAAAACAAAGAAAATTAGTTATGAACAGATTGAAGAATCACTATTAACAGGATTAAATTCTGATAATATGGGTCTTAAAATAAGCTGTTCATATATGCTTGGTGAGATTAAATCAAAAAAAGCTATTTCTGATTTAACAGCAATTGTTAATAATGGTGATAATGATAAAGCAAAATTGACAGCAATTCTTGCTTTATTAAAAATTGCATCTAGTGAGTGCGTTGCTTTGCTAAATCAAAATGAGCAAAATGATGAAATTCGTCAAATTTGTGAAAATTTAACAAATTGTCATTCATGTTTAACCAAAATTTTGGATCCTCATAGCAATGAGGAAGTCTCTGCTGTAAGTGAATAATTGGTGTTATTTCACGTACTAAAGCCAGATTTATTTCTGGCTTTTTTTGAAATCAAAATTATTCTATAACAAATTAACACATCTCAAAAGACCAAAATAAACCTTATCTTTGTACTTTCGAAAAATTATAATAGTTAAAATGTACGAAACAGAAAGACAAGAGTTAATAAAAGTCCTAATTGGAAAAGGCATTACAGATGAAAACGTATTAAAAGCTTTTTTTAGAGTTGAAAGACATTTATTTGTACCAGAAATAATTAAACCACATGCATATTCTGATGTTGCTCTTCCAATTGGACATGAGCAAACAATATCGCAGCCTTATACTGTTGCATTTATGACTCAAGCTCTTGAGTTGGACGAAAGATGCAAAATTCTTGAAATTGGAACTGGTTCGGGATTTCAAGCAGCAATTTTAGTTGATATGGGAATGAAAGTTTATTCAATTGAACGTAATTATGAAATTCATCAAAGAACACAAAAACTATTTGATGATCTCGGCATACGCGCCGCATTAATTTATGGCGATGGAACAATTGGCTGGGAAGAAGCAGCACCTTATGACAGAATAATTGTTACAGCTGGAGGCCCAGAAGTTCCTAAACGGTTATTAAAACAACTTGCCGTTGGTGGAAAAATGGTAATTCCTGTTGGCGATAGAAATTCTCAAACCATGCAAATAATTACTAAAATATCCGAAACAGAATTGCTAAAAAAAGAAATTCCAAACTTTAAATTTGTTCCATTAATTGGGAAAGAAGGTTGGAAAAACGAGTAATTGTTATATTAGGTCCAACTTGTTCTGGTAAAACTTCGCTTTCACTTTTGCTTGCAAAGTCGCTTAATTCGGAGGTTATTTCGGCTGATAGTCGTCAAATTTATAAAGTTCTTTCAATTGGAACTGCAAAACCAACAGAATTGGAACTTAAAATTGCAAAGCATCATTTTGTCGATTTATTAAACCCAGATGAAGATTATAATGTAAGCAGGTTTGAAATTGAAGCATTAAAAATTATTGATGAAATACACAAACTCAATAAAATACCAATTGTTGTTGGCGGTTCGGGACTTTATATAAAAGCTATTGTGGAAGGTTTGTGGAATGATGTTGATACAGATTCTGCTTTTCGTCAAAAACTGATGGAAGAAAAAGAAGAATTTGGAAATCAATTTCTTTATGATAAATTAGTGAAAGTCGATTCAAAAAGTGCGGAAACGATGTTGCCCCAAAATTATAAGAGAGTAATACGAGCGCTTGAAGTTTTTCATCTAACAGGAAAATCACTCGTTGATTTTCATCAAGAACACAAAAGAAAAAGTGATTATGTTTTTTATCAATTTGGATTAGATTGGAAAAGAGAAGTTCTTTACAATAATATTGACAAACGAGTTGATGAAATGATTCAAGATGGATTGGTTGATGAAGTTAAATCAATTTTGGAAATGGGGTATTCTCCAGAATTAAATTCGCTTAATACAGTTGGCTATAAGGAAATTATTTCCTATTTGAATGGCGAATATGATATAGAACGTGCTATTGAATTAATTAAACGAAATACTCGTCGTTTTGCAAAACGCCAACTCACTTGGTTCAGGAAGGATGAAAATATTAAGTGGTTCGCAATAAATGATAAAAATGAAATTCCACTAATTGCAGATGCTATTATTGGGAATTTTCGATAAATTCAGATATGTAATACGTTAATATATTTAGGAATTGAATGTTTGAAGATGATTTAAAAATATTAAAAAAATATTCTGCTAAGGTTGAAGCATTAAAAGTTACTCTCAAAATTGATGAAAAAGAGAATAGAGTTCAAATATTAAAAGATGTTAGTGAAGCAGATGGTTTTTGGGATAAACAGCAAAAAGCACAAGAAGTTTTATCAGAAATAAAGCAAAATCAAGAATGGATTGATCTCTGGAATTGTGAAAATGAAAAGATTTACCATCTTAAAGATTTAATTGAATTAGCTCAATTAGAAGAGGACGAATCACTTGCTGAGGATATAACAATTGAGTTGGAATCAATAGATCAATCAATTTCTGATTTAGAATTTAAGAGCATGTTAAGTGGACCAGATGATAATCTCGATTGTATTTTAACAATCCATTCTGGAGCTGGTGGAACAGAATCGCAAGATTGGGCAGATATGCTTTTAAGAATGTATTTGCGTTGGGGTGAGCAAAATAATCAAACCATGAAAATTATGGATAGAATAGATGGTGACGGTGCTGGAATTAAAAGTGTTACAATTGAAGTTACCGGCGAATTTGCATATGGTTATATGAAAGCAGAAAATGGTGTTCACCGTTTGGTTCGTATTTCTCCATTTGATGCAGCAAAAAGGCGACATACTTCATTTGCATCTGTTTTTGTATATCCAATTGTGGATGATTCAATTGTGATTGATATTAATCCTTCCGATTTAAGAATTGATACTTATCGTTCTGGTGGAAAAGGTGGGCAAAATGTGAACAAGGTTGAAACCGCGGTACGAATTACTCATATTCCAACTGGATTTGTTGCTGCTTGCCAAAGTGAGCGGTCTCAAGGACAAAATAAATTAAATGCAATGAAAATGCTAAAAGCAAAAATGTATCAAGCGGAATTAGAGAAAGCTCAAGCTGAAAAAAATGAGACTGAAAAAGGCAAAATGAAAATAGAGTGGGGAAGTCAAATACGCTCATATGTTTTCCACCCCTACAACATGGTAAAAGATCATCGTACAAACACCGAAACATCCAATGTTCAATCAGTAATGGACGGAAATATAAATCAATTTATTAAATCTTTTTTGCTTAAGTTTTCAGAAAATTAAATTATTTCTACTGTTAAGCAATATAAAAATAGCTTGTGATTTATTTGAAATAGAAAGTCACAAGCTGATTTCTTCCTTATTTTATTCCTTTTTAACCCCAATTAATTAACACCATAAACTAATAGAATTTGCCTACATAACTATTTTTATTTAGATTGAATCTAAATAAAAATAAAATTGTTTAATATTAATAAAAAAAAGGAACAAAATGAACTTAAATAAATTGAATATCTTGATTTTACTACTTGCTTTCAGCTTTGTGGAATGTTATGGTCAGTTCGATTTTTTTGAATCAAAAGCAACTATTGGTGGTTA
>Ga0180007_10001353_pt1 | contig 34188 bp, 50 predicted proteins | sample MM_PC_MetaG_FD_121122 | JGI IMG/M metagenome (GOLD analysis project Ga0180007, IMG submission 121122) | Groundwater microbial communities from the Aspo Hard Rock Laboratory (HRL) deep subsurface site, Sweden - MM_PC_MetaG | ecosystem: Environmental > Aquatic > Deep subsurface > Groundwater... | reverse complement strand
GGGCAATCAAATATGCGGTAAGTAAGCGAATAGGCTGCTCCCTGTATGCCCTTGACTATTGGCTTAAACAGTATGGGCACACTCCAGTTCAGGGACCGGAGCCCCCCGATCGAGTCGTACCACCGCGGCATCCTAACGGCACCCTGGACTTCACCGAGAAGGAGCGCCTGGAGATCCTTGAGGACTGCCGAAAGCTGGGGTTGAAGGTAACCTCTAAAAATACAGGTATCAACCGCTCCTCCCTTAACCGTTGGAAGAGGTGCCTTAGAAAAACGGGGTATACTCTGCAATCCGATAATCCAGAAGTGACAACATACACAGACCATATAGTTACACTCCGGGAGCTTCAAAACAAACTAACCGCCCAATGGTACGATCTCGGCAGACAAAGGGAGGCTGTTAATGCAGCTATAGATATTTTAATTGAGCAAAAGAAAGCGGAGGTAGTCAAATGAATAATATCCTGCAAATCCCTAAAGTAGTGGTCGAATTGCCCCCGATCCCGTCCTGGTGCCTTTTCAGAACCTTGGCGACATACGATAACACCTTTTTCTACAGTGATCTCCACCTCACGCCCGGGCAAATAAACGAGCCTTTTCACGAATTCCTCGACATAGTGGAGGCGGAACTGCCCGACCTGGTGGTTGAGGTGGGGGACGGCGAGGAGCTTGTTTGGTTCACCTATAATCAGTTAATAGCGGAGAGGGAGTCCAGACTTACCCTTGAGCGCGAGAAAAAGATAGCCGAGAAGGTAGAGTATTGGAAGATCCCGGGCAATCACAACCCGAATATAGCAGAGCACGCGGAATGGCTCTTTCCTATCAAAATAATGCCCCGGCAGGTCGAAGTCATGGGCATACACGTGGAGCACGGCGACCGCTGGGATCCGACGATTGCCTGGTGGAATTTCTGGGTGCGGCAGCCCTTTGTAAAGGCACGCCTCCCCTGGCTATACATGAGGCTATTCGGGAGTCCCCGGGAGTGGAAGGCGCAAGATCAAACCGGCTGGACCTGGCGCAACGCCCTACTCTATAATATCCCCTTTGAGAAATACGCTGCGGATAATCAAACTCACCTGATATTCGGGCACACACATCAACCGTATTTGAAGACCACTCAGGACAAGTTGCAGATCGGTAATTGCGGTGACTTCTGCGACTCATACTCGTTTATCCAGGTCATCGAGGGGAAGTGGAAGCTGCGGTGGGTGAGGTGAGTGTATTTTATAAGGTGAAAATACAATAGGTTGGAAGTGGATAGGATGGTGAGATATGCCGAAGGCTGGGGATACTATAAGAGGAAAAGATATTGGCCACCCCAATGATAGGCACCGCTACGTCTGGGTAATATGCCCGGAGTGTGGAAAGGGTAGGTGGGCTCTACCCCAAAACATAAATCGACCTAATTATAAAGGGCGGTGCCAGGCTTGTTATACAAACTGGCCGGTATGGGAGAGTCCGACTTGCACCTGGCCTACGTAGCCGATAGGATGGTGAAAGCATTGAATTGTATTAGGTGTGGAAGAAGCGAACAGATCGAAGAACACCACATTGTTGAACTATGTCATGGTGGTTCTGATGATCCCAGGAATAAGGAATACCGCTGTGGTCCCTGCCATAAATATGAGCACACCCGGCGGCTTATATTGGTTGCTTTATTCTACGAAAGGAAGCGAGATCGAACTGACCGCCAAAGAGAACGTATTGAGATTTACCGGAGAAGGCTTGAGGCTCTGGATAATCTGAATACGCCTGAGCTTATCAGAGAACGTGGCACATACTTGAGTTATTGGAGCGATACTTCATTGCATGAACTACCTCGAAAGATATGTTCAAAACAAGAGCTTGCTTTGAACCTCCAGATAAACGATGAATTATCAGAGGCTATGATCTAATTGTATTTTATACGGCTAATAGGCATTTACGTGACACGAGTGTTAAGGCAGCAACCTATGAGGCGTCAGGAGCCTCTTTCTGACCAGGAGCCTCACGGGTAGCAGCTCCCTCCCAGCAGCGACCGACAGGCTGGAGTTTATCAGCCAGGCCGTGCCGAATTCCTCAGCACTGGCGATACCGTTTATGGCCACGATTAGCGCCAGCGCCGGTGTCCCGAAAGCCTCCATGCTGGCTATAGCATCGGGTATGATGTATAGCTGTAGCTTGGGAGTACCGAACGCCTCCGCTGAGGCGATCGCTGCCGGCAGCACGAATATAGGCGGGGAGGTGATCATAAAGTCTATCTCGTGGACTCTCGCCCATTTACTAGACCCGCCTGTATTCGCAAACTTCAACCTGATACCATCGACCTGCCCTGGGGCGAATGTCTTGTAGAGTAGTATTCTAACATGCTCAATAATTAGTGTGCCAAACGCCTCAGCGGACGCAATAGCTCCAACAGATTTAATGATAAGGTTTGCCTGCGGTGTACCGAACGCCTCTTCTGAGGCTATGCTTATCGGAGCTATCGTCTGTATGGGATATTGATATTCAACCTCCACATACATCTGCGTGCAATATCCATTGATGTCTGGTCCACCTATAGTATGGCCTATTATAAGATCATCTATTTCATCCCATGTCCAAGGTTGTGATGTGTTGGGGTTAGTTGTATATTCCCTGGAAAATGTTGTCCAGCTCGTCTCCACAGCATTTTGAGTGGAATAAGCTACCCCGTGTGTTTTTACATGCAGCCACACATTACCTGCGGGAGTGCGCTTACACCTAGCGTACACAGTTACATCTATAATGTCCCCTTGTTCTGTTGTGTGGTTTGTTAAATAGAATCTGTTTACTGAGGCTGGGGCACCAAATCTGTAACAATAAGACTCATCTTCATCTGAAACTACATCGTCAATCGCCTCCCACGGGTAATCAAGATGGGGTTCATCAGGCCAAGCTGGATACCACGGGCCTTCATTATGTTCTGTTCCGTTTGGCCGTAAAGTTAAGGTCGGCATTATACCTCCACCCAGGCACCATCCCGGTGAATCTCCAATGTCGGCTCGCCGATATCGCCATCTTGTCTGCTATACCACACTCTCGCCCTGCTACAGGTCAAAGCAAGCTCCCTGTTCACGGTAAGCCAGTCGCTCGATGTACCTGCGGGGATGTCATCGTAGGCGAAAGTTCCCGTATCCTCGTCATAAGCCTTGCTCTCGTCTGTCCACCCGACCGACCCATCGTGATTCTGAGGATTGACCTCGACCCGGACGTGGCAAGTGCCGATAGCCTCGGAGCTGGTTATAGCGGACGGCTCGACAATCATCACGGTGGTTAGGGTGCCGAAAGCCTCGGAGCTGGTGATTCCCGTAGGCTTGATGTAAATCTCCAGCGTAAGGGTGCCAAACGCCTCACTGGAGGCTATGGCCACTGGCTCGACTATCATTACAGTGGTCGGTGTCCCGAAGGCCTCCGCTGAGGCAATCCCCGTAGGCTTCAGGTAGAGTTGCAGCGTGGCAGTCCCGAACGCTTCAGATGATGCAATAGCTCCAACAGATGTGATGATAAGGTTTACCTGTGGTGTCCCGAACGCTTCCGCTGAGGCTATACCGGTCGGCGATATGATTTGAACCTGTGTAACGGTAGCAGTGCCGAATGCTTCAGCACTGGCAATCCCCGTCGGCTTGATTATATGGTTTACCTTTAAGGTGCCGAACGCCTCGGCGGAAGCGATGCTAGAGGGAGATATTAGCTGAACTTCTTGGAGGTTAAGGTTTTCACAGTAGCCAGTCTGTGTTAAATTACTTAAAGGTACATTATCTGTACTCGGACAATAGATATAACGGAAGTCCTTTTTGCTAGTATGCAATACTTGCGACAGGTTTGCTAGAGCATTTGCCTCATTCGTCCTATCCGCATCACTAGAATATATGTCGCAATAGAGTGTGCCATAATCTCCATCAGCTTCAACCCGCTTGATTCTAAGGTAGTAAGTACCAAGGTCTCTCTCGCTATCAACGGCATAGGCAAGGTCTCCGCCGTCACATTCGCCTATCGCAAAGCGGACTTTACTATTATTTTGGGGGTTACAAGTTACAAGTAGGTAGTCACCATCTGCAAGATATATGCCATAGGTGTCATCCAGTACATTAACAAGCGCCCAAACATCAACAAAAGAGCCTGCCACCGAAGCCGATATAACTACATCGACCAAATGCTCGAAATCACCAGCAAAATGATCGACACCCTTATCATCACAGTGCCAAGCATCAATATCCCTGTCTAAATCCGTGAAGCTTGACCGACTAGCAGTCTGCGATAAATAGGTAGCAGGGTCTGTTTCCCCAGGGTCCCAGGTGGTAAAAACCTCTTGAACGTATGGCATTATAGGTATCTCCTACATAAAACAGAGGGGAGAATAGTGACCCTCCCCCCTGCCGCTGGATACCGGGATCTCTGCCCTTACAATTTAAAAATCTTATTCGCCGTAGCTGCCCACTGTATTTGAATATCACCCCAATTTGGTGTGACGGGGAGCCCGGTGGCGTCGTCGATATAGGCGATCAGGAGGTCGTCAGTCCCGCTCTGAGAAACGCCGCCGCCGCCGCCGTCCAGGAATATCACGATTGCCTCGCACTCCTCACCGGAGACAGTGCTGAGTGTTTCGTCGGCAGCATCGGCCACACCCAATGTCACAGACTTGCCGGACAGGTTGCCGCTCAGACCGTTTGCTACCCTGGCAGCATCGGGGATCGTGTCCTTGTTGCAGTACTGGTCGACGTCGATATCAACGGTGTAGTCAGTGGTATCGACCAAGAGGATCTTGATATTGCCATCCGCCCAATCGATCAACCCCTCCAGGAACGCTTGCCTCGCTTTTCCATAAATTGAATTTGCCATTGTACTTTACACCTCCATAAAAATATAGTATACTATACACCCAGGAGGAAGTTATGAAACCATCACAGATACCCCTTAGTGCAATTACCATAGGCTATTGTGCTTGTGGTTGTGGACAAAAAACCCCTATCGCCACTCGCAATCGACCTGATCTTGGGTGGGTCAAGGGTCAACCTGTGAAATATATGAGGGGGCACAATCACCGTTATCGTGGTGGTCCCGAAGTCCCCTTTGGTATGAAGTGGTGTGGGAGATGCCAAAAGATTAAACCAATATCGGAGTTTTTCCGAAATCGGGCAAGTGCGAACGGATTGCAAAGTCGTTGTAAATCCTGTGTGCGAGAGTTGGTGAGTGAATACAGACACAAGAAACCATTTAAGGACAAGCAATACGGCCTGAAATATCGTTTGCGCAAAAAGTACGGCATAGGTCTTGACCAATACAATACACTTTTGGAAGCTCAAGGCAATGTTTGTGCGATTTGTGGTAAGTCTGAAAAAGGAATCTTTAATGGGTCGCCAAAGATTATGGCTGTTGACCATAATCATCAGACTGGCGAAATACGAGGAATACTCTGTAGTAATTGCAATGGTGCTTTGGGTATGATTGGAGATGATATTGCAATTCTGAAAAAGGCTATTATATATTTGAACCGATAAGCGTTCGCTCAAGCTATTACCCTCTTATTGACCAGGACTAAATCCCTCTTCGGACTCTATGCCGGTGGGCTTTAGCACCTGAAGCAGGGCGTCCTTCTCAGGATCAGACATTCTATCGACTTGTTTATTTGCTCTCCTGGCCATCTCCCGATTGTCTAGTTCCTTAGATACCAATCCCTGCTGCTCCTTCAGGTCCCTGCGCTGCTTGCTTAGGTCCCGCTGGGCGGTTTGCAGCTCCTCATCTGTCATAGTGCTGTATTCTTTTTTCAAGATTTGCCTCCCTCTTTTTCTTTCGGCTCGCCCTCCAGAGCTTTTTTCATCAACTCACCTGCCATCTTTTCCTTGTCGAGCTTCTGCACTTTATCTATCTCTTCTGCCATCTTTTCCTTGACGAGCTGCTGCATCTTCTCTTTGCCGCAATCGCAGAGGCAGTTGTATATCTCCGAGATAGTTAGATTCAAATTTATACTAGGAGCAACCATGAGCCCTCCTTATAAGCCGAAATACGCTCCATAGAGACATAAGGCCGTACCTATACCTCCGAGCAACATCGACCATTTTACGACCAGCATATATACCGGCTCTTTGCGCTTCCACTCCAGGTAAAGACCCGCTCCTAACACTGGAAGATGAATGCCAAACAACACAACTCCAGCCGCAATTATTTCCATAGATCACCTCCTGCCCAAATATGCTTTTGTATACTAATCGTGCCAGATGTCATGCGCTACAAAGCCCTTAACGGTCCCACTAGCCCCGTCGATATCGAGCCAGAGCTTACCATTGACATACACATAATAAACCTGTTGTATGAGCGTCTTGGCCTCCCTTGGCGCAAATGTGAAAAGTCGAGTCTCTTCGTACGAGCCAACAACAGGAACATAACGGATTTCGAGTGTCTGCTGTTGATCTGTTTTATTCGTGATTGTGGGTACTACAGCGCAGTATGTTGATTGGCCCCACACAAACCCACAGCGGCGTACTGCCGTCCCGGTGAAGTTCGCCAATGTTGACGGGGGCGGCTCTGGTGGCAGAATACCGTGTACCATTAGGATATGTGTATTTAACTCCCCCTCCGTCCCGAATTGCGCGCTACAGTAAGGACAGTTAAAAAATTGGGGTGGAGGCTCGCCATTGCCCTTTCCTTTAAGCCACCACCATAATGCCAATAAAATCAATAACACTTTCATTGTCACTAACCTCCTCTTTTCTACAGGGGCTCCCCCGTTTCGATATCCAGGAGCTCCTCATTTTTACCATAGAGGTCGCGCACCCTAAACCTCTCGCTCCCTTCCCACTTCCGGCTAGTCAGGGTGACGATCATCGACCCATCAGGCAAAGGATCTTGCTTCATGTCATTAAAATCCCCGGTCCTTAGCTTATCCCGCCCATTAGTCATAGCTCATAACCCCACCCTGTAACATTACCTACAACAGTATCAGCAGCGTAGCTTGTAAGACTGAACTGCACGACCTTGGTGGCAGCAACAACCTTTGGCTTACTTAGTACGATACTACCACCACCTAATATTCCTATATGTGGAGCGAAAAGGCCAGATCCAGTGTCATAAACGTCCAAAGTTCCAAATAACATCTTCTCAGCGTTCCCAGCAGCACTAGGTCTAAGGCCCCCCGATATACCGCAGATATAAAAAGTTTTGCCCTCTGGCACTGAATATGTAACATATGCGTATTCACCGAATGCCAGGTTAGTCCAACCTGACTCAAAATTTTTATCGGTCCCCTGAAGTGCCGCCCACTCAGGTTGTAGGTAGATACCCACACTCTGAGCCTCGATATCCATATTGATTGTGACATCCTGAGCTTTGATATTGATATCGAGAGTCACGTACTGCCCCTGGATATCCACCGGCATCATTACATAGACGCACTGGATGTCTACCGGCATCATTATTGCAGCGGTATTTATATTAATGTCGATATTCTCTATACTTTGCGCGGCGATGTCGATCGACAGGTTCCCGAGCGTCTGCGCCACTAGGTCAATGGCGAATGTAACGCTGGTCAGCTCAATGCTGGCGATAGCGTTAGGGCTGCCGATATAGAGTTTAAGGTATTTACCTGCTTGGGCTGTATTCTCAAGGAATAGCTGCGTGAAGCCCGGGGGATATGGAAAAGGGTTGACCTCTGCAAGTGTTATTGGATCGCTTCCCTGATTGTTGATCCTTACGATAATGCCGTCCAGGGACCCGTCAGTTATAGCGGTGATCCCATATCCGACAGCATCGAATGGCTCCCCCGGGTCCAGGCGCGCGGTCGTCAGGTCAAATTCTTTGACCACGCCTTTAATGTAGGGGATCGTGGGATGGGTTGTGAGATCGCCTTTCTGTGAGGACTCTTTGAGGATCTCCATCAAGAGGAGGTTGGTTATATTCTGGCGCTCGTCGAAGCTCGTAGAATCATCGATAAGCCGCTCGAACCAGCTCAGCTTGTCGCCCACCTGTCTGTAGTATTCGGCTGGAGAGCGCGGCAAAGTCAAGACTACCCCCCTTCCGGCTGTGCTAGTTTAATGGGAGGCAGGATTAACTTGCCGGCTATAGATCCATAGACTGTGAGGCCGCTACCGTCTGAGGACTTGACCTGGAGTAGCACTTTAGTTTTCTCTCTGAGCTTGTTGCCCTTGAATCGCTGGGTAAAGGCCGCAAGGAGGTACTTGTCTTCCCACTGCTTCACGCCAGAAATCACCAGCCGGAACATGGATTTATCATAATCTGTGGTGGCCATCCAAATCTCGGAGAGCTCGCCGGTGTGCCCGGCCGTTACTTCCCACTCCACTACGTCAACGTAGGTCGTCTCTGCTGTGGCCACCCGGTCGAGCTTAGATACAGGCATACCCAAAGGGACCGCTATGGCAGGCAACGCCTCAACCCCGGGGATCAAATCCAGGAAGGACTTGACCGCCTCGGGAGGCTCGACGCCCAGCGCCAGGACTATCCTCAAAAGGAGAATGGTAGAGTAATCCTGCCGGGTGCTAAACCAAGCGAGATCGCCGTTCAGCCTCTCCAATGCTGCCGTCTGCTGAGCTATCAGCGCCCGCTCTTCATTAGTCATAGATCACCCCTTTAGATTCCGCAACCTACTACTGGCCGGCGTTGATCAAGACCTTTCGCCATTGCAGCCTCATATCGTGGGCGGTGCATATCGCCGCCCGGGAAGTCCGGAGCGCCTGCCTCTTGATTAAGTGTCCCTAACACTCGCTCCCTACCAGTCGCCACAATTATCGCCGGCTGAGGGAGTGATATCTTGCGATTAGTCTCACGGCCACAATCAGCGCATATCTGGAGAAGGTCTATTGAGCTGAAAGGGAGTATCGCTTGTTGCTCATGCCCACACTCCGGACATCGATATTCGTAAATCGGCATTCGACTCCCTCCTATGCTGTAGCCGGTGCTGCACTTAAAGCTGGGCCGTCGAAATTATCAGCCCACCCGTTTAGTAATGTTGCGACTCCATTTGAGGACCCATCAAGGTATGGGTTGTTAGTTCCAGTTTGCCCGTTCGTAGCTGCCTTGTTCCCAGCAACCAACGCCTGCGTAGTGGAGATGGTTATCGCCCACCCCTCGGCTGGAGTGTCACCAATAAGAGCCATAAACGTGTTCCCGAGGATGCCTCCAAGCGGGGTGCTCCCACCGACACCAGCAGTATTGAGGGGGTCGATATTGATACCTATACCAGCCTTGACGAAGAAGAAGTTGTGGTTGATAAACGACCACAGGCCAGTCCCAACACGGATGCCGTCCCGAGTTAAAGACTCCGAGAAGAAGTTGTGATCGATTATCCAACTCTGCATAGCTATATTGCCTTCTGCGAGAATGCCGTCCTGCGCTGGGAGGAAGTGCCCAAAGGCGCAATGGTGAATATGGTTATACCACGAAGTCTCCGCTATCTCAATACACGCTTCGCCGAGAGAACCGAGCCTAAAACCCGCAAGCTCCAGGCTGCCGCCGGTGCCGTAGGTCTTGAAACAGGCGTCTACCGCTTGCCCGTCGAATACACCGCGCCCTCCAAGCTGGTTGCCTTCCGTAAGGGCTATGATGTGCATATTTCTGACGTTGATCAAGACCGGGGCAGTATCGCCCTGATAGATATCTTGCACGAAAATGTAATCGTGCTTTCGTTGAGTGCACTTCGCTATCGCCGCAGCAAGAGTAGCTAACGGATACTGCGGGTCAGTGCCCTCGTAGTCATCTGAACTGTCATCTGCATCCAAACCACTAACGTAAAACGTCTTTCCACCACCAGGCGCTATACCCCTTGAAGGGTCAGTTGGCATACATATCGGACTGCCTATAGATTCAAACATTTTAATTGTACCTCCCTTTTCTTTTGATTTACGCTCCGATTGGCTCGATGACCTCGTTACCGCGATAGTTTAAGCCCCAATGGTTGGCTGTGTTGCCTGCCAAATCACGGAATGGGTTGTAGGTATACCCCGCATTCAGCATACCATTTATGGCCTTGTTATCGACAAATACATTATTCGTTGCACCTGCACCGACTGTTATCGCCTCACCAACACGAGCATCCTTAGTGCAGAAAAGGTTGTCAAGTACAGAGACCATGCCACAGGTGGTCGCTAAATTTACAGCTATACCGGTGATGCCCAAGAACCTGTTGCGTTTTATCTCTACACAAGTCCCATTGGCTATATGGATAACAGCAGTTGAATAGCCAGCTATGTCTTGCCTCCCAAACCTGCAATCCTCCACTAACAAGTACGGCTGATCGTAATTAGCCAGGATGCCGTGCGTAGCTATATACTGCGTATCAAATACGCAATTCCTGAAAGTTACTCCGAAGTAACTATTTGTGCCATTAAACTCCACGATCCCGCCAGCTCTCCCTCCAGCTTGGCAACCCAGATACAGCCCCTCTATTGTGACATAATTGGCTGCTATCTCAAGAGTGGCCACATCAGCATCAGCGCCAAATCCTGAATCGCTTAGTAACCCTCTACTATACAATCCAGCTATAAGCACCCCTGCCTTGTTTACTACGACAGGGAATGTCTCGGTGGCCGGCGGAGACGAAGGCGAATTTTGTAGTATAATGATCACATCGCCTTTGCTAGCTTTACAGCGGTCAAGAGCCTCAGTTATAGTCAGCAAAGGACTGTTAGGGTCTGTGCCTTCCGCGCCAGCGACCCCGATACCACTATCTACAAAGAACACTTTGCCGACTCCGGCTGGCCTCTGCCTTAGCAGCTCCAAAACGGGGTAATTTCTTCCAAGCATTGTTTTGTCCTCCTTAGCCTGATTTTACGTTGCTATTGGATCTCTTTGAACGCCATTGTAGCGGTTATCGCCCCATGCATTGCGATCGACAGTGTTAAGATCACGGAAGGGGTTGTATGTGTTCTCAATAGTTGATCTTCCGTGAGCTGCCCGGTTACCATCTATCAGGCAACCATTACAAACATCGATCAGGTTAATGGCGTCCCCATGGGCGGTATCGGGAACGTGGAATTTATTATCCAGGATGTTGACACCCGTTGCCCCGTCCAACAGGATCGCCCCTGCCCGGGTAGCCCCCACTAATCCCAGGAATGTGTTGCGGCGGATGATCGACCTATCCCACTTTGAAGCGGTGGCACCTTTCTCAAGGCAGATACCGTTACTGGTTATCGTTCCGCCACCTATATTGTCGCCGTAGAATATATTGTCCTCGATTAGCGACTCGGTGTTATTCCCTGCCCCGGTGTCGCCGATGCCATAAAGCGGCGTATCAGCGCCGTAGGGGTGTCCGAGCCGGTTGTGATGTATCCATACACCACAACTCACATTCAGCCCGATGCACGGCTTCGAGTTACCCCCCCCCAGGTTAAACCCGGCGATCTCGGCATACAAGCCAGAGCCAGAAATGTCGAAGATACAGGCGTCGGTATCCCCGGCTGTGAGGACTGTCCTTAGCCCTTCCGTCCCCACCGCTATGATGTGAACGTGCTCCTTATTAACTTCGATCGGCAGATTCGCCTCAGCCCAGTGATCGAGAACATAAATATAATCGTTTTTGTTAGCCCGGCATTTGTCGATAGCCGCTTGAATAGTAGCCAATGGATTGTCAGGGTCAAGGCCACCCTCATCATCCGATCCCTGATTCCAGACATAGTAAACTACACCAGTTCCCAGGCCGATATGCCTGGCCATTATTTCGAGTATCGGCCCCGAGTCCCCTCCTGAATGAGTATGATACTGTACTGGGCACATGATCTACCTCCTCATAAATAAGAATTAACCAGGTCTCTTACCTCGCTAAGGACTCCGGATGGCGTCGGGATTACCCACTCACAGGCGCCGGTGGTAGTTACAGAGTAAACCTTACCAGCGACCAGTGATTGTAGGGCTCCTGCCCCGCTTGCACGATTCCAAGATATCCACTTCCCCGCATCATCGAGTCCCCAAACAACACTTACTTGTGATGGGACGTTGACAAGGTTATTCAATATCACCGCTCCTACAAATGTGCCTGGGAGACTTCGCTCAAAGACGCCGGAACCGGGGAAGCTCCAGGTTGTCAGTGGTCCTGCTGGCCCTAGGTATTCTACCGATAGCTCTCGGAAGGTGGTAGCGCCTATTCGCTCCCTCACGATATAGACATCATCATCCCAATCGTTGAGGCCGTAGTCATCGGACGCCACCCCACCGGCAGGTACAGGTGTGTTAGAGATGAACCTATGGCAATCGAGCTTCTGATTCAGGTAATTAGCGCCACCAAAAGAGCCAACTAATCTCGTCACCGGAACAGTGCATGGCGTCCATTCGGCATGATCAACAACCGTAAATTCAACGGGAATATAGGTGAAATAGTTGTTGTGTATGTAGGGAATACCACTTCCAACAGCAAAACCAATGCCGACCCTTACCGTCCGGCCAGCCCCCTTATGCTCAAATCTGAGCGTGCCACCCCAGGTGTCATCGGGATAAACCTCTATAGCTGAGCCTGGAACACCCTCATAGCCCACCTCAAGCCCTCTGAATTGCGTTACACCGTTGCCGTTCCCGTTCCCGTTGCTTTTGCGTCCGAAGAAATACCACGCCCCCAAAGCTAACAATCCCCACAGACCCCAGTCTGTTCCCTTCTCTTCAGTTTTTTTGGTCATATATCCTCCTTTACGGTGGAGCTCTCTCTTGACTTTTTACGTGTTATACCTTATAACCAAGTCGGGAGGTGGCACATGGAAATGAGCAAGACCTGGACAGCCATCGTCTGCTTCTGCTGTGGCTTATTAACTGGCATAGCGACAGGTGTCATAATCATTCTAGTAACTCGGTTTTGAGCCAAACTTCCTCTCCCCCTTTACGTCGGAGCCTTCTCCTTTTTTGTGCCCTTTTTACTCCCTACCACTAAGTAATACAATAGTCCCATTGCTAAGATCAGGATCCCCCATAAAAAAGCGGGTCCGGCTGCCTCCACAAAAGCCTCAAGTTTAATTGCGACAATAGCAATACAAACGCTGGTCACTATCACGGCGATTGCGATGATGAGAGGGACCACGAAGGCTGGTGTTGCTGGCTCCATGTGGAAGATAATCTTATGCCACCCAACACCCTCGACATCTATAATCCTAGCTCCAGCCTCATCGCGTATCTTTTGAGCTGCCCACCCTGTCTCAGCGCCTAATAGGTCGAACAGGGGAGCGATTGGTAGATACCAAGGCGTCTCAATGGTGCACTTAATCGGTGTCCCATCGGGCAGCTCAGATATTGATGTTTTCGGCGTCCGAAACTCATCCGTAGATTTGCCCTCAGCCAGCGTTATCCACCCAGCCATTGGATCACCTCTTTTTCACTAGCAGATACCCACCGATGCCTATCCCTGCCGCCAAGATAGGGTTATCCTTGATCCACTGTATTATACGGTCGAGACTGAAGCCGCCAGCTGGGGACTGTTCCGCGTCAGAGTATTCGACGTTGATGTTGCTTATGTTGGCATTTATGGGGTAAACACCAACCAGAATAGAGGTTGCAAACTCTGGTGATATCCTCCCCTCAATGACGACATCTTGCCCATGAAGATCGCTTATATCTTGCTCAGCAACGGTAGTAACGCCATTAACCTTGAGTGCGACAGTAGCCCATCCATCAATGACGTGAAACGACGCTTTTGCCCATGCCACCTCCTGGGGCGGTTCAAGTATGAGGTTCACCCCAGCACAGGGAGGAGCATACCCAGTTTGCCCTCTCATGCGTTCCCCCCTTACATCGAATAAGCCAGGTGCAAGAGCCAGATATGTCCGCCGGTATCTATTGTGGTGAAGCCGATTAGATCATTTCCAGGTAGTCGCCCCCTGAGATCCATGGCCGGGCCACCGACGATACTACCCCAGTTGATCATCGCCACGCCGACGGGCTTTGCCGCCAGGCCCAAGCGCGACTGCATATCACCCTCCAGAGCGATCCAGTTCGCCTTATAGGGGATGGTATTCTCCAGCGCCTTGATGTAGCCTACCTCGGTAACGTCCTCATCGGTAGGAGTAACCATGCGGGTGTCATCGCTGTCAACGACCATTACCAGAGTCTTTCTGAGCAGCGTGCCCGCGGGTAGCTCACGAGTTACGCCGAGGTTACCGAGAGCAGAGGCGATGTCGTACCTCTCCCACCTGACATTAGGCAGTAGCATGTTTTTCCGCACTGCGCTGTATTGCGGCCCAGCGAGTATCGTGGAGGGCGTTACATACACGGTGCCCGAGTCAATGCTAACACCACTTGCAGCAAAGTCAGTTGCCGCTCCCCAGGTGATCTCCAGGGCGAGCTGACCCAGCTCCGCTGCCGGGATCCCCGCCGACGGGTCGAATGGATTTTTCGGGTTGACCCCGAAGTGGATATGCCACAGCGCCTCGGCAATGTAGTCAGTGTCGTCCCCAGTTTCGAGGGTGTCCATCCTCACCTGACCGCCAAACTGGAGATAATTGAGCCAGTGAAGTTGTCGGCCGTCGCCGCAACACCACCATGTACGCCCCTGTCCGTCTTTAACGGCCAAACCCTTGACGATCCTAGCTAACTGGTCCTGTGTTGGGGTATTAGACGTTGATACGTCGTATTGGAACTTTAACCGGAGCTCCAGGTCGGTGATTATACCTACCCGCTCCAGCGCCAGGCTCCTCGTTGCGTTTGCCGCATAGTCCAGAGTTTCAACTAATGGTGTCCGTTTCGTGGTCATGCATCACCTCCCGATGCTACTAATGCCATGTTCAGTATGCTCATGGCGTCCTGACTGCCTCCTCCACTCCCGCCTGAGCTCGCGGGTGCTGTGGTAGTTTGATAGTTGGGCGCGGTGCTAGTTAGAGGAAGCATACCTGTTATCTTGGCTATAGCGTTCCTGATCCAGTCATCCAAAGGAATGACTGTCCTCAGAGCGTCATAGCCCAGGACCACAGTTGCCATCCTCGCGCCGCCATTTCCTATAATCTTGTGCCCCCAGCGGCTCATGGCGTAGGCTTCCCCTACCTTTATCGCGACCGCGGGTACGTTTGTTGGCAGTTTTGGCGTTATGAGGCCATCGGTCAGCTCGGACACCACCAGGGCCGACCCGAATCCTACGACAGCTTCCCCGAAGGGAATGCCGAGGATCTGGATATCCCTTACCTTGTTTGCAATCGATGTGACCCCAGAATCCTTTGCAACTACTGCATTTTCCTCACTCATGGGTTACCTCCCTTTTTTAGAGGGGAGCCCACAGCGGCTATTCTTGGCAAACTTGTTGCCGCACTTACACCGCCGCCCCCTCTTTGTGTTTACTACTATACAAGCCTTCATCTTCTTTAATACCTCCTCGATTGATAGATTTTTACCTCTTGGCACGCTTGAGACAGCGCTTGCGCCCCTTCGACCATCTGAGGCAAGTGCCCTTCTTTTTTGCTTTGCCGGCCATAAGCCTTACCCCCTTTCAAGAGGGCTGAGCAACCCGAACAAAAGGAAAGGGGGAGCCTTAACCCCTTTATCCGGGGTTGCTCCCCCTTAAATTGCTCCTCGGAATCTGGTAAATATAAAGAGCCCTCGATATTACCAGACTTCGAGGGCTCAAAAATATGCTATCACTAAATAAGTTGTTTTGTCAAGTGTTACCTATGGGGATTCACTTTAGCACCTCCCCTTTTTACCGCCGGTCTTCGGGCCTGCGCCCTGTCCTGGGGCGCGGCCGCCTCCACCACCTCGGCCATCCCGAGGTCCACCAGCCCCTTGCGGTGGTCCAGTTCCATCTCTTCCAGGCATGGTTAAATCCTCCTTTAGATTTCTTCAGCAATATCTAACACTTGTGGAATACCCATAGCCTCCTCTTTCTGAAGCTCTAGCCATAATTCTGTAAGCTCTAGCACTCGCTTGTCCTGTTGGCTAGGCAAAGCTCCATCGTTTTTGGATTCAACAATCTGCCTAAATTGCCTCATAGCTTGGGCAATCTCCTTATGGATATCAGGCAGACTCCTAAGTATTGTCATGTTCTTTTCGGTTGTTACCATTACTTTTACCTCCTGTTATGGTTATCCTTATCTATTACTACATCCTTCCAGTTTTTATATGAGAAGTCAGCCTTTGCGACTTCCGCAGGTGTCTTGTTATTAAGGGCTTCGTGCGGTCTAAAGAAGTTATAGTAGAGTCCGAAGGGTAAACCCGATAGATACTGTCTAGCTGCCTTCTTATGGCATCTATTGAAAGCCCATCGTAAAATAGGCTGATAGCGGTTGCTATCTGGTATGGTGGATAGCGCATCCCTGGCAGGGTATTATTCCAAGCAAAGGTGTGGTTGCAGTCTTTGCATAGGTAATATTGAGTATCGCCCTTCTTCCCGTATTTCACCACATTTTTTGAGCCACAATATTTACAGAGAATGGTGGTAATGTGGGTAGAAGTAAACTGACATTGGCTTGCTGTGCAAATGTGAATCGGCGGGTGATGCCCTTTGATATTGCTTCTGTATATATGATTGGTCATTTTTGCTCATCCCCTATTCTAGTTTGGGGTCTTAGTCGAATCGATAGATTCCCAATGTAAATCTTGTTGCTTGTTCCCAACATAAAAATTTCTATGGTACTCTTTTTCTTTTTCGGAAGTTCTAATTCTGATAATTGCACAGTATTTGCCTATTTGTAATTGGATGTTTTTCGCCCCGTAAGGAGCAATAGTATTTGTATATATGTCATCTTTTGTTTTAACCAAATTAATCATTGCTGGAATAGTTGACGCAGGAAGAAACACTGAAGGCATCGGCTTACCAATTTGTGTGGTATAAATATATGCATGTATATCAGTGACCACCATTTTAGATGTTTTTGTATCCATAACAGAGAAGAGGAAGTGAACATCGTCAATAGATCTACGATATACACCAAGCTTACGAAGTAAGCGATTTTCAAGTGGACGATTAATTATTTGACACTGAAGATATTTCTCATTCCTCGCATCTATTGACTCCGTAAACATTATCTCAATATTTGGTCTTCCCCAAATCATTTGAAATACAGTTGGGATAGCCATTATGGCCACCACCAATGCAATACCACTAATAATAAGGGCAGATAACAGCATATCCCAATTCTACTTAAGAGGCAGGCTTTACTCATCATAGCCCACCCCTTGATAGGAGTATATTCCAGTTCGGGTTAGGTGTCCATCTAAACCGAACAGAACCCTATGGGGATTCACTTTAGCACCTCCCCTTTTTACCGCCGGTCTTTGGGCCTGCGCCCTGTCCTGGGGCGCGGCCGCCTCCACCACCTCGGCCATCCCGAGGTCCACCAGCCCCTTGCGGGGGTCCAGTTCCATCTCTTCCAGGCATGATTAAATCCCTCCTTTCATTTGGTTAGTTATTCCCATATTCTATGCTTTTCAGCCACCCATTCATAGCCAAGATTTTCCTGGATTTCCCATTCAACACCATCTGGTATTTCTACTATCTTTAAAACAGAGTATTTACCGCTTGCCCTTTCTCCTAATTCCTCTATAACTTGAATTAGTCGCGGATCATCTCTAGGTATATCATTTGGATCATCTCTAGGTTCTGTCTTGTGACCTAGCTCTCTAAGTCTAAGAAATGCTTCATCAGACAGCCTAAACCCACCTGGGGAGCTATTATTTTTAACTATTTTTTGCATCTTTAACACATCCTTCTCGGCCATCCCGAGGTCCACCAGCCCCTTGCGGGGGTCCCGTTCCATCTCTTCTAGGCATGTTATATCCCTCCTTCCTATGTAAACTTTCCCACTGATCACCCTTAAGCACCCATTTATGGTCGGGATTAAAGTATGTAGCTAAATCCCACCACCCGGGCGTTAGAAATACAACATAGTCTGCAACCCTATGGAGTTCCCGCAAAGCCTTCTCTGGATTATCTACATGCTCAAGCACATGTGAACAGAAGGCAACTCCAAATTGCTTATCAGAAAACATGGCCATATCTTGAACATCACCCATCACGAAATTTGGGGCATTACGAGGGACAATATCCATATTCACATCGCTACGCCTGGAGATAGCAGGAGCACTAAAATGCCAGGACTCACCGCCGCAGCCTGCATTAAGAAGGGGCTTACCTAAAGCATCGGCGAGAGAGCGAGCCTTCAATGATGATTGCTCCCTCTCATTGTATTGGAATGCTCTGACGGCAAGGAAATACAGTATAAGTACATTCACTCGAGCGTCCTTTAATTACCTCGAACATACAGGCTGCGATATACTGGCGCGACAGACTGCGACTGGGTTAGGGCACTTCCTGGTCCCTAAGCCCATCGGAGGGCACCCCTTCTCGATGTTGCGGTCCTCCAATTTAACAACACACCTCTCCAGCTTCGGCCCAAGATGGTGCTCTTTTTCGCATTTGGAAAGTGCTAGGAAGTCGTGGGGATTAGAGCCCCCATTGCCTTTATCCTTCCCCAACACCTTCTGCGCCACCACCAGGCCGGTCCCGACGCCGAGCCCCGTCATTATAGCCGAGCCTAAGCCTGGGTCGGAGCCATATGCCTTACCTACCCCCGCCATAGCTTCTGTATTTCTCCAACAGCTAACAAATGGCTCCCCGCGCTGGTGATAACCGATGCAGAAGTAGGGGCGCTTGTTGGCTTCTGCCTCGTGATAATCGTCCCCTGACGGGTGTGGTGTCCCGGATGGGTGTGTGTGAAAGGCGGGATGTCCAGGATGTCCCAGCCGTATAGTGCGCTCATGGCCACTCACTGCCACCGGGGGCTGCTTCAGTATGCAGCCATGCTCCAGCCCCGTCTTCTTTGTTTTGGCCATGGCGCGACCGATACATTCTCCGGCTACAGACTCGGCTGCCCGACTACAATGAGACTGACAGGGTGCCCATGGGTGAGTAACCGCTGCCGGGATCTCGGCGGCCTCCTCCTCATCGTAATCTAAGGGGACGACATCATGCTTCGCCACAACCGAGCACGCAATACTGGCCTCCTCAAACTGCTTCCGCCAGTCCCGAGCCCAAGTCACCACATCGATATCCACCTCGACATCCTGATTGCAGAGCTGTTTTTCCTCATACGCCCGGAGCCGTTGACACTCTATTGCAAGGTCATTGAGTTTAGCCTTCTCCTCGTCTGTATTGGCGATGGCGACCGTCTCTTGAGCATAGGCTTCAATCAACAACAGATGCTTCCTGGTGCAAAATTCCCCATCGGTTGAACAGGGACAGGTGGGGTCTGTCATGTGATCCTGAAGAAGGAGGAGCTCCTTAACTATCTGCTCCCGCTGCCACTTCAGGATAGGTTTTTCAGCGATCGGGACGGGGAGAGTTGCGCCAGGTCCTTCTAGTTTTGGGCTCATGGTTTTTTCACCTCCGGGGGCGGAGCTGCCGTTACGCCCTTCTTAGACGGCTGCCACATCTCGGCGGCGTCATTCATACCTCTAAGTAAGTCATTCCCCGTCTTCGCTTTATAAGGTCCGGTCATCTCCTTAATCATTAACGCGGTCGCATCCGAGTCGCTCTTATTAGCGCCAAGCATCCTGACTGCCATACTATGACCTCTAGCCCACTCCTTCCAATTCCCTTTAGCGGCTGCCCCACCTTTAAAGAACTTATTATAAAGTATCTTGCCTATATTGGTATCGAGAAAGTCGTTGAGCTGACCAGCCAGCGCCATCAAGTCTCCCAGGCCTGACGTGCCTCTTCCATTGCCGGCAGTGGCAACCGTAGTCCCGGGGTCGGCCCCGGCCGCCGGTTGCGCGGGATTTTTAAGCGACTCCACGAATTTGACTATACCCTCCCCCACTTTATCCTCTACCATCTGAGGCAAAGCCTGGCCCAGCCCAGCCAGGAGGCTTTCCTGCACCCTCACCTGAAGGCCTGCTATTCCCTGCTCCACCTGGGCTCCAACAAAGCCGGCAACCCGATTATAGATCGCCATCTCCGCCTCGCTAAGCTCAGGCTCGACGCCGGCAGGGTTGTCGATAGTGTCCTCGGGATCGGGCTCGACCGGGGCTATAAACTTGCAATGAATAGAATGAGCGTGAGCCGCCGAGTTAGTCTTAAAATCCTTGCCGCACCCTTTAGGGCAGGGGAATCTCTCAGCACCGCCGTTACTGCTCAACGTAAAGCTCCTTCTCTTCGTCCCACACCGACCCGGGGAAGTACCCGCCCGAAGTCCTCTTCTCCTCAACATCCTCAACCTTGGCCTCCTCCTCATCAACCTTGGTCTCGGTTTGCTCCTCCTCCTCATCAACCTTGGTCTCCGGCTCAACATCGGCCAACCTCTTACCCCTGGCTGCCAGGACAGCATCCGTTACTGGTTTACAATCGGGACAGTCCTCGAATAGTGCATGCTCAAGGTCTGCCTTCCTGGCCGTTGTCCACCGCTCAGATCCCTGCTCCACAGTGTCCGGGATGGCCTGCTCTAGCCGGTCCACCTTCTCGCATAAATCAGGGAAGTGTGAACAGAAGTCCGAATCTATCTTGTCCAGCCTTTCCCCGATACCCTTGATCGCCTCAGTCACGTCAGGCTGCTTCGTCCCTTCATTGTTCTCCTCAGTCACAGTAGTCTCCTTTCCATGTGCCATCCTGATATGCTGAGCTAGAAACTTAAACTCTTTGCCGCACTCAGGGCACGTCTCTGGTTTCCTCTTTGTCCACCCTTTGCCCATAATAAAAAGCCCCTAATTTTCTAATGTTAAGAACATGAGCTGGTTTTGCTCTAGGGCTTGCTCCAGCAATCTAACCCTAGTCTCCAAAGCTCTAATCCGTCTAGCCTTGACTTCAAAGACCCTACAGTGCTTCATGTTAGGAAGGCCAGCTAAATTCACTGGCCTATTGTCAGACTTTATGCCATTAATGTGATGGACACTCCATCCTTTAGGTAGAGGCCTTCCATGTATCTCTTCCCATATAAGAATATGCTCATAGACATAGTTTTTACTATTAGCTCTCGGATGACCAGGAGCTTGCCTTAAAATATAGCCCCTTCTCGTTTTATGTTTGCCACCTTTCCAATTTCCATGCCTAATAGGAATACCAGCATCTTTCAAGGAATTGTATATAGTAGTTTGGCTAAAACCAATTTGTGTACCAATTTGACGAGTTGTTAAGCCCTCATCAATATACAATTCCTCTAGGTGTTTTTGCCAAGCATTCATCCTATAACTTCCTCTTCTATTAACAAAAAGGAGCCTCTGAGGGCTCAATTTCATTGTATCACGTAGAAAAAGTGGTTGTCAAGGTTGTGGTATAATATAAGGGTGAGGTTGGAGTCAACATTGATGGAGGTGTGGAGATGAAAAAGGTGGCAGAAACTTATAGCATCGCTTTTGTTTGTGAAAGTTGCGGTCACCGAGGTATAATTGATGGGGTGCCAAATCGGAGAAAAATCGTTAATGAGATGGCAAATGTGCATTGCATAGAATGTAATTGGCCTATTCGCAAAGGTGAGCGGGTAAATCCCACAGAGGTAGAGAAGGCATTACAGGCAGATCGCGAAAGACAACGGGAATTAGAAGAGGCAGAGAAGGAAAAACAGCGAGGACTAGAGGAGATGAAAAGCATCGCCTTCGGTAAAGGCATCGCTTTTGGGGTGTTCCTCGCTGGGATGATAATAGTTATCATTTCAATATTTCTCGGATGGCCATGGTGAAAGACGCCGCAATAATAGCCGTGCTCCTCGGGGCGATATGGTCTGTTATATTGATGGGCTCATTATTGTTGGTGCCGGCATTAAAGTCGATTTTCGCCTGCCCCTGAAAGGGGTCTCCAGATGTTAGACTACCCGCAAAGGGCTAATACCCCCTAAAAAACGAAGATTTGACCCCTCCTGTTGATTTTCAGGAGGGGGGATGATACAATAAAGTCAACTGGCTCAGCGGTCTCATGGCGTCCCAGCCGGAAGTTGATAGCCGTCGGCGGGGAAAATGAAAGCCTCGGGCCAGTTTTCTTATTCTGGAGCCCCGGGTTTTTTCCCACAAAAAGCAAAAAATTTTTCCGTCCTGGGCCGGGGGGCTTGACAAACAACCTTATGTGTGTTAACCTTGTGCCGCCATGAGACGGGTTAATCCACCACCCCACCCCACCACTGAAGCCTCATTTCGTAGCTGTAATCGCCCATTTACGCCCCGCACAATAGCAAAGCATGTAACCATCGGGTTAACAGCAGAAATTAACCAGTTTTCCCCACCGTGGTATAGCCTCATTCCTTCTTTTGTCAAGGAAGCGCCCCTCTGGAAAAACTTTTTACCTCTACCGTTCAAATTACTTAGTGGGAATACGTCAAATAAACGATATCAATACGTAATGAAGGCAGCATAATACGAGACACCCTATTTTAAGGAGATGACGCCATGGATAAGCTTTTTGAGTCTATCGATTATCTCTCACCCCAGAGCCAGCAGGTAGTAAAGGGGCTTGTCAGGCAGCTCTGCGAGAACGAGGGCGTAAATACACCCCCAGAAATGGCGCCCGGTCTGCAAACCCTGGAGGAGGGGATACCTTTATGGACGTCGTGGATGATAACGCATTACCGGCCTAGCACAATAAAGTTATATACACACTATGTCCGGAGCCTGATCAAGGACAGTCAAAGACCCACGACCCTCTCGATCCAGCAGCACCAGGCGGCAGAGCTCCTGGAGGGGGTGGGTGCTGCTGCTGTTAAAAACGAGCTTAAAGCCATTGCGAGCTTCTTTAGTTACCTGTATGAGCAGGGGCTATGGTTTGAGAATCCGACAAAAACCATGAAGCCACCCAAAGTGCCCAAGAGAAGGGTCAAATCGCCCTCTCAAGAGGAAGTTGCGAAACTACTAAGCGTTGTTGACACGCCGAAGCTAGCCGTCATGCTTGCCCTATTCATTGATACCGGGATACGTTTCAGAGAGCTCACCGGCTTAATCTGGGGGGGGGTCAACCTCAAGGACCGGGAGGTAACGGTGATCGGTAAGGGTGATAAGGAGCGCACTGTTTCACTGTCACCGTTAGTCTGCGCCATCCTGGAGAAGACAAAGAATAATCACGGACAGCCCGGTGACCTGGTATTCCCGTCGCAGTCGATTACCGGCTGGAACAACACAGACGCTAACCGCAGCCTGGCGCGCCTGTGCCGCAAGGCCGGGATCAAGAAGTATACCTGTCACCAGCTCCGCCATTTCTTTGCCACCAATACCATAGAGCACGGCGGGGAGAGTGTGATCGCTGCCGTCTCGGAGATGCTGGGCCACGCCAATATATCAACCACTGTAGATTTCTACTGGGATACCGACGAGAAGCGTAACAAGAAAGTACATGCTGAGCACTCGCCTTTTTCACAGCAGCTCCTATTGCCCGTATTGGGAGAGGGCACTAATGCCGAGAATTAAAGTAGAGAAAAGAGACAGGGGCTTCGCAAAGAAGCGCACGGCCGGGTGTGAGGCTAACCATGCCCGGCACCCTAAGCTCGGTATCCCCTGGTGCGCCCGGTGCATTAAAGAGGGCAGATGTAACTGGACGACGATCGAGGCAGACGGTGTAAGGATTATCAGTGGGTCACCAGCAAAGCGTTACGCCATGCCCGAGCCTCTAGTGAGGATGGCAGAAGCAGTTGATAGGATTATCAGTGGGGTGTAACTTTCGGTCTCTTGGAGGGCTTTACTCACCTTCCAACTCCGCCGATCCCTACATCCCACTGATAAACTAGAAAGAAGAATGATTTGACGGTAAGACCAAATCTCTAATGAAGCGATTGAAGCACCAGGTAACCCTACTAGAGAAACGGATCACAACGCTTGAAGCAGAAAACACATTGTTAAGAAAGGAGATGATAAATGCGAATCTCTGTCCACACTGACACATTCGGCATTACCCAGAAGGCGCTCAAGGCACTCCGGGACGAGCTGGCCGCTCGGATCGATCACTACATAGAGGTTTGGGAGCTCCCGTCAGGGGATAATCTCGGGCAAGGTCAGCATAGTCAGTGTTACGGGGTGGTTATAATAGACCACACGGTTAAGGAGGCGGCGATAATCGGGGACGGCTTCAGAGGGGATAACGGCGGCGAGGGAGGCGCCGGGCACCGGGCTGCCCAGGCGCTTCTTTCTATTTACGGCTTCTGTAGCACCGAGACTTACTATGAGCTCACGGAATTCTCAGAGGGTAAAGATTGGAGGGACCTAATTAAGGAATTAGAGGATTTAGGGTCTGAGGATGAACAAAGTCGGGGTCGCTGGAAGATCACCCGGTTCCGCACACCCCACTATATCGATCATGTGCTGAGAAAATGGAGCTAACAGAGCTAGATAGGATTTACTCTGTGAGGACATCTGACGGTGTCACTCATTTAGCCTACATACAGAACTGCGAACCCTGGGCTTTCTGTGATGAAGTGGAACCACAGCCATTGCTAGTATTTATAAAGCACCCTGGTGACGGACATTGCTGGATAACTACCCGAAGGCCAGACGCAGATGAGCTTGAGAAGTTGACATCCTATTGTGGTAGTGTTTCCTGTTGTGATTGTATGGCGATAGCCACAAGTGGAGAAATACCGAGGAGGCAAAGGTGAAAAGGATAGCGATCGATGTTGATGGCCACCAGGCTCATATAGAGTATGTGGGCTGGCGGATGGATTATCAAAAGGATGATTCGCTAGTTGTCCGTATCTCTTTCGATGAGTCAGTAGACGGCACCTACGGGTTTATTATTCAACTGCCGGCGGATGGGTATTATTCCAACCCGGGGGAGTTCCTTTCCCATGTGGGCATGGTGGCAGAGACAAGGCTGAAAGCAATACATGCAGAGAGGCAAGCCCAACATGCCTGCATGGACGCAAAAAGAAACAACGAGGACGCTCTGAATCGAAAGGTCGCTGAGATCAAAGACCTGATCGGCCTAGATTAAAAAAGGGGGGTGACAAAATGGACCCCAGACCGAATCACGGGCAAGTCACTCTCGGTATGAGCATCATAGCCTTTCGTAAGGGAGGACGAGGTTGCTGTTATATCATATCACAGTGGTTGTGTCAAGTATATAGTTCCCTTAAAAAGGGGGGTGACAAAATGGACCCCAGACCGAATCACGGGCAAGTCACTCTCGGTATGAGCATCATAGCCGGGGAGCTGGCTAGTAGATGCTTACAGCCTGCGAAGTGTACCTATAATTCGGGTACGCGGTTGTTCGTCACACCATTTGGCTCTGTATCAGAGACGGATGTTATAGCAGCGACCAATGGTGACTGCACGAGGCTTAACCGCAGTCTAGCCAATATGGTAATGCACCTGAGAAGGAATTAAGGAGGGAAAAGTAAAATGAAAAACTGGATTAAACCAATCACACAGATGGGTGCTTGTAGAGAGGCCACCAAGTGGTGTAACAACTTTGATAATCTAGCCTCTGCATGGGCAGCCTGTGAACGCGGTGACTGGATGCTCTGGTTACTCGGGGAGCTGTCTGGTGAGCCTGAGTCGGACAGTCGCAGAGAATTGGTTTTAATTGCCTGCAAGTGTGCACGGTTGGCACTACCCTATGTTAAAGAGGGTGAAGAAAGGCCATTGAAGGCTATTGAAACAGCAGAGGCATGGGCGCGACAAGAGAATGGTATTACCTTAGAGGATGTTAGAGCCGCCGCCGATGCCGCCGCCGATGCCGCCGATGCCGCCGCCGACACCGACGCCTACCCCAACGCCGACGCCAATGCCGCCAATGCCGGCGCCTATGCCGCCTATGTCGCCAATGCCGCCAATGCCGGCGCCTATGCCGCCTATGTCGCCTATGTCGCCTATGCCGGCAATGCCGCCGCCAATGCCGCCGAAAACTTAACACTAAAACAGTGTGCCGACATTGTGCGTGAGCACAGCACTTTTTCTGCGAAGAAGTGAATTGAGCCTCAGTGTTAAGCAACTCCTAAAGGACGCCGTTGTTTGGGAGGCATGGGATAGTGGCTCTGCGGAGTGGTGCGTCCTTATTCCAAAGTGGCTATTTAACAACATTATTCACCTAATAAAAAACGAGGAGGACGAAGATGGCTAATGCGACCCAAGAACAGATCGACGAGATGCGTCGAATAACACAGGAGAATGTATGCTCCTGCGGCGCGGAGCTCCAAATCCGCACTAACCCGGAGAAGGACTGCCTGGAGGTCGGTTGCCCGATCGACCGCAGTCACCAGGGCTATATCGAGAGAACGACCTACACCCAGGATATGCGCCGGGGCGCCGTGGTGCCGGTCTATTTCGAGAATCAGGTCAACAAGCGAATGCTGCCCAATAGGACGGACTTAGACCGGGCGATCGCCATGTTAAAGACCAGGTTCCCCGCGGCCGACATGGATCACCCATCGGCCGCTCTTTTTATTATGAACTGTTGGCGCCTCGATATCGACCCCTTCCTGGGGGAGGTCGTCCCGGTAACCTTCGCAAGTAAAGGTAAAAAGGTGGTCGTGACTATCATCACCGAGGACGGCATGCTCTCCATGGCGGCAAGGGGCTGCCCCGAAAAGTGGGCCGGCACTCCCATGGTGGAGCCGGTCACCGACCCCGAGCTCAGGAAGGCGATCTGCGGCGAAAGCGACGCTTGGGTATGGAAGGCCACAGGCAGGACAAAAGACATGGCCGAGGGGCAGACGACATCTGCCTATGGATGGTTTAAACAGTGGGAACAGAAAAAAGCAGACTCGATGGGGACTCCCGCAGCGGACCTCCCGGGCAACCAGGCCAGGGTAAGAGCGATCAAGCGGTGGATCAGGGAGAACATGCCCGAGGCTAAACATAGAATGGTGGAGCTGACTTCAGAGATGATGGAGCGGGCGGAGGGTGTCACTATGGCGCTCGAGGTAATTGACGCCGAGTACCGCGTCCTGCCTCCCGGTGAGGAGGAGGATGGGAAAGACAAGAAAACCACTGGCCCAGATACGAAACCAAAACAGAAGGGGGGATCGCTAACTGAAGCGCAATTAAACTATATTATCCGCCTGGCAAAAGAAAGGTTAGGACTCACTGAAGCCCAGGCGCTCGATTCCTACAAAGGACTCACAAAAAAAGCGGCCACCGCGTTGATTGAGGATCTGCGCGCAATGCCGCCGGAAAATTGGGTTAAGCCTACTATGCAGGACAAAGAGCAAAAAGGTCTGTTTGAAGAATAAGATCCCGAGTCTTTAAGGTAAGGGTCTTGAGCACAAAGCAAGCAGACAAGTCCGCTCAGCAGATGGCCGGCCTACTAGAGACCCATTTCCTGGGCAGAAAAGATATTTACGCCGTTCAAGGCGTGAGTGGCGATTATACTGTATACCGCAGCCCCCTCACCAAGGATGTGCTCCTGTCTCACTGTAAGGGGCAATGGACCATCGCCGGATACCTGGTCAACGATATCGGGAATTCACCCCTTGCCGTCCTCGATATCGATGACAGGGGCGATGCAGCTCGGGACCTCGCCCTTTATTTAAAGAGGTGGATTGCTCACTTCAATATAACTGCGTTAATAGAGGACAGCGGCCGGAAGGGGTATCACGTCTGGGTTATATTTAAGTGTTTCGTGCCGGCTAAGAAGGCAAACCAGCTATTCAACATCGCTCTGGAGCAGTATAAAAAAGACCATGACGCCCTACCCTTCCAGGTGGAGGTGCCTTTCCCCAAACAGTCCCAGGCATCGATCGAGCACCCGGGCAACGCTATCAAGCTCCCATGGGGGCTCCACCAGGTCACCAAAAATAAGACCTTTTTCGTAGACGATGACTTTGCCCCCCTCCCGGACCAGGGGATACAACAGGTCATCGACAGCCCCCGGATAACCGAGCTAGACCTGGACGCCATCCTTGCCGAGTTTCCGACCCCGATCGGGGCGGACCGGCACGCCGTTAGGCCCACAAAGGCCCAGCTCCCATGCTTTGGCAAAATGATGGAAGGGGTAGAGGAGGGTTTTCGCCATATTGCATCCCTTCGTCTTGCCTGCCACCTTTGCCGCCAGGGAATGCCGGAGGTCCTGGCGTTATCAACGCTCCTAGAGTGGGATCACCTTTATAACAATCCGCCCCTGGGGACTAAACATATTGAGCGCAGCGTGCAGGATGGCTACACCGGGAAGTATAAGCTCGGCTGTGCCGACATCGAGGCGGCAGGTCTTTGCACCCCGGAGTGTCCTGTCTATCGCAAGCGATACCTGGAGGGAGATAAAAAGGTGGAGTCTACCGCAATCGCACTCCAGGGTTTAACAAAGATCGGATCGCACCCACCGACCTATCGCGCTGCCATAGACGGCTACCAGATCGAGCTCGACCCCGAGGATCTAATGAGGATAGGCCGGTTTAAAAAGGCTGTGATGATGGAGCTCGACTTTATCCCCAACATCGACATGACTCAGAAGCAATGGGAGGCGGCCTTAGACGAGAAGCTCCGGGATGTTGTGTGTGAGCCAGCGCCTGTCGATGCTTCTGATAGGGTGGAGGTTGTGGATCTGATAAGGGATTGGCTGGAGAGTGCGCCCAAGGCAGAGACCAGCGAGGATGTGCAGTCAGGCCGACCCGTGGAAAGAGATAAGACCTGGTACTTCCGGGCAAAGGATGCGGTGAGCTATCTCAGGTCAAGGCACCAGGTAATGATTAGATCATCAGCGCTTTGGTCTGTGATCAGGGACGCCGGCGGGGATACTAAGCACGTCCGCGTGGGCGTTAAGACGTTCTCTCTGTGGGCATTGCCAAAGGGGGAGGCTGAGCATGTCGAGGAAGATCCCAATATCGACTTCTAAAGGATCAAATTATTACTATTATGGTAGCGATGAAATCCGAAAATTTTATTTTTCGGATTTCATAAAAGGAGTAACAAAGTAACATCGTATCTATTTTTGTTACTTTTACGATGTTACAAATGTGTCACACACCCCTGCAATCGGTAACACAAAAGTAACAAATTCCATCGCCACCATATATAACAGAAATTAGAGGCTTGTTATGGCAGTTATTGAAAAGTTACAGGGGCCTCCCGGAACGGGTAAGACCCGCGCTCTCATCGATAGGGCGAGAAGGGAAATTGAGAGCGGTGTCACCCCGGAGAATATCGGGTATTACAGCTTCACCCGGGCGGCTGCCAGGGAAGCATCGCGGAGGATCTCGGCCGATGGCCAGTTCCCCCACTTCAGGACTATCCACTCCGAATGCTTCCGTCTTCTCGGGTTGACGAAGGAAAAGGTGATAGCCGGCGCGGAGCTCCGCAAATTCGCTCAGTTTTTCGGCTATGAGATCTCCGACTTCTCTGAGTATCAGGATGACGACAAGTATGAGGTGCGTGATAGGGTACTAAAAACGCTCGGCGATTACCTTCTCTTTTTTGAAGGCTGGCGGAAAAACTTACTCTTCGATACCGAGCAGGCTTATCGCACGTTCATGCGGATGGAGTACCTGCCTCTGGGGTGGTCGCTGCCGGTGGTGATTAAGTTTCAGGAAAGATATGACACATATAAAAAAGACAACGGTCTTTATGATTTTTCAGATATGTTGATCGAGGTGCTGAGGCAAGGGTTGACCCCCGGGGTGCGTGTTCTCGTACTGGACGAGGCGCAGGACTGCTCCCCTTTGCAGCTCAGAGTCATCGATCTCTGGCTCAATGGAGTGGAGAGACATTACATCGCCGGCGACCCCTTCCAGGCTATTTACCAGTGGCAAGGATCTCGGCCGGAGCTCTTTGACGCGATGCAGGCGGACACATATACCCTATTAAACCAGAGTTTTCGCCTCCCCCGGCAGGTATATGAGCTCTCCCGTCAAATTCTAGCCGGCACTCCCTCTTATCGACCGCGAGACGCCGAGGGCTACGTTAAGCGGTCGCCTGTCCAGAGGGCGCTTGATGTTGTGGAGCATCTTGAGGGGAGTGCTTTTCTACTGGTCAGGAATAGATATCTCCTCACCGCCCTGGTGGAGGATCTCTATTTGCGGGGCGTGCCCTTTGGCAATTTGCGGGGGAGCTCCCCCTTCCGGGGAGAGGTCGCGGACAGGGTGATGCTATTGCGGAGATTTTTACGCAACGAGCCCCTGCCGGTGTCCATCCTGACCCACCTCCTGGACTATATCCCCCAGAAGCCCTATCTGGTGAGGGGACTAAAGGCCGAGATCAAGAGGCGAGCCCAGGATATCCCGGGGGATCTGGTCCGTCTCCCCTCACTTCTTGACAAGGTGACTGACGCGTTCATCAGGCTTGCGGGGAGTGAGGAGTACCTGGATCTCCTGAAGATGGCGCCACCCCATAGGGCATACTTCAGGAGGGTGATCACCAAGCATGGGGAAGGGGCACTCACCGCCAGACCCCTCCTCATGCTTGGCACTATACACTCGGTCAAGGGAATGGAGGCGGACCATGTGATCATACTGCCCGATATGGCAAGGAGGACGCATGAAGAGGCGGCGGGGGACTCGGCAACCGAGGCCAGGGTGTGGTATGTCGCTGTGACCCGGGCCCGGCAGGGAGTGATTATGGTTGATTCACAGCAAATGAGGAGTTTTCAATGGCCAAGAAACCACAAATGAGCCTCTGGTCCAGCGACGAAAAAAACGATGAAACCAACGAAAATCCGTTGGTAAACAACGAGATCCGTGTCCTGGTCCACCGGATTAAAGACGGGCATGTGAAAATCTGGGACCGGTGGCACCTACTCCGGCAGATGGAAGAGGGGAGCGGTAAGGATAAATTCCTGGAGAACCTGGACGACGCCGTGGTGAGGCTCCGGGGCCTGGTTAAAGACCTGGCGGCTCAGGGACGCCGAGAATGTATCTATAAAGAGGGGTCGCTGCAGGACCCATGCCTGGCGTGCCCGGTGCCTAACGGAAGATGGGATAAAGAGAGATGCCCCTCCTGGAGGCTGGAGCTGTGAAGAGGGTTAAATGAATGAGGTTGCATTTTTCGCTGGGGAGAACTGGATACCCGTTCGAGATGGTGATGATAGAGCTAGAGCATTATATCTCCGTCACTACTCTGCTCGTAAATATAGAGATGGGAGGCCCAGACGAAAATTTGTCGGGCCTGGTGAATATATAGTGTTAATTACTATTAAGTGTGATGCCCTATTTATCTGGCGTAAGTTTATCAGTGGTGATAATCAAAGCGGTGTTAATTGTGCCTGCTTCCGGAATGAGGGAGAAATACTATCTAGTGATTTAATTAATGAGGCTTGTGAGTTGGCATGGATTAGGTGGCCTGGCGAGCGCCTTTATACCTATGTGGCAGATGCAAAAGTAAAAAGTGTGAACCCTGGTTATTGTTTCAAGCAGGCTGGCTGGCGATTCTGTAGTAGAAATAAATCGGGCAAACTCTCTATATTGGAGATTCTGCCTAGCAGTGGTTAGAGTCGCATGGAAGACACTTTGGGGAGGCTCCGGGGCCTGGTTAAAGACCTGGCGGCTCAGGGACGCCGAGAATGTATCTATAAAGAGGGGTCGTTGCAGGACCCATGCCTGGCGTGCCCGGTGCCTAACGGGAGCTGGGATAAAGAGAGGTGCCCGGCCTGGAGGCTGGAATAAAGTGCTAATAAATAGAGTTTGGGCTATGCCGAATAAGTGGACTTTCCAGATTCCTCCGATAAAGGATTTGTTAGCTAAGTATTGTGGCGATGGCAAAGGATGGATTGATCCATTTGCTGGCACGAGTAGCCCTGCCGAGTTTAGGAATGACTTAAATCCAGAGATGCCAGCACAATATCACATTGATGCATTGGATTTTATAAAACAACTAGATGGTCAATTCCGAGGGATTCTGTTTGATCCACCTTATTCTTATCACCAAATGAAAGAGTGTTATATGGAGATAGGCAAAGGCAATATCACAAGCCGCCATGCCACGAGCTTCTATGGCGATTTACGGGAAGCCATAGAAGACAAAATTATACCGGGCGGCATTGCTATAAGTTGCGGTTGGAATTCTATCGGTATGGGCAAGACTCATGGATTTGAGATTATCGAAATATTATTAGTCTGTCATGGGGGAGCACACAACGATACTATTGTGACAGTAGATAAGAAGGTTCAAAGTAACTTAATTTGACAGTTTGGAGATACTTTCAAAGAGGAGATGAGATAGTGGGGCATAAGCAACAAACGAAGCAATGTCTAAACCACAAAGCGGCAAAACTGAGGGCGGAGAAGAAACAGCGCAAGCGCAAAGTCCGGATAAAGAGCGGTGGTAAGCCGGTGAGCCACGTTAAGCGCGAGCCGGCAGTATCGGGGCATGGGCTTGCTGATCTGCTACGAATGCGGGAAGGAGGATTAAATGAGCCACCAAACACACAATATAGGATTCCCCCTCCGTAAATGCACGCACTACTGGAAAATCAAACCTGATCCTGATTGTTCTGGAGTGTGTATATATTGCGGCGAGGAGCGGCAGTTTACTCGTAATCACGAGATAAACTGGGATAAATTGGTAATAGGGAAGGCAGAGCGTGAGATTGTCCTGTATCACTAGAATATTGACCGAAATGTTGACCAAAAGCCTGAACTGGCTCCGCCGGCTATTCAGGAGGGGCACCATGGCTGCGGACCGACCGACGGATTGGCCAAACCTGGAGTCACCGGGGTTAAGATGGATGCACAATGCGGTAGAACCCTCACCGGAGCCCCCGATAACCGTCCATAAGATGGCGGTGTCGGCCAACTCCCCTGCCACCAGCACAATTAAAGGACAAAGAGGAAGGGGCAAAGGAATGAACATCTATGTCATTACTTATGACCGACCGCTTGGCTCGCTAAGAAGGGATGTAGATTTCCTTAATATGATTCGTCAACTTGGTCCCCGTTCGGCAAGAATAATGGAGCGAACTTGGCTAGTAGGAACCAACTTGACGCCAGATGACATACAACGAATATTGCAACCATTTTTAAGAGGGCAAAATGATCTGCTTCTAGTCAACCAATTGACATATTACCAAGGATGGTTGCCAAAAGAAATTTGGGATTGGATTAATCAAGTGTCGCAGGAAGAATATACACTATAGAACTCAAACAATGGCAATGAGAGAATTCACTTTAAAACATCCTCTAACGAAGAGAGCCTTTGAGCGCCTGCTTAAAAGGGCTGCTCAACCTTTACCAAACAAGGAATCCGATTCAAAAGGGATAAGAACATCGGCTGCTCATCCTTCCGATGGTTATAGCGGTAAATATAGGAATCAAGGTAAGACTGAAGGTGCAAAGGGCTAACGGAATGATTAACCCCATCGATACCTCGCTTGATAGTGCTCCAAAGGGATAGTTGCCTAAAATTAAGAGGGGGGCGAGCTGGCCATGGCCGTTGAATAGATATAAGAGGAGGATTTATCGAGGGCAAACACAGCAGCCCTAAGTGATACAAGGAGGTAAAGGAGGTGTTTGGAATGCCAAAAGGTGAACGGGAGTTCGAGACGGGGAAGGATGAATCGTGGGCCGCCCTCACGATGAATACCTACTCCCAACTACAGAAGCAGCAAAACGACCTGGATACAGTGAAGCTCCAGGCAGCGCAGGATGCTGCTACAACTCGGCACTTGGCTAATCAGTATGCTTTGGCTACGTTCGGCATATTTGTAGACAGGGCTTGGAACGTCAACATCACTGATTTACTGGAGGCCCGGTCTGCAAGCACTCAAGATGCTATGCTTTCTGTCCTAGCTGCAAAGGTTGCCGAGCTTATCCTGGAGGCAGAGCCGGAGAAGTAACCTTTGGGGGGTGTGGGCTGTGACTCACCCCCCAAACCTTTAAGAGAGGGACGCGGCGATGAATAAAAATGATATACCTACAATTCCGATTAAGATTTGTATCTGTGGCAACTGCGACCTGCTTGATAAAGGGACATGTACCCTCCAGGGGCTAAAGAAACAGGAGGGAGACATTGCCTGTAGTCAAATCTTTGCGCACTATATCCCACCTCGGGATAATGTAACTCCCTGTATTCTTGAAGAGACCCCAAAATGAGGCAGTTTGACACCTTAGCGGGGATTTTAGGGGATAGCGACACATAAGGAAACCAGGAGACAATATGGAAGACTGCCCGAGATGCGGTGGCCAGCTCATAATAGATGGCGATGACCTCGACTGCCTACAATGTGGGTACAATGGGCCCCGCGTGCAGAATGGCGAGGCTGAGGATAAGAGCCGGAGAAAGGGGGGAGTCGTGGAGAAAATAACTAGGCCACAGTTGCCGTGTCAAAATAGGGGCAAACGCTACCCAAAGGCCGTAAAAATAGCGGCCGTGAAGGAATTAGAGGACGGGGCAATCAAATATGCGGTAAGTAAGCGAATAGGCTGCTCCCTGTATGCCCTTGACTATTGGC
>Ga0180007_10001352_pt1 | contig 34195 bp, 41 predicted proteins | sample MM_PC_MetaG_FD_121122 | JGI IMG/M metagenome (GOLD analysis project Ga0180007, IMG submission 121122) | Groundwater microbial communities from the Aspo Hard Rock Laboratory (HRL) deep subsurface site, Sweden - MM_PC_MetaG | ecosystem: Environmental > Aquatic > Deep subsurface > Groundwater... | reverse complement strand
TAGAGCCTGATTAACAGGAACTCCTTGCTGTATTGCGGTTAAGAAAATAACTAGAGCTGGTGCGGCGAAGATTAAAGTATTCTTGCCCCACTTGAGAAACTTCTCACTGGTGAAAAATGCTTTTATTTTATTCATTTTTTGAATAAACGATTAATAATTTCACTAACTATATCACTAAAGGTACTAGCCTGTAATGATTTTTTCTTCCAAGTTTGAACTTCAGCACTAGCAGAGTCATAAGACGAGTGCCAATCTGAAGCTGATTTGCCATCATATAGCTGAGATTCGGTTAAAGTCTTTACTTTTTCGGTTAGTGTTTCTACCTTTTTCTCTAGCTTCTCTAGCTTACCCTCTATATTATCGGTTATGTAGCCAATTCCCTGTCTAACATCACCCTCGGTCATGTCTCTTTTTGCACCATTGATAGTAATTCCTTCTCTAATAAATCCTAATATTTTAGTTTCTTCCTCTGTTATATTTGACATATCTTCCTCCTCTTGAACTGGTTTTAATAAAATAATTCTCAACCCAGACAGTATTGGATATGTTGAGACTGGCTTAATTTTACCACCAAGCGAATCAAACAATTTTCCATCGCCTATAAATGTCACAAAATGAGTATCGAATGCAGTAGAATTAGATCCGTCGTAATCAACCTTTACAATACATTTACCATATTTCTCAATTGCCCCTAAGCAAACATCGTTGTTGTAGGAATTATATTTAACAACATCCTCTATTCTGCCTGGAAAAGCAAACTTTATTTTTGAATGATTTAGTAAACACTCGTCACCAGTCGAATCAGCATAAAAAGCACCAGCAACAAATAGTCTTCTGTTACATTCTATCGGATCAATTCCCAGACAATAAGCTACGGAAAATACATAACACCCATCACTTTTTAAAGTGTATTTTTTTGATTCACCCAAAAATATTTTTGAATAAATTGGATCATTTTGGTTATAGTTAATCATAGTCTACTTAAAGTAGTTTGGATAACATCTAAACGCCTAATTATTTCATCGTGTTGCTTGTCATTGTTTTTCCACTTTTCAATGGAGAGGTCTAATGGCATAAATTTATCATTATTGGATTCGACAACAACTTTTACTTCTTCTATTTGTTTTTCTAACGCATCAACCCGAAAAGGAATTGTATTAGCAATAGCAAGAGTACCCCAAATAGCAGTTCCAGCAGAACCAAGAACAGCAGTGAAAATGATTGCCAAAGCCTTCCAAAGGTCAATTCTAATGACCCCAGCATGTAAAGTCCTTGTTTCCAGTGGTGGAGACGCTTCACTAATTTTTGTTTTGTTTTCATTCATATTTTTCCCGTTTTATATATCTTCAATACTTTTTATTATAAGTTTATAAATTAATTTTACATCATCCCAAAAATTAATGCACCACTTGGCGTTACGAAACTCAAATTATCTCCGTATGTTGTGGAGTTTTCCGTTGTGACAAAAGCACGATAATAATATTTAGTTCCTGGGGTTAGACTATTAGCCAAAACCGAAAAAGTGCCGTCCTGTCCCGACGAGGTGTTTTTAGAGTCTGATATTGTAGGGTCTTCCGCTTTACTCCAACATATACCACGACTTGTTACCGTACCACCGCCAACGTCTGTAACTTCTCCACTTATTGTCGCATATTGAGGGGTCAGATCGCTTACAGCTCCGCTAGTGACCACTGGGGGGGTTGTCCAAGTAATACTTATATAAGGTCTTTTGCTTGGTGTAATATCATTATATGAGGCGAATGCAAAATAATCATTACCCTGCCCAGAAGCGGAATTTAGATAATCATTGCTTTGCATAATGGCTATCTTAGAGTAGCCAGTTTTGCTTATATTAGAGATGGCAGTAGAGTTTAAAGAGACTGATTTTGCACCAGTACTATATGCACCAGAAATGTAGTTTGAATATGCTGTTCTAACTATTGTATCCCAATCTTCCTCGGCTATTTGATTTTCAGTTTTACTTGATTGTACGACATAAAAACCGCCTAATTGATTAACAACGGAGGTGGAATACAAATTTAGTATTACCGACGTAATTGTGGCGTTATCTGGCAAACTCGACGTGTCAAAATCTAAAAACCCCCTTAACATAAAGAAATAATCACCCGAGCCAGGTCTTTCAACTTTTGCAATACATTCACCCGTTACGGCAGAGCCGAAACTAGAAGACGTTTGTAAATTATTCCAAGTAGCACCAAGAGAAGTTGGCCCGATGTGTCCTGAATAACTGGCTGTTATGTCAGAAACACTCATTATTTACTCATTCCCAAAATGTAACCCTCAAACTCATCTCCATCGTCATTGGTACAAATTAAAGCTACGGAATCGGTTTTATTAGCCGTTGTTGTAAAGGTTGGTGCAGTTCCACCATACCAACTTATCGTAATAGAACCAGACCAGCTAGGCACTCTCGAACCAGTAGCGTCTTGTTTTATTCTCAACATGATAATTTGATCTTTAACTGCGTTAGTAACCAAGATTGTTCTATTACCGCCCAATGTAATATCTCTAATTTTCCCTTTAGTTAGATCCGAGGCGTCAACAGTCACGGTGGCCTCATCTGTTTCATCACCACTCAAAGCCTTGCCCAAGACTAAATCTTTTCTCAAATTGTTGTACTCCAAGGCTGTTGCGTTTTCTCCTGCTGTAACATTTGTGCTATCCATAAATATATTTTACCTTATTTGACTAATTTGTGACAACTGGGACACAATAAAATGAAGTCATCTAAGTTTCTATTATAATTTCCGTCTATATTATGCCAATGACATATTGTGTCTTACCCTATACTTACAGACCATCTTAAAGTTAAAGTATCACTACTCGTTTTTGTTCTACTAATTGCCAAATGACAAAATAAAGTACCTGAATCTGCGGTGCTCGTTGCACTATCACCAAACAATCCAGCCTCTTTTAATTCCCCATTTGCCTCTTCTATTGAAAAAAAGGTTTCAAAAAGGGCAACATTGCCAGAAACACTTCTAACCGACACCAACTTTCTAAATATTTCTGCACCCAAAACCGTGTCTGTGACCTCTGGGGCTGTTAAGTCGGTTCCTAAAGCACAATAAGTTATAATTCCTTTATTACTCGCAGTCGTACCACGTAAACCGTCGGCCATCGAAGCCTTACCTGCGCTGGTAACTAAATTATTTACCAGATACCTATCCTCTATCCCAGTTTTTACGTTTCTGAAAATTAACTCAACTTTTCCCTCTGGTATAATTTTGTCATTAAGTTTTTCGTCCATAGAATATTATATGATTTTAACCCCAACTAAACAAATCCCATCTTGCCCTAGTGATCGGCGTTGTTTCATCGCTATCACACCAAGTAAAATAAGCACCGCAAGAATCAATAGTTAGCGAATCCAGCAGTGAGTCGGACAATAAAGCGTCTGATTTTTCTAACAATTCGTCAACAACTTCATCGTCGTCTAATTTAACCAAATTTTTGTCTATTTCTAGTAACCTTATTAAGAATCCAATTATCCCAAGAGTTTTTGCGCTTGCTAGTTTTACCTTGTAGGTAAATATTCCAGCGCCCATTGATTTGCTAATAACGCTTTGAATTATGTAGTCATCGTCAACTCCGTATTCTGTTAGGCTTATATTTATTGTTTGCCCAGAATTGAACCCAACCTCCTGCGTTTCAAAAGATCCCTCAACAATGTCATTTGAATAATCTGTCAATTCGGCGATAGCCCTATTTCTTGCCGAAGTAGTGGTCGAAATTGATGTATCAAATATTGCAAACTCCTGAACTCCATTCGCCATAATAGATTCCGTGTCCTCAACTGCGACCAAAATGGGAATATCATATTTATAGTTTACCTTTAATACATGGTCGGCTGTTAAAACTGAACCGCCAGAATCTTGCTCGATATATTTTTCCTGATAATTTAAGTACCAATCAAAACCAGAAGTATCAATATTTTTTATACCAAGGGTTTTTTCCTCATATCCAGTACCAGTGTCAACATAAACAGTGACATCGTGTGGCTTGTCGGGTAGATTAAACTTTGTTGTCTCCCCGTCGCCTACTGTTATGTAATCAGTCAAATCTGAAAGTTTAGTACCACCTCTAACATATACACGGTTCTTCAACTGTGTGCTGTTTTTTGAGATATTTAGGTTTTTATATTTTGCGCAAGAACTGTCAATATCAAAAGGAGACGAATAAGCATTCTCCGCAAAATAATGAATATCTTTATCGTAATCAATATACCAGTTCCTATTAGTAAGCTTGCATATATTCTTTAAAACCTGTGAAATTTGTAGGTAATTAAACGAGATCTGGTCTATGGTAACACCCTCCTCGACGTTCGTTGTTGTTATTCCTAGGCCAACACAATACGTACTAACGATGTCTTCTATAATCTCCTTATCAGTCATGTTTTCATAACTTTTGTGAACAAGATACCTGTCAAGTATTCTTGTATAATCAACACAATTTATATTCGCCATTACCGTGCCAACCCCCATTTTCTTTAAACTTATTGAAGTTACATATCCACCAAAAACCACGCCATAGTATCCGTCGGTGATTATCACTTCGTCATCCGTTTCTGGTATGCCGTTTCCACTTCTATCTATAATGGAAAAACTGCAAGTATTTGCCTTTTCGTTGATTATATCTTCAATGACAATGCTTTGGTTTATAATATCGGCCGTCCTGTCTATTCCACCTATTGTAATTACATCTGGCGCTGGTGAGGGAGAAGAAGACAGTGAGGGGGATGATGAGGGGGACTCGCTAGGTGATGAACTTGGGGATTGTGAAGAACTCTGACTAGATGATGGTGATAAGCTGGGGGATTCTGATGGCGAAACTGAACTTGAAGGTGAGGCGGAAGGGGAATTGCTTGGGGATTCACTAGGTGATGAACTTGGGGATTGTGAAGAACTAGGACTTAAACTAGGACTTTGTGACGGTGAAACTGATGATGACGGAGACAATGATGGGGATGGAGATGGGGACACACTACTACTTGGACTAACCGAAGGACTTTGTGACGGAGATGTAGAACTTGAAGGACTCAATGAGGGACTGGGAGAAGAAGCGTCTGCATAGACATAAAAACAAGTGTCAAATGACGCATAATTTACTCCTGCGTTGTAGTACCAACCATTTCCAGAGTGTGTCGGAGATGTATCATCGACTCCAACGGCAATATAGTTAGAGCTACTACCACCGTGAACCAATTCACCACCATATACAGAAGCAACATAATATGTTTCATCTGTTAATGTTATTTTTTCTTCCCCAGAAAAAATAAATGTAACCAAAGTTAAATCCGTTGACAGTTCTGAAATATCTACAGTATCAGAAATAGCGAGAACAGCCCCAGTTGCAACAGATGATGTGCCATAAGTTCCAGAGTGAGCGTGAATTGTTGCACAAACAGTTCCCGTTGGAACTCCCTCTTTCGCTAAATAAAACTTAATACTGTTTAAAACCCCACCGTCACCAGTAAAAGATTGCCCAACATATCTCCAACGGTAATCATCGTCATCAAGTCCAGCATAAGAATGATAGTTACTTTCTGAATATGAATCTACTATTGTCGCCATTAGAACCTCACATTACCTTTTAACTGGGTAATGATAAGATCTCCGACTTTTTCAGCCATTGACCTTGCGCCGTATTCATCGGTTATCATTGCCCCATCAAGACTTATATTCAATGCCAAATTTGACGTACCAGCGCCCGCTAGGGATAGGTGTTGTGTGTCAATCGGCTCAACACCCACTTTTAGATCATCAAACGCCCTGTTGACCAGTCCGACCCCTTTATGGACAATATCTACCACCGAGGGAGAGTGTCTTTTGGTAAAGTCTAAAGCGTTTTTTATATTTTCCACAATTCCTTTGATAGTCTCCCACGCCTTTCTGAAAGGCTCTGTAAGAACATCAAGCAACCAGCCACCCCAACCAGATAGGAATGAAATTATCCCATTGAACATATTTTTTAAACCATCCCAAGCAACCTGAGAATAGTGTTTGATTGCGTCCCAAGCACCCTGCCAGTTTCCAGTAAGTAAGTTTAAGAAAACCACAAATATTCCAACTATTACACCAAAATTCCACTGCAAGAAACCAACAATAAACTCCCATGCGCCTTTCAAAATTTTAGATATATTTTCCCAATTTTGTACCCAAAAATTATACAGATTTGTAAATATTTCTACCAATGATCTATATAAAAAACCAGCAATGGAAACGACTGGTGGTACGACTGCGTTTACAAAATACATAAATTCAGACCACAAGCTTTGTAATAACGGGACTACATTTGCCACAAATAAACTAATTAAAGGCTCTAAAAATACAATTAGATTATTCCACACTATACCCATTTCGCTTAATACGTTTGATAAAGCACCACCTTCTTTCGAAGATTGAGTTAATACAGAGACAAAATTAGAAACCCCATCAACAACTGTCGCCATTAAGCCAACAAAAAATGCCAAGACTGGGTTAAGAATGTCCCCTATTTTTACCTTTAAATCAAGTATCTTAATGCCCAGTTCTGCTTGTTTGTCAATTAAAGTACCAGTAAATCTCTCCGAAGAACCTAGTGTCAAGTTTGTCAAGTCCATTGTACCCCTAAGCTTGGCCATATCATCGGTAATATCCTTTGTCGCAACTCCTTCCTTTTCCAAAGCTATCCGACCTTTATCTATAATATCCGACCAGTTTTCTGACATACCAGACATATTTCCCAATGCACTATTTCCAGTAGCATAGGCAAAAGACAAGTTTTGTACCGCCTGAGCAAGTGAGATGTTTGCCGACTTGCCTGTTATGGCTTCGTTTGTAAACCTCTTCATTAACTCAACCGATTGATCTAAGTTTAATCCTGATTTCAACAAGTTCTGTAAACTTTCAGCCGAAGCACCAACGCCAATTCTTAAACTTTTCCCAAGTTCTGTCGCCTTCTCTTTGGCCACGTCCGCACTAACACCAAATTTACCAGCGATAATGTCTAAAGAAATCATCGCCCTTTCAAAATTAGAGGCTTCCAAACTAGCTTGCTTTCCAAAATCAACTATTTTACTAATCGCAAATGCGCCAGCTATAACACCACCAAGTTTTGTCATCAAAGACCCCAATTTGCTTGTACTCCCGCTTATTTCCCCGATACCTTTTTGGAAATCGCTTGTGTCTGCTTTAATTTTGGCAACTGCTGATCCTATCTCAAACATATACTTATTTTACACCAAGATGGCTTCCTTTCGCCAATGATCGTTTAAAATTTTCAAAGGAATTAACATCTAACCTTTCGGGGTGGTCTGTTTCTGAGAAGAGTCTTTTTCTGAGTTCTTTTGGGTCTGATTGTGTTGCTACTGACTGAATTATAATATTATCTTTTCGTCTGTCTGAAATAATATCCAAAAAAATCACCCCCTCATAAAAGCCAATATCATTTATAGCGTCCCACCCATACTCGGAAGAAATTATGTCGATTATTGTGTAGACGGTGTATTCTGCACCTCTATCTTTGGTTTCTCCTTTAGGGTGAACTCTTTTTTTAGCTTTTCTATCGCCTCAATAAACCTATTTTCTTTTATAACGGCAATAAAAATGTCAATTAAGTCGCTCATTCCATATTCATTCAGTTTTTCTACACTTATGCTGGTAGCTTCTGAAAAGATAGCAATAACGTCTGGTAAACAATTCACAATAATCTCTGGGGCTAATTCAAACAATTCGTCATTCTTTTTCCCACTAATATCATTAAAATATTTTGGCAATACTTTTATTTTCTTTAATAGGTCTGGGTATTTTCTTATCGGGATAACTTTAATTTGCACTACTGAGTTCTGTATTTTTAATTCCATAATTTCTGACCACTAAGGGTACTTATAAAAAATTAAGCGGTGGAATCACCAATGAAACCAAGGTAATTACCATCAGATTTGCTTTCGTCTAAAAGGGCTTCGAAAGTAACCTCAATTATTTTCTCTTCATCAATCATGTGTTTTAGGGCAACGGTTGAAGCAACCACGGCCTTATGAATCACGATATCGTGCCTTCGAGTACCTTCACTAATTGGGTGGAGTACAAGTTCTTTTGCCTCTGTAGAGCCAACTTTACCTGCATTTGCGCCAATAGTTAATCTTGCGTCGGCCGCACCAGCCTTACTACCAAAAGGCATTCCCACTTTTAGGTTAGCCAGTGTGTATTCTGCAAGGGGTATTTTGGCTGATAACTTTTCACCGATTAGATATTTTTCGACTGCTGTTTCGCCATATTTATCGACTGAGACGTCTTTGAATGAGGGTTCGTAAGAAACCTCGACGCCACCTTTGGTGTGACCAAGATCAACACCGTTGAAAGAAACGCTACAAACACCGAGTTCGACATTAGTTATATCAGACATATTTATTCACCTTCTTTTTTAATAATTTTTAACACTTCTATTTTACCTGTTTTCTTCCATTCATTCAAATCAGTAAAGTTAAAATGGTTTACCTCACCACATCGTGGGCAGATATAACAGATTTTACCCTTGACTCTTTCGTAGCAGATTAATTTTCGACAAGTAGTACATCTCAATTCCCTATATAACTCATTATTGATTTCGATCATCTAGTTCTGGTTTGAAAATTAATAGAGAACATATCAAAACCATTAAGATCTCTCCCTATATGCCCACCCTCACTTAACGCAAGGACAAAGTAACAATATTGGCCACCAGTGACAAACTGTAAGTTACTTTTTTGGTGAAGTAATGATCTAATAAGATCGAGTTTGGTCTTACCCAAATCATAATCAGTACTTCTAATTAAAATCTGAAAAGTAGGTTCTTTTGTAGGTATATACTGATCTGGTTGAGAACCACCAGTGTCGAGAACGGCAATACAAGTATCTGGGGAATCTGGTAAAGTACCAACAAATATATTAGTTGCCACTGTGCCTACCCCGTTGCTGGCTAAATAGTCAGCTATATTATCAATTAAGTGACTCATTTAAAGATGTCTCCGACTAAATTAGTATAAATGTTTTTAAAAATGTTTAGGTTGTTTTTTAAAGGATCTTCAAGATATTTACCCTTCCTTCCGTTTTTAAAATTATACTGAGGGTTCTCGTGCAACCTCGAAGCATATACTTTATTATAACCCACCAGCCTCTCCTGTTCATTATCGCCTTTTTCTACATGCCCACTACTCTGTAGCGCCCCTGTATCTAAGGGTACTTCTCCTTGACTCAATCTTAAAACTTCGTTGGCAATCTTTTCAACGGCCTCACCACTTTTTAGGCGGGTAAGTCTCGTCAACCTCTCAACACCACTCTTTAGACCATCTAAATTTAACTCTATGTAGAAGTTTCCAGCCATTTTATTAACTCCAACTTTAAATGGTTAATGTTACCCTCTCCGTCAATAGCTTCACTTTTTGAATAGACTTTATAATTGTCCGAACCGTAAGTTATCTTGTCGTTAATATTTATAGATAAAGAACCCTTGCAATAAACAATTGCTTCAATAGTAACCAACTGGCCGTTTGGCAGTAGCTTCTCTTTGTTCTTTTTTTGAAACCTAGCGTTTTGGTCAGTGCCAGTTCCAAATGTAGCCCTACCATATCTATTGTTGGCAGTCTTTGTAGCTACTGTTATTGTTTGATTGAAAAACCCTACAGGATTCATACCTCTATTTCTCCGACAATGTTCCTAATTCCATTTAGAAGCATTTTAGCTTTTGGGGCAATTAGATCATTGATACGATTTCCAGTACCAGACTTGCTATAAGAATAATCACCAATTGACTCACTTTGTATGTTTGCCTTGTTAGTAGAAAAGAAACTATCTCCCATGTTTATTTTATATTCTACTTGGCAGGCAACCGCTCTTTTTAATTTCTCGGGAATAAATTTGTACCAAGTGTTTGGCACATTCTCACTATCAAAATGAGCGTCTTCTAATCTTGGAAATTTACCTAACTGAAAGATTCTATAATAAGAAGTACTATCTAGGGACACACTAAATTCTTCTGTGGTTAGCACTCCTGCCAGTGTACTGCTAAGACACATCTTTCTCTCTCCCTGACCAATTCCGCCTATAATTTCAACCATACAGTATTTAAAATAGTCTTTTTGAAACAAGTTCTGATGTTTAGTTTGTAGTGTCAAAGATGTGGTAGAGCCACCCGTCGCCATCCCCCTGTATTCTACTTCAATCGCCTTGTCTTGAAACCCGACATAAGCGTCAATTAATTCCTCCGCCTGCGATATTTGATCTTCCGCTTCATCGTCATCTATTACCGTGATATCGGCAAATTCTTCCAGTTCTGCGATTGTAAGATAATTTCTTTTACTAGCCATTTTTATATATCCAATTTTTAGTTAATTTATTATACCATTTGAAATTGTTCGGTTGTTGGAAGGTCGTATCGTTTTTGTTTTCCCATTTATCTTTAGCCCCGAGATCGCTGACAAACTGAGTGTTGTTTTTTTCATACCATTGTTGCTTAGGTGAAGGACTCGGTGAGAATGATGAGGATGGACTTAGTGAAGGTGATTGAGATGGAGAGGCCGATGAACTTGGTGATTCACTAGGTGATTGTGACGGAGAAACAGAACTTGAGGGGGATTGGCTCGGACTAATAGAAGGACTTTGGCTCGGACTTGTGGATGAGGACGGTGAAACACTTGGTGAAACAGACGGACTGCCCGAAGGGCTAGCTGATGAAGAAGGTGATTTGCTTGGCGACTCGCTTGGGGAAGCTGACTGGGAAACACTAGACGACGGTGATAATGAGGGAGAGATAGAAGGACTGGCGGACGGAGAAGATGACGATGATGTACTTGAGGACGGAGAAAGGCTGGCGCTATTAGAAGATGATGGACTAGCTGATGGGGACACGGAAGATGACGGACTTAAAGACGGACTGCTCGAAGAACTGGGTGATAATGATGATGACGGGGAAACGGATGGGGATTCAGATGAAGAGGGACTTTTGGAGGGACTTTCTGACGAACTTGGAGACACTGACGGTGACTCACTTGGTGACTCGGATGGAGAAATTGAAGATGATGGAGATAGGCTGGGTGACTCACTTGGGGAAACGCTTGACGATTCACTAGAAATTTCCGACGGAGAAACACTACTAGACGGGCTTAAAGAGGGTGAGACTGATGAAGAAGGTGAACTAGAGGGGCTCTCACTTGGAGACGATGAGGGGGAGGTTGATGGTGAGTTTGACGGGCTCTCACTAGGAGACTGCGAAGAACTTGGACTTACTGACGGACTAACAGACGGCGACTCTGACGGAGACACGCTAGAAGATGGGGACGAGCTTGGACTTTCGGACGGGGATTCAGACGGAGAAACAGAACTACTTGGTGACAAACTAGGTGAAGCCGAAGACGACGGCGAGACAGATGGCGAGATAGACGGAGAATTAGATGGAGAATTTGACGGGGAAACAGATGAACTTGGGCTGGTAGAAGGTGATTGCGAAGAACTGGGGCTCAAAGAGGCGCTAGGACTTAAACTAGGTGACTGAGAAGAAGAAGGTGACAAGCTTGGGGAAGTTGATGAGCTCGGGGACTCGCTCGGACTTTCACTTGATGATTCACTGGGACTTTCCGAACTTGAAGGAGATAGTGAAGGTGATTGGGAAGGAGAGTTGCTAGGGCTACTAGAAGGACTTAACGACGGGCTTTGGCTTGGAGATTCACTAGGACTAACTGATGTCGATGGTGAGGTTGAAGGACTTTCCGAAGGGCTAACCGACGGTGAGATTGAACTGCTGGGTGAGAGGCTTGGAGATTCTGATGGTGATTCACTAGAGCTTGGAGAAAGCGAAGGAGACACCGAAGGACTTTCGGAGGGGCTCACCGAACTACTAGGGCTTAAAGAAGGTGACTCGCTGGGACTTTCAGAAGGACTTTCACTAGAACTCGGAGAAAGAGAGGGGGATTCAGATGGCGACAAAGAAGGGGAGATAGAACTTGAAGGGCTTGTACTCGGGCTTTCGCTCGGTGAAGTACTGGGAGATTCACTGGCAGACGGAGATAAGGAAGGGGATTCTGATGGAGATTGCGAGGGAGAGTTTGAAGAACTAGGACTTAAACTAGGGCTAGTAGAGGGAGAATTTGAAGGAGACTGTGAACTAGAGGGACTCAAAGAAGGGCTAACACTTGGGCTATTACTGGGAGAGATACTAGAACTTGGGCTTCGTGAGGGAGAATTAGAGGATGACGGACTACGACTAGGAGAGTTGGATGAAGAAGGACTAATAGACGGTGAATTTGAGGGAGAGGTGGAAGGACTGTTTGATGAGGATGGGGATAAACTAGGACTTTGAGAAGGGGAAAGAGATGGGGACAAGCTAGAACTAGGGGACAATGAGGGACTTTGAGAAGAACTAGGGCTTGGTGAAGGCGACTCTGACGGGCTTTGGCTTGGAGAAGTAGACGGAGATTCGCTAGAACTTGGTGATAAAGATGGAGAAGCTGAGGGTGAGGCTGATGGACTTGGAGAATTTATAGTTCCGTCATAAAGACTTCCGATTTCGTCAGAAGTTAAGATTCGACTAAAAACAGCCAATTCATCCAAAACTGCGTCAAGCCCAACAGTTGCCTCTGTGCTTGCACCAACACAAAAAGTTGCCGTGCTATTATAGACAGTAGTCCCTATACCTCCCTGAACCAAAGTTCCTGCCTCACCAACACCGTTTTTGTAAAAAGTGCATGAATCTGAACTTATGTCAAAAGTCACTGCAACATGTGTCCATCTGCCTGTTGACACCGTAGACGTACTTTTTAATTGGATTGCATGTCCACCAGACCAGTCGTTAGTACCATTATCTGTAACACTAACGTACAATTTATTATCGGAGTTTATAAAAAACAAATAAGCTCTCTGGTTAGATGTGCCGTTCCACTTACCACATATATACCCGATACCAGTGGCGGTTTTTTTTATCCATGCTGAGATTGTAAAATCGCCAGACAAATCTAAATCAGTCTGTGAACCATCTGATATGTAAGCATATTGTGCCGAAGACAAAACCAAATTTAGTCCTTTTCCGAAAAAACCAGTTACATAAGACGGAGAACCAGAAAGGGTTAAATCATTGTTATTTTCGGTTGTGTCCAATGAATTGTCTTCGAATCTCCAATATCCAGCCAGATTATCATCATTCAACAGTCCAGTAGTGTTTAATTCTACTGAATTTATTGTACCATCATAAATACTGGCTACTTGGTCAGACGATAAGGCAAGCCCGTTAAAAACAGCCACATCGTCAAGTGACCCAGTTACAAAAGAAATTGCCCCAGTGCTAAATGGGTCTCGACAACCAAACCGAACGACGTTTGTCGGGTCATACGAAGGGGCATTTGACCACGCCTTTGTTGTCTGAAGTGAACCATCGACGTAAATTTTCAAATTCGTTCCGTCCCATGTACCAGTAATCATGTGCCACCCACCATCGCAAACACTTGCCGTACCCACGCACTGAGCCCAGTCCGTATTTTCAAGAGTGCCAGTATCTTTTCCTGAAACCAAGACTGCGTACCCAGAAGAATTTACATCTAACATAATTCCTGCGGTATTTGGTGTAACCGTATATGACGCAAAAATGGCCTGAATTGCTCCTGTTGTAGAGCTTTTTATCCAAGCATTAATCGAGAAGTTGCCCGTCGGCTTAAAATCTGCATGGTCTGAAATTGAATACCCGTCATTACCATCTAAATCAACAGCCCCACCAAAAACACCATCCCCCTCCGCTGGGTCAGATATTGCCGTCAAAGTGTGACCTTGACTACTACTATCTGTAGTTAAAGCCCCAGATTCAAAACGATAATATGATTTGAGATATGTGCTATTAAAAAGACCTGTGGTTATGATTTCCGCTGAAGCCATAATTAATTATACCTTTTCTCTCGGTCTTATCCCAACAATCTTTTGACATTATCCCATTCGGAGATAGTATCAATCGTGCCTTCCTGCCATCTTTTGGGTTTACGTCTAAACTGGTCTATCCTCCACCTTTTTCGACTAACATTACTTCCATGAGTAATGTCTATACTAGGCTTAGGAGAATAAAAAGTCTTGAAGGGGTATGAATTTTCCCACTTAATTCTTCCATGGGTCATCGGTTCGAAACCTATCTTTAACATAGAAAACTCTTTAAACTGGTCTTTTTCCATTAAAGCGATTCTTTCTTTAAAATGTTTAATAGCAATATCTCTGTAAACTACCAATCCCGATAAAGGTGAACAGTCATAACTAATAGCAAAACCATCGTTAAGTCTTAAAAACCAATAGTTTTCCTCGTAATACCAAGTGTTTCTATCTGGTGGAGTAAAGGCAAAATGTTCTGGGGGATACAAGACATCATGCTCACAAAAGAACACAATGTCTGTATCCAGCTCCTCTAAAGCAGTTAAAATTTGTTTAGTCATGGTCAAATACCCTCTCTCGCCTTTAAAAACTTTGTTCTTACCAAAATCCATCGGTTTTAGAGAACAGGACACTATTGGTAATTTATGGTCTCGACAAGCACTTTTCCATAATTGTTTCTGACAAGCTTTCATAACCTTCTCATCTAACTGATTATCTGTGTAATATATGACCCCTTTTGTGCCTGATAGCTTCACTATAGGCTCTGTGCTTGACGTTTTTTCGACTACTGGTACTTTTCCACCTATTTTTTTCAAATCATCTTCTGTCCATTTTGGTACTGGCCAGAATTTCTCTACTAACCAACTAATTGGTCGTTCACCTTTAAATCTCCCATCAAAAAACATCTCCCGTGCAGTTTTTTTCGCATTTGAAATCTGACCCTGTCCTAGCAAGTATGGAAAACCAAAATCCCCTCCCTGAGTTCTAAATAAATGCGCATACCAAGTCTTATGGTTTATTATCACCCTTCCGCCAGAAAGCCAAGTCTTACACGCCACCTCGATTCCTTGAGAACCCCAATTGCCAAAGTTTTCATCACAAATATTAAGCTCCCAATATTTATCTCTAGTCAACATAAAACAAGAGCCTTGAAGGGACATGCTTTCAGTTAGGTCTCCTTGGTCTTTGTACCATTGTCTATTTTTACAATCATTGAAATATTGAAAGTGAGGTTCTGGGTCAAAACAATACGACGTGGATGAAGGGTTAGTTTTAGCAATCCAAACAACGTCCTTTTCCGTCGGCTCACCACATACTTTACAGACTCCGCTTGGGCTTTGATATCTGGTATGTCCATTCTTACACTTCCAATTAAATGCATGCAAATTCCTCATTATCGGGGCGACAGTCCAGTCATCGTGCATATCAGCCATTAACTTCACGTCAAATCCCTGATCGAAGGCACAATGAGCGTCTACTTTCATCACATATTTTGCTTTTGATAATCGGCAAAGTTGATTGGTCATTGCCCTTTGGCCAATTGACTCGGAAACATGAACAACAGTTACCCTAGGATTGTCTTTTATTGGAGTGGCAGGCCAATTTCCATCACAACCGACTATAATTTCTGTATTACCTTCTATGTGTTGCAAAATGTCATCTATCGTTCTGACCAAAAACTCCTCGTTTCGGGCTGGTATTAAAATAGATAAATCGTACATAATTTAGTATAACAGCCTAACCAACCCACTCCTTGTTCTTTTTAAGGATTCCCCGTGTAATTTGTGGATTATAACCGAGGGATTCAGCAAAAGCACACCAAGCATAAACATCCTTTGGAATACATTTAGAGCTCATGCCTCTTTTTTCTGGGTATATAAAAGTAAACCATAAATTAAATCTTGGATCATCTCCGTAAACTGCGTCTCGAATTTGGTAGTAGTCGACTCCCGAAATTTCGCAAACATCATATAATTCCTGACACTGGGCAACCTTGAAGGCAATAGCTCTATTTTCGCTTAGTTTGATTATCTCCGCCTCCAATGAAGATACTTGGCGAATAGTTACGTTTGCATTATAAACCTCGGTGTATAGGTCAATTAAATCCCTCCTTGCTTCTGGTTGTCCGCCGATAATTAAAAATGGCCTAGCCTTTGGATCTAATAATGGATGTTGCGGTGTCTCACCTAGATACTCTGGCTGAAAGACTATTTTTTTGTTATATTTTACCGACCAATTTAGGGTGTCGTTTGGGTTTACTGTTGATCTTATTACAATAAGAGGACACTTACACCACTCAACACATTCTTCAACAATTGAAGTGTCCAGCCTACCTTCTTCTATACAAGGGGTTGGAACTCCTATAAAAGCCACGTCACAATTATTTACGTCTTCCTTTGTAACATTATTTTTTAACATCGGATCGTAAATTGTGGCCTCTGGGAACAACTTCCCCATTGATTTGCCTACCCACCCGAAACCGATTATCGCTATTTTTTTCATAGTTTGTTTGGTTGTGCAACAGGCTCATAACTTAAAGAATGAAACAAACCTTTTGGGTTTAGATCATAATTCACGTTATATCTACCTATTGGAAATATATAAATTTTAGAACCTACGATTGGTTTAAGACCGTACTTGACGGCATAATGATTCCACCTCGTATTAAAATATGAGTCCTCGCCTTTCTTTGAAGTGGCATGATGTCCGTAAGTACAAGCCTTCTCTGGGTATCCGCCGAGATTTTCAAATGTAGATTTCTTCATACAAAAAGTATTCCCGTGATATGAAGCATATAAACCCCTCTTGGAAGTAAAACGTGATTCATCTATCCCGTAATCTTTCAAAACTTGTTTTTCCTGAGTCAAGCACCCATCTTCATCCAAAACTGCCAAAAATCTAGGGAAAATCATTTTATCACCAGTAAAATTATATGAGTCCATTATTGCCTCGTAAGACAATATGTGATCGGCGTCAGTCATTAAAATATACTCACCAGACGATTCCTTTACCCCCCTGTTTCTCGCCAACCCCTGAGTCCAAGGGCGTTTATCATTTGTATAGATAATCTTCAAGTTTTTTAAGCTATAGCCCTCATGTCGGGGAGAACTGCCATCGTCTACTAGTATAAATTCTATATCGTCGGGAAGTTGGAGTTTGGAGAAAAACTTCATTTGCCTCTCTATGACACCGTGACTGTTATAGACTGCTATTATTATTGATAGTTTCATTTTACATATAGCCAACACTTGTTGGAATTATTGGTTGTTACAAACCAAGGTTTAATTTTATAAGATTTCATCCACCCATCGACGGCATTAATAACATTCATGTCCTTCCAACGTCTACTATTTGAGTAATCATCAAAGTCGTGTCCATATATAATTCCGCCCTTTTTTACCTTTTTTGACCACAAGGCGATATCTTCAACGACGTATTCATAGGCGTGGTTTCCGTCTATAAACACAAAATCTAACGACTCATCGGGAATAGTCTTGACCACCCAATTACTCCACCCTTGAATTAAAGTAGCCCTATCACCATATTTTTTATACACCTCGATGGATTCTCTATGAGCGTCTTTTATATCTTCCCTGTGGTAATCCTTGTATCCTGTGTACACCTCCCAAGCGTCTACACCTATTAGTTGCAAGTTTGGGTTTCTGTCTAAAAGATGTCTCGAATACGAAGCCCTATAAACACCAATTTCAGCCCCTTTGTTGAAGCCTAGTTCACACAAAAGTTTTGGTATGTCCTTAAATCTCCCTATTGCCAACATTATCGGGGATGGTTGATTTAGGTCAATGTTAAATTTTTTGACGATATAATCTAAAGTTTCCATAATTTTTCTTTCCAATTTGATGGCCACGACGGCATTAAAGGGAATTGCTCAATTAAACTAATAAAAAAGTCCTTGTTTTCGACCATCCATTTGCTATAAGAATAAGCATAAGATTTTCTGTTTTCGTTACGGCTCATCCAGTACATCCTTCCATACTTTTGACCTTTGTGGAGATGGGCATACCAAGTGTTCTTGTTTGTTACCACCCTTCCGCCGTTCAACCATGTAGTAAAAGAAATTTCCTCCGCTTCTTGACCCCAGCCAGTATATCCCTCAACTTGCATAAAACCCATCTTGTTAAACCAATCTTTTTCCATAAACCAACACGAACCCTGAAACGTGATAGTGTCGTCGATGGGGATATCCCACCTCTCTAGCGTCCTCTCATCCCACTTAAAACCGTGAATACCAAGATCAGTAAAAAGAGGTTTGTACATAATATATTCGTAATCTATTGGTGGTCGATTATCGCTCTGGGTTTGTAAGCACCAATTCTCTGCGTCCAGCCTATGTCTTCTTGGTATTTGCACCCAATTTGGTTGACTGTCCTTAACCAGCTGTTCATCAAACCCTTTAGCGAACATGCAATGTGCGTCAACAGACATAACATATTTACCAGTACAAATTGAAATTGCATGATTTATTCCGTGTCTTTTCTGGGTGTATGTGACTTTTGGAAGTCGGATATAATTTACTCTTGGATCTTTGACAATCTCCTCGGCTGGTGGCTCGTAACCGTCTAAAATTGGGAATACCTCTATTTCACCTGTCGCATTTTTTAAAATGTCCTCAATCGTATTTTTTAAAAAGATCTCGTTTCTCGATGGAATAACAATGCTTACTTTATCCATAGTCTGTTATATCAACTTTGACAAAAAATGTCTAATGATCTTCTCTTCCTTATCAAAGTCAACCTTATTTTTAAAATTATAATATGAGTTGTTACATAGTTCTTTCCATTGCCGAGAGTAATATTCAATCTTATTCTTTATCTCCAAGGGGTTTAAACCGTCAATACAAACACACGTTTTTCCGTCTATCATTAAGTCTTCTCCCAACTTACCAGAATAATACTCCTTTTTAACAATCATTGGCCTACCACAAGCACTAGCATTGTGAATTATGTGACCGTAACCATCACCGCCCTTTTTCGTATGCCAAATAAAGCCAGCCTTTGCAATTGTTTTGGCGACTTCCGCCTCACCATGCGCCTGTCCATCACGACACTGACCGCCCATGCACTTAAAATTCCACTCTGGCATTAGTTTTTCAACCTTTTGGAATAGCTCCCAATCCTCTTTAAACATTCCGTCATTAGAGAAGCAATTAACTAGCGAAGTGATGTTAGGTTCGAACACCTCACTAGAAGCCCTAGAAAAGACGTTTGTGTCAAATTCTTGATGATATACCACACTATTCTTGTTCGCTATGGCTATGCGAGAAGAGCACATGATATTGTCAGCTTTTTCGGCCTCCCCGACCCACTGATTGCCAATTTGGAAAATAAGTTTAGGTCTTGACCAGTGTTCTTTGCATAACTTTTTAAACGGTTCAACATGTTTTGGAATTGAGGCAATTATGATCCCGAAGTTCATCTCCCTAAATTTGTCTAAGGTAATTGCCCTATTTGTCTTTAAAGAGGATATGTCGTGGCAAATGTAAACTCCGCTTTCACCAGTAATAACATCATTCACGGGGTCGGTGTTGTCTGGGGTAGCCCCATTAACATCCAAAAACTGTGCTACCGTGGCTGGGTGATCGTAAACCTTCCAATATCCTTCATCAAACCACTGTCTGCCGATGGGTCGATAAACTTTCCACCCCAACCTCCTCTCAAATAATAGAATTAATGAATTAAGAAGTCCTGCATGATGGAAATCACATAGCACGTTCATTTTCTATCTAAGTATTCTTGGCATACTTTTATAAAGTTAGGATGTAGTGTTTCCTTGCTGTTTAGAGAGTCGGCAATGTATTTATCAAACCTATCTACTTCATAGTTTGGAACTCCGCCATTTGCAATTAGACTAAAATTACTGCTAAGCCCATTTAAGTGTTCGTATAGTCCAGCGCTAATTCTAATCACCGAAATGTTCTTTATGTCTTGCTGAAACTTATAAAAATGATCTGCAACGCCTGGGGTAATGCTAAAGTCTCTCCTTGTTTTGTCTACGACAGCTCTTTTAGCAAAAATACAACAAGGGTGAAGCCTATCCCCTTGATATGCGCCAATTACGTTTACGTTATTTAAGTCCATTGTAATTTGGCTGATATATTCCCAAAACTCTTCATTGGGGTAAAAATCTTGTTCTGTAAACCACACCCATTCAGAACTACACAAAGTTAGCCCAAAGTTTGTTGATATATTTCTCCAATCTTGTCCTGAAAGAACAGGTGGGGACTTAACTACCGTGCAATAACCTCCCATTTCCTCTTTTATAAAATCACTGTAGTCATACCCTTGATTTGTCTCGGTGATGACAATAATGACATCTTTAAACCTATTTCTGTTTTCCCTTATAAATTTTCGCCACATTGGATAATCGCAATTTCTTGGCCAACTAATTACAATATCTGGTACGATCATAGTCCTAACTCCTTATATGCTTTTTGTCTTTTTAACACCGTTTTTCTGTGAACTCCGCTAAGAGCATAGATTCTATCTAAAGCTTTTCGGTATTCTTCCCTAAATTCACATATCTCGTTCGGATCTGAATTATCGTAAAATGTTTGCCACCACTGTATTCTTCTTGCCCACTCATCTATGTGTGCCTCGGCCAACTTAAACTCTCTTGGTTCAACACAAATCTTTCTATTTGAAAGACTTATTCCCCTATCATCAACCAAAACTCCACCAACACCACTACTCAAACTTCCTACATGAGTCCAAGCCGATAAACCATTCCATAGATACTGTCGTTTTTCCCAGTGAACCAAGTCTTCGGGGCTACCATGATATTGTTGTAGGCATAAGAACTTTAATCCTTTAGACCTTAATATGAGGCTAGTGTTTACAAAAGTGTCTCCATATCCAGTTTCTTTCATCACATAATTCAATGGTTCTACAACTTCACCCTTCTCCCAAGCCTTGGCCTTAAAGTGCCTATCAGTGTCTAACAATGTCTGTGTCTTACAGAAAAAGAAACATGGCCAAAAATTACATCCATGATCCCCCAAACCCTCATAATCAACTCCCCACTTTCTTTTGGCTTCTTCTAGTATTTCAAAAGCACAACTGCCCCTCTTCGAGCCAACACAATCCACCTCTCCGTCCTCAACGTGTTTAAAACAAGAATCAATATGGCCTTTCTTGAAGACATAAGCGTCATCTTCGACCAGCATTACATATTCTTCCTTGCACATTTCCAATAAGATTTTGATGGCGTCACCATGTTCTATTTGGTGGTCTATATATACAAAACTAGCCCCGTATCTTTCGAGGAGTTTTTGTTCGTACTCTATGACCTCTTTCTCTATGCTCGAATTTAAACAAACATATAATTTGTCGACTTCATCCTTATAGTATTTGGCATAGTTCTCAAGCCAATATTTTAATAGGAACGGGTCGCACGGGGTTGGTAATAAAACTGCTCTACTTCTCATATTTATTAAAATTATAATCGGATTCGCTGACCTTGTAAAAGCCAGTTAGACCTCTTGGGGTTGGCAAGTGGAACACGCAAACCGAGCCGTCGAGAACCAGCTGACTGATTGGAGCAGGTATTTTTCCGAATGGCCAAGCAAAGCCGTGTTCCTCGTTAGGAATTTGGTGCATGTGTCGGTGTAAGTCGTGGATAAATATGTAACCACCTTCCTTTAGGTGTGGGAAAAACTTGATAAATTCTGCAAATCTTGTCTGGGGTTCAGTGTCTAATAATATAAAATCATACTTAATTGTTGGCTGATCCCCACCGATGGTTTCTTGGATGGTGGCATTAGAACCTCTCCAATCTTCTGGGATTTTAAAATCTTTTACATCACCAAAATGGCATTCAACAAAATCTTGAAGACCCATCTTTTCAATTCTACGTTTAGCTTCTACATAAATAACTGGCAAAAACTCAACTGTATCCAAGTGCCCTTTATTATTATCCTTCAAAGCCATCCCTAGATAGGAAGCACCAACGGCAACATGAGTCCCTGTTTCTAGTACAAATTCTGGTTTTAAAACTCTCAAAAATCCGTATAAAAACTCTCCGACCTCACATTCAATACCAGCGTCGTTAAACGCTGTGTATTCAGAAGTGGTTTTATTCCACTCTCCCTCATTGTGGACAACTAAGCTGGTATCTTTTTCTTGCAATTCTTTTGTGATTGTCATTTGTCTAAGTTTAAATATTTTAACCATTGATTCTTAATAGTTTCCTTACTAAACAACTTAATTGCCGTTTCTCTTCCCTTTTTACCTATTTTTTGGGCATAATCCTTGTTGCTTAATAAGATTGAAATGTAGTCCTTTAATTTGTCAATTTCATCGCTACAAAAACCGTTTACACCATCCTCGATAATCTGATCTACCTCATAGAAGTCTAGCTGTTCAAACTTCTCAATATTAGCAGTCTTTTTTCCGATTGCTAAAATGGGAATACCAGTCATCATGGCTTCAATAAATGATAGCGTGTAGCAAGCGGGGTAAGTTCCACCATAGGCGTATGCTCTGGCGTCCCTCATCTTTCCCTTCATTAACTCATAAGGCAATTCTCCACCATTCAAAGATCCAAGATCATCATTTCCATTACCATATACTTTTGAGTTAAAACCTTCCATCATCTTAATAATTTCATCGTGGTGGCAGAAATCACGCCTACCTTTCAAGCTTTGGGTGAAGTTAATGACTAAGGGGTCATCACCATTCCAATCTTTAAATTCGTCTGGGTCTTTATAAAATCTAATCATAGCCGTCTCACCAGCATAATTAGGCAAATTCTTTTCCATTGGGGAATATCTAACCACTTCCAAACCCTCGTCAATCAATGGCTTTAATCTCTTCTCTAGTCCACCAGTAGACTGTCCTATTGACCTAAAGATAACTCTTTTGTGTTTAATTCTTTGCCAATTCTGAAATAAAACATCGGGGCTATGCATAATCATTATCACATCAAAAGGTTCTATTAGTTCTGGGGGAAGTTCTGTCCGTGGGGTACTTCGTGCAATTTGGGCTAAATCTTCGTGGTAAACCATTCCCTCTATTGCGGGACGGGGTAGAGTTATATGTCCCTTCGGGTCAATATAAGCCCCGTTCGAAAAGACATCAATTCCCATTTCGGTAAACAACTTAACTTCGTCATATTCAAGAATAGAATGGCAGGAAATATAGTGTAGTTTCACTTTCCTAAATAATTCATAACGGTACATACTTGAACATCGTCACTTCGATTTTGACAGACAAGTACTTTTGGCTTATTGGCTATGTGAACGTAATAGGCCAATACAAGAATTAAACAAATGTACATAATCGTTTCCATTTTTCTCATAATTGTTTTTGAATAATTTCTAATCTACTTTTCATTATGTCACCAACTACTGGTAAGTCAAATTCTCTCTTGACAGTTTTCTTTGCTTCCTTACCCATCTGGCTCACTATTTCCCTAGACTCAAACATATACCTCATCTTCTTTTTAACTTCGTCAATATCAACATCCGCCCAGTTCTGGTCTTGTGTGTACCAGATTTGATTTCTTGAATTTGCTCTTACTGGGATCATCTTTGGCTCAAGTAACAGTGAATCTACGTTTTGAGTTAGATATTCATGGCAACCACCACAATTCGTTGAGATTATTGGTTTACCCATTAGCATGGCCTCAGTCTGCGGTATTCCCCACCCCTCACCTCGATGTGTGCTAACATAAACATCAAATGTCTTGTGGAAGCGATATATCTGGTGTCTGTCCATTAACTCCTTATAAAGATATAAGGGGGCGTATTTACTCAAATTAAGTTTTCTCTTTATTGCTTTAACGTAATCGTCGATCTCTCTTTGTTTCTCTGGCCTAAAACTATCTACATAAGTCTTAATCGTTAAGCTGACGGGCTCTGCTGGGTCAAATTCAGTCCAAAAAGCCTCTAGTAGCGCCGACGGGTTCTTTCTCTCAGTCCATTCAAACATAGAATAGAATTTGAAGTCTTGATTATTCGAAACTAAATAAGGTTCTATTTCATCTGAATTAATCCTACAATCAATGGCCTCTGGTATAACATAGATCGGTTTTGTTACCCCAGCCTTCTCTATTGCTTTTTTATTAAATTCGCTGGCAGTCCATATCTCATCACAATACTTCTGAACATTATCAGCGAAATCTTTGGGGAGTTTATCTGTCTCCCAGATAACTCTTCCGATGTGGTATTTGCCTTCTTCGTAGTATTTAGAATATACGTTGGGAGTAGTGTGAAGTATTTTTATACCATAAGATATAGATAGGTCTTGTCGCTTACGACATTCCTCACCCAATTCACCAAAATCTGACACCTCCAATACATAGCTTGGCATTTCGGTTTTCACTTCAACCCCAGCACTCAACAGAGCGCCGACATCATGGCGACCAGCTTCTCCGTATCCCGAATAGTCTCTTAGTGCACCACAATATTTGATGTTCATTTTATATTTTTATATAGTTGTTCATGTTTTCTAATATAATTTCTTTTCCACATGACTGGCAGGTAACTTTGTTACCAATCATTTTACTGCTGGTGAAGATTGCATTATTGGTGCAAGCGGGACACACATATCTATATTTCATTTTCGGCTGATCGTTTGTTTTTTTTACTTTTTTCATATTTGTATAAACTATTTAACCTCACTTAATTGTAATACATTTGTTAGAGCTTTTTTTTCAATAGGCTTAGAATAGAGTTCCTCAACCATCTGTTTAAGCTTAATAGCCGTTTTTCTAAAAGTCCACTGTCTCACATACCGACTAGCTCTTTTGCCCATCTCTAAAGCTTCATCTTGATGTTCGTATATATAACGCATTTTCTTCCTCAGATCTTTCACATCACAAATCACCATCTTTCCAACATCTTCACCCTTATATTTATGATATAGGGCGGGGCAGTCTTCTTTAACTTTTACTTCATACATACATTCTTTATCAAAATATTCACTTATCCCGTGTGCATTGGGTACAATCGCAGGTAATCCAGTTGCCATACACTCTAGCGGAGTCATGCCAAATCCCTCACCCCTTGAAGGAAAGACGAAACAATCAGACTTATGAATCAGTTCAACTAACTCTTTCTCGCTATATTTTTTGCAAATAACTTCTATATTAGGGTACTTGTCTTTAATGATAGGAATTGGCGGACTATTCAGTGTCGTCTTTAAAACCAACTTGACTGGTTCTGATTTATCAAATTCTTGGGTAAATGCCTTAAATACCTCTAAAAAACCCTTTCGAACATTAAATGCGTTATAGTGCAAAAAAACAAATGGTTCATGCTTTTCGCTTTTGTTCTCTCTCTCTTTAAAAGTATATACATCATCGTCGTAGCCCAATGGAATAACATCGGCATTAACACCAGAATTTTTGAATACGTCTCTACACCATCTACTGGGTACAATCACCTTGTCGGCAGATTGTAAGTATTTTACCCAATCGTCTGGTATTTTAGTACTCTCAAACATCGTATAAATCACCTTGAATGGGTTTTCCATTTTTAGTACGGAATATGGATTATGAAATAGTAGTCCAACGAGTTGTTTCTTAAAAACACGGGATATGTCTACGTCTAGGTTGACCAATTCTTTGACAATCTTATCGCTGGCTACTCCATAACCATCTTTGCCACCCTCAACTACCGTGGACAAGTAAATGCCTCGAACAAAATTGTTTTGAATAACCTCTTCCCTTCTCGTTGTTACCTTCTCTGCTATCTTATATCTTTCCATAACGAAATCTCTTTCTTCTTCTGGCGTAATCTTCTCAAATCCTTTTGTATTTAGGTATTTTTCGTATTCATTTGGCTTGTCTATGCAAACAATTCTTCCTTTCGGGTTTCTTAGATAAGGCATATCTTCATTTTACAATCATTTTATGTTTTGTCAACAACAAAAACCCCGCTCTTTTACAAGCGGGGTTATCGAGTATCGGTTAATTAGAAGGATTCCACTTCTACGAGTCTTCGATCATCTAAGATTGCAACTCCAAAGAGGACATCAAGTGTCAATTGGTGTGCACCGATATCTGCATTGTACCAGAACATCGAGCGAAGAGTGATCCCTGTTAAAGGATCGTTGATAACTGCTGAATAACCGCTGAATCCTTTTGGGGTAGGTAGTGCTCTAGTAGCCAAGACCATACCGTTTTTGGAATAAGCGAAGTTATGATAAGCAACGGGCGAACCAGATGTAGGAATCATTTGAGACTCAGAAACGAGCATGCTATAGGCTTTAATCATTTCACCTTCGGTGATTTGACCTTGCTTTCCAGTAGCGTCATATCGTGAGAATTTATCAGTACCGAGTAAGTCATTGTAGATCGTTGAATCACAATAGAAATACTTTTGCTCCAATTTAGGAACTTTTTGATCGGTAAAGAATTTTCGGATAGCTAACATTGAGGTGTCAATGGTAGTTTCACTTGTTCTGTTCCAAGTGAGAGTGTTTGTGATTTGTGGGTGGAGATCGACCAAAGACTGTTCAATGGCTTCTGAAAGAGCAATAGCTCCATCTTCTCCATATCTCATTTGTGTGTCTTGGTTTTCAAACACCTTAGTAACATCGTCAATTGTGAAGGTAACTTCTTTGTGTTTGTCCAAAGTAACTTCCTCGTAAGTGCCAGTTGGGTTTTGTTTTGTGAACGCAACACCAGCGACTTTATCGTTTGCTGTTACAGCACCAGTTTTTGGAACTTGGATTTTATCACCAATTTGAGCAGTAGCCCAATCACTATCTTTAGACACGGTTTTTGCCATGTTCAAATAGCTAGGTAATCTCTGTAAACATTTTTGGGCAATTATCGTCGGGATAAATACCGCATTTGTAGTATTGTTTAATACGTTTTCCGCCATATAAGTAAATTAAAAATATAATAGAACCTTTCTATTATGCCTACATATCTTGTTCGATTTGACCAGTTTTCATAGCTTCCAAAATTTCAGTCTCATGCTCTTGGTAGAACGCAACATTGCTTATTTGCGACTGTTTAAACTTTGGCGTTGCGTTGTTATTTGCAGGATTTGTCCCGTTCGCTAAAGTTGTGGAGTCAAAAAGGTATTTGTCATTTTCAGCCAAACCTTTTAGTGCTTCTTCAACACCTTCCACCGAACCGTCATCCTTAACAACGATTTTGCTTCTGTCAACTAATTTCAAAACTGTTTCAGGGTTTAAAGCTCCAAGTTTTGAAGCGCTTGCTCGAATTACACTGTCCAAAGATGATTGTTTAAGCTCGCTCTCCAATTTCTGGTTTTTCTCCTTTTCCATCTTTAGAGCTTCCTCAAACTTTTTATCTTCTTCAAGTTTCTTTAAGTCTGCTTCTGACTTTTCCTTAGCGATTTTTTCGCCTTCCTTGGCTTTCTCGTTAAGTGCCTTAAATCTGGGGTGTTTCCAAATTCTTTCATCTTCGAACACCTTGTCGATTTGGTCGTCTGTCAGTTTTGATATGTCAAAGGGCTTTGATAGTTCCTTTTTTTCATCTTCTAGTGTTTTTATTTTCTTTTCTAGTTCCTCGATTGTTTTAGGCATAATTTTGTCCTAATTCGTGTTTTACGTGCAACGCCACTAAAGGATAACAACTTAATTATATAACAATAGAAATTATTGTCAATCAAACGACTACTCTGCTAATTCATATTTTCCAGTTTTTGGATTGAAAGAACGTGTCTGTTTTGAGATCTCTGGGTCATAGACATTAATTGCATGTCGACAGTTAGGATGAAACAACCCGCTCTCTTCTGCCTCAGTCAAAGTTGGGTATCCCTTGGTATTTCCAGTCAAAGATAAAATCTTAGATTGCCATGGGGCACATAAAGGACAACTACTTGGATGACTAGACACTTGTACTAGATCATATTTATTCTCAACTACCCTATTAATTAACCCTCTATTGCGTGCTTCGGCGGTCTTTGTCCTAATTAACATGTCCGTGTACCTGTCCAGTGTCCATTTCCTCCCACCTTTATCTATTAAAGAAGCCAACCCTTGATCTTTAAGATATCCGTTTATGTAAGCACGAATTGCCTTTGTTGCTTCACCGCTTATCGCCCCCTCCGCCATTCTCATTTTAATTTCTTCTTTAACGGCCTTGTTTAGTAACATCTCAGCATTCCTTTTTACCCCAGTTATTCCACCAGCAAAAGCCTTAGAAGTATCGTCAATTAAATTTATAATAGCCTCTTGATGGAGAAGGTTAAACTGCATGTCGCCAATCAATTCAACCCCAAAGCTTTTTAGTTGCCTGTCTGCTTGATTAAAGCCTATTTTGTAATTGTTAGGGATTTCTTTTTCCAAAAAGTCTTGAACGTCCGCACCCAACTTAGTTAATATTATCTCAATCTGGCTCAAAATAGATCTTCTGTTGTAAATACCGAAATCAGTGGCGGTGGATATCTCCAAGACAATCTTTTTATATGCCCGCTTATAAAGCTTAATGATCTTGTTAATGTCTCTGTCTGGTAGACCAACCTCAATAGGGAAGAGCATTATTTACCTCCCTGTTTTTCCGCCTTTTTCTTCAGATCTTTAACTTGGTTAAAGGGATTGTTTTTCATATCAAAGCCATTGGTGGGCATTTCAATTGCCTTTTCATCCTTAATCTTTTTGGCCTTTTCTACTGCTGTGTCCCTGTCCACACCGTCAATTTTCATAATAGCGTCTTCAATTGTCTCCGTGCCTCCGTCTATTCTGGCGTTCTCGTTTTCAATTAATTCAGTCTCATCAGCAGGAATACCATCAGCCCATACAATCTCGGGTATGACTGGTTCGCCACTAAAGGCAACTCCACCAGCCTTCAATCCCCATGCTTTGGCCAACATCATGCTTCGATAGATAATTTCTTTAATTGCATTATCGTAATAAAGTCTCTTTCTTGCGGTCTTAGCGATGGTTCTTAACATCTTATACTTTAAAGCTCTACCGCTGTCAGACTGCCCCTTGCCCATGCCTAGGATATCTGGGGAAATTTCAGATGTCATCATCAAGAGCTCAACCATCTTGTCAATCTCATTAAACGCATTCTCTAATGAGGCGTCCCAAACAACATATTCTGGCTTACCGTCGTTTGCGTCTTGTACTTCTACCACACCCAAACTACCCTTTTTTACTTTTCCCTTCTCGTCTAGGATTCCAGTTGGGACAACAAGTAACGGATCACTGTGTTTGTCTAAAATGTTATCAATCTTTGAAATACGGTTGTTAATAGCAAAGAACAGGGTATCAAGATCATAGAAGTCACTGATTCCCCAGAACCTACTCACCGTCTTCCAGTTGGGAATATGAACTACCAGTTGGCGATTAATTTTTGTATCTTCAAAAGGTTTGGTTGTGGTGTCGCCTATCTCAGAAAAAGGAACTTTCTCGACTACCTTGTCCCCCTCCATTCTCCATAGCTCGTTTACAATCTTTTTAGGAAGGTGTATCTCTTTCCGTAGGTACTTTTTTGGCTTATTATCTTTATCAATAAAATCTATAATCCAACACAATTCTTTTACTTCTGGGTCTTCGTCAATGTTACTTAGGTTTATCTTCGGAAAATATATAGATGGTGGTAAATTCGACAAAATAATAGAACTATCTTCATCACCAGCCATCCTTTTACCAATCCTCAATTTAAACAAAATATCACCTAGGTAAGAATTAGATAAGGCGCTCTCGTATAATATTTGATTTAGTTTGTTTTCTTGGACAAATGAATCAAGCCAGTTTTGTTGCTCTTCACTCTCGACCTTTAATTTAATTGGCTCTGAAAAAAGCATGTCGGCAATGACTTTAGAAATTAATCCTGCGAAATTGGCCTTAACATAGCGAATCTTTGCATAAGCCTTGTTAAAATCCTTGTTGTTGTCAATTGCAATATTAAAGGCTGTAAAATGGTCGCCCATGAAAAGCTTTTCGTAATAGTCGTAACCACTTAGTCTCGGTTTATCACTCGTCTTAGGAAAAAGTACTTCTGATGTTTCTGCCATATTATTATTTTACTATAAATCTTGTGTTAATTATAAACCAGTATTGTTAGATTCCCAAGTTCTAGCGGGCTCTTTGTAGTGTTTAATCATTTGTAACGCTATAAATCCTGCAAATAACCTATCGTCATGTTTACCGTCAGCATGCTCTCTCTTTCCGTTTTCTTTTTTTACAAATGTCTTCATTTCCCCAAGAGTACCAGTTGAGTTAATTGTCAAAGTATCCTCTTCAAAAGCAATAATAAACTCGTCGATCATCACATCTCTGGTCTTAGAATTGGTATTCCAACCAATCTTCTTGGTCTTTTTGGCAGTCTTTTCGTCTATTGTGGTAGTAAAGAAGTAGTTATCATAAATCTTTGAAAGAAAAAGAATACAGGTCAACATGTTGTTTTCAACCCCTACATAAGCCTTATTGTAATAATCTCCTGCAAGTTTAGCCAAATCTGCTAATTCATCTGGTCTTATCTTTCCATAGAACTGTGCCACTTGGAATCTTGTATCTTTATCCCAAACGTCAATACATGAGGCGTCTGCACCTTCTCCATCACTTGGATCTACCCCTATTACATACTTATGTCCAATTATGACATTCTGCCAAACAATAAACCCTTTAGATTGTAGCGTCGGTATTCCACCCAATAATTGAGGGTTCGGCTTGGTGGCTTCAACCTTTTCAGTATCGAATACGTTACCAGCACCACTCTGAAAAGCCTCTAAAACAGTGATTGGGTATTCTTGCTTAAATAACTGTTCACCAGTTAGTCCCAATAAACCTTTGTCGCTTCTCATTAACTCCTTCATCTTCCACCTTCTCCAAAGCAGTTGACCTTCTGTTAAGTTGTACCTGACTTGGATCTCCGTTTCATACTGACTCTTCTCCCCACACTCCCCGCTTAAAGTGTATTCTGGGTTTTCATACCAAGCATAAAAAAATGCCCGATAGTCTAAAGGTGTTGGATGTGGATTGGTTCTAGCTTCTTCATAAACATCATAAAACTCATCAAAACCATTACCTGTTGTTTCCTCGCTTATTCTTCCAGATAATGGCACTGCTTGCTTAGAACCAGCATTCAACTCTTGACGATCTTTTATGTAGGCGCTCTCGGTTATATGTAGATTCTGAACAGTACCAGACCTTAGCTTCAATGCCACATAGATTGATGAGTCCAACTGCTCACCATCAAACCTAAACGTGAAGTCGTACTGCCGTTTAGTGTCTGTTTTTGTTTTGGGTTTTAGAAACTCTGGTAAGTTTGTATAAGCTCTTTTCACAATATCAAAGATCTTATCCACGGCCTCTCTCTCATGGCCTAGAATAGCGCAAGTAGTACCCTTAACCCACAATGCCTCGTCTAATAAATCAATGCAATAAAAAGTAGTAAACCCAAACTGCCTCGCTTTAAGTACAAGTGTTCTGGTAAAGTCTTTCCTATCGACCGCATGTTTAAGCTGTACTGTATTCGGCTTAAAGGTTACTAACTCCCCCTCCTTGTTCTTTATCTTGTAGAGATGGGTCATTCTCCACCCCTTGTTTTGAAGTTTCTTCAATAAGGTCTTTTGCCAAATCTCCATAATTTGTTTTTAAATCTTCTAAATTAGTAGGTAATAAACTCACACCACTTGCGCCAGTCAGTTCACTTCTAACCGCAAATTCCTCTTTCTTCTTTCGTTCTAAATACCATCTTGCATTTTCCGCTGAATCCAAATTTGAGAAAACAGTTTGCCTTGCCTTTAATGTTGGGTTTTGTTTCCATTCTTCTTTTAGCTCCAAAAATTCTGGGTAGTCTATTTGAAAGGCATATAAAGAACTTTTGCCTATATTAGCCCAAAAACACGCTTCTTCGTCCGTAGAACCTATGATAAAAGCTTCATATAATTTACGGAGTACAGACGTGTCGATTATTTTAGGTCTTCCAACCTGTGGTTTTGACTTGTTTTCTGTCTTTAATAATGCTTTAAAGATATCAGTGTCTTCTAACCGATTTAGTCCTTTGTCTTTGGCTTCTTGTAGTTCTTTTGGTGCTGTCATAATTTATTTTACATTAATAAGTGGACGTGTCGACATTGAAGCCGAGTTCCTAGTCAGTTATTCCACTGACTGGCTAGACCTTTCACGCCCCTAATTACTAGAAGGGATTTGCCCAAACTTCTCTCTTTCCTTTTGTCTTAAAATACGACACTGCTTACATCTTTTGGGCGGGAGATATCCTTTACTCTCGTAAAAGTCTTGATCTCTAATTGAGAACAAAAATTTCTCCCCACAAGCGCAGGTTAGCCATATATCTTCTTTATCTTTCATTTTTTTTATATAATTTAACTATTACATTATAACCATTTTACATTCTCTTTGTAAAGAGCTTAATATCAAATTATAGTCTCCAAAAAAGCATTGCTTTGATTTTTTTCTTAATGACTCGTACCATTCAACCCCTCTAGTGTCTATTAGCCACTGCTTAAATTCGTTTGGAGATCTATGAGCCGAAAAGTCTCCGCCCGTGTGGTGCTCTAAACACAAACAGATACCATTGTTTAAATCCCATCTTACCGTTTGGTTTATACGCCCAAAAATATGATGTGGGGCTAAACTATAAGTTGACCCACAATATTCGCACCTTTCATTGCCTCTTTTTATAACTAATTTTGACCAAAGAACATCAAGGCTTTTTTTATTCATCTTAAAATGACACTAGAGAGACTCTCTTTGGCGATAGTAACTAAAACCATCTTGTGAGTGTCAATTGTTAATAGATAACCGCTGTGCCAGAAATATCTGACCCCATCTTGGTTCTTTCCGTACTTTTCCTTTTTATATCTCTTTCTATATATTGGCACTTTCACCTCTCTAGCCAATTTCCACATACGTTCCAGCATGGCAACACTTATAGTGTTTTCTTTCATCCTCTGCTGGGCGTGAGTTGATATAACTAACGGTCTTCTCATTTTAGTTGATTTATATTATTTTCCACCATCTTTTCGACCAATTTTTTAAAATCAACGTCGGTTTTCCAGCCGATTGATTTTATTTTAGTTGGATCACCTAACAACGAACAGGTATCTTTTCTGACAAATCTTGGATCTACGTAAATATACTTTTCCCAATCTTCTATACCAACAAACTTAAATGCTGTTTGTACCAGTTCCCTAATTGAATGTTGTTCGCCTGTTGCAATAACAAAATCATCTGGCATGTTTAATTGAAGCAACATCCACATTCCCCTAACGTAGTCTGGGGAATACCCCCAATCTCTTTTAGCGTCCAAGTTTCCCAAACTTATCTTTCCGTCCTTGACTAGTGGTTCATTTTCTTCGTTCAAGGCTGGTGACTCCTTCATACCCAAGCTTATGCAAGCTACTCCATAGCAGATTTTTTGAGTAACAAATTGAAGACCCCTTCTTTCGCTTTCGTGATTAAATAATATTCCACAAGCAACAAATAAACCCTTGTTTCTGTAAATATGCGCCATTTGGTGCGCATACATTTTTGAAACCGCATAAGGGTTGCTTGGATTAAACTGTGTTGTTTCCCTTTGAGGACTTTCAAACGCATTGCCAAACATTTCGCTTGTAGAGGCTTGATATACCCTCGTTTGTGGGGAATATATGGACACTGCTTCAAAAAGCCTGTGACTACCCAAGGCGTTCACGTCAGTGGTAAGAAAAGGTTGCTTAAAGCTTTCCGCAGGACTTGATTGCGCCGCTAAATTATAAATTTCATCGAACTGTCCGTCTTTTACTATCTTTACTATACTGGTAATATCTGTCATGTCGCCATAAATTAAATTTACTGACCCAAGAAGGTGTTTTATGTTTTGATAATTTGGACAACTAAGCCTTCTAACCATTCCATATACCTCGTATCCTTTATCTAAGAGAAACTCCATTAAATAAGAACCATCTTGCCCATTACATCCAGTAACTAGTGCTTTTTTTCTTTCTTGACTGTTTTTTTTCATAGTTTTTTAATCATAGTAATAAATAACAAAAATAAACCCATAAGAAAAACACTCAATACTATTGCTGTTGGATAATCCATTTATTTTCTCCTTTTTTTAATTATTAATTTTATCTTTTCTTCTACTGTGTCTGATTTAGTCATTTCTTCTCCTCCATAATCTTTTGAAGTTCTTTACGGATGGCTAAACCATCAGCTAATCCCTTGGTTATTGGAATTGTGGGTATTAGTCTGGTTATTGCTAGTTTAATTTCCATTAACTCTTCTCGGTCATTGGTTAGTTTAGTTTTCATTTTTCCTCCTTTCTCTGCTTGATGGTTTGACGCACTTTGTCAAACAAGTCTTGTGGAAAAAACTTACTATCAGCATCACTATTATTGTCTTTATCTCTTTTCCAATATTTCATAT
>Ga0180007_10001351_pt1 | contig 34198 bp, 39 predicted proteins | sample MM_PC_MetaG_FD_121122 | JGI IMG/M metagenome (GOLD analysis project Ga0180007, IMG submission 121122) | Groundwater microbial communities from the Aspo Hard Rock Laboratory (HRL) deep subsurface site, Sweden - MM_PC_MetaG | ecosystem: Environmental > Aquatic > Deep subsurface > Groundwater... | reverse complement strand
ATCTTAAGCACCAAATTCCAAATCCCAAAGCGATTGTAAGATGTTTGTAATTTGTAATTTGATATTTATAATTTGTTTGGGATTTAAAAATTGTGATTTATAATTTAATCAACATGGTGGTAGTAGCTCAATGGTAGAGCACTGGGTTGTGGTCCTAGCGGTTGCCGGTTCGAGTCCGGTCTACCACCCCAAAAAATACTTCGCTTTGCGAGGTGTTTTTTATATTAGATAATCTAATTCTGATTGACATCAATAATTATTTATTATATTATATCAATATACATTGATATACTTCTATGGTAAAATTTTGCCAAAATGAAAATCTAAATAACCTAAAAAGTTATTTACAAGCTATTGAAGAACCTAATCGTCTTAGGATTCTTTGCCTTCTCAAGAAAGGTAAACTTTGTGTGTGTGAAATATTTAAACACCTATCTTTGCCTCAAAACTTAACATCTCATCACCTTAAAATTCTTAGAGATGCAGAATTAGTATTGTCAAAAAAAAATGGGCTGAATGTAATGTATAAAAGAAATGAGAAAAAAATCGAATATTATCAAAAATTATTAAGTAAAATTGTAAATTTATGATTATCCAAGTTTTAGGGTCCGGCTGCCCTACATGCAAAAAATTATTTGAAACCGTCAAAAAAGTTCAGTCTGAGTTAAAAATTGATGCTGAGCTAGATTACATTACTGATGTTGCAAAAATGATTGAGATGGGGGTTATGACAAGCCCAGTATTAGCAATAGACGGTAAACCAGTTTTGACTGGTGGGGGTCACAGTGAAGAAGAAATCAAGAATGCTTTAGTTAAAAACTTACCACAAAAGCCCAAGAATACAGGCGGTTGTTTATGTGGTGGCGACTGTTAATCAAATAAATTCTTATGGATATTTTTCAACCAGCTCAAGTATTTGCTGATATTGTCACATATAATTGGCTAGGAATAACAAATGAATATTGGGGTGATGCAATCAATTTTTTTATTTATGACGTAATAAAGATTGGATTATTGTTAATAGTCATTAACTATGTAATGGCGATTACCCGATATTATTTTCCAGTAGAAAAGATAAGAGATATATTAACTAAAAGAAAATGGTACGGCTTTGATTATCTATTGGCAGCATTACTCGGAGTAATAACTCCATTCTGTTCATGCTCATCCATCCCTCTGTTTATTGGCTTTGTTAGTGCTGGTATTCCCTTGGGTGTTACTTTTGCATTTCTTATTGCTTCTCCTTTAGTTAACGAGGCTTCGCTTTTTATTTTTCCTTCAATATTTGGTCTAAAAATGACCTTGGTCTATAACTGTATTGGCATTGGTATAGCAATGCTTGCTGGAATGATAATCCAAAGATTAAAAATGGATAAACATGTTAATCCTGATTTTTTGAAATTCAAAACTAAAAAAGAGGCTACTATAGAAAATGACGGGGAAAAAATTGCACTAAAAAAGAGGTTGATTATTTGGTGGAAAGACGGAATGCACATATCAAAAAGTATATTTCCCTATGTGTTAATAGGAGTAGGTTTAGGTGCAATAATACATGGTTTTGTACCAAGAGATTTCGTTGAAACCTATCTGGCTATTGGTAAATGGTGGGCTGTGCCTATGGCTGTCATACTGGGAATGCCTTTGTACGCTAATTCGGTTAGTGTTATTCCAGTTATTGAAGCTATGACAGGCAAAGGCATACCGCTTGGCACTTCACTTGCTTTCATGACAGCTACAGTAACTTTATCAATTCCTGGGCTTTTAATACTTAAAAAGGCAATGAATTGGAAATTGCTTTCAGCTTTCATAGTAGTAACTTCTCTTGGGATTATGATAATTGGATACTTTTTTAATTACTTTGTGTTTTAATTTCATGCAAATTATAAAAAATTTTCTTTGTTTCATTTTGTTAATCACTTTCATAATCATATTAACCGGATGCAATAAAACTACAATGGATGCTGGCAGCGATGACTACGGCAATTTAATGTCTAGTGCCAATCAGTCTGTAGACAAACTAGAAGTTTATTATTTCCACCGTACAGCAAGATGTTATTCCTGCAATACTATTGGACAATATGTTCGTGAAACTATGGAACAAAAATATAGCGAACAGATTAAAGATGGCGTAATTGATTTTCGTCAACTAAATGTTGAATTGCCAGAGAATAAAGAAATTGCTAAAAAATTTCAAGCTTCTGGGTCATCTCTATATATCAATAGAATTATTGATGGCCAAAATAATATTGAGCAGGATATGAATGTCTGGAGATTATTAAAAAGTGAAGATCAATTTAAAAGCTATCTAGAAAATAAAATAGATTCTTACTTGGGGACATAGAAATTATGGAGTTTATAAATTTTTTGATTGATAATTATAACATTCCGTTCTTAACGGCTTTTCTTTTAGGTATATTAACTTCGATTAGTCCTTGTCCTTTGGCTAGCAATATTACTGCTATTGCCTATATATCCAAAGAAATAAAAAAGGTTAAAAATACTTTACTCAATGGATTTTTTTATACTCTAGGCCGTGGTTTTAGCTATACACTCTTAGCAACAGTAATTTATTTTGGGGTTTCCTCTTTTAAGGTATCACAAATATTTGAAGGATGGGGTGATAAAATTTTAGGTCCAGTTTTGATTGTAATTAGTTTAATGATGTTTGGGGTAATAAAAATTAACATCAGTGGGCATAACCAAAAAATTGAAAAGTTGAAAGAGTGGCTTTCCAATAAGGGATATATTGGCTCATTACTTTTAGGTATTTTATTTGCTTTAGCTTTTTGCCCTTATAGCGGAGTATTATTCTTTGGGGTTTTAATCCCTTTAGTATTAAATTCAACTGAGAGTCTTTTACTACCGCCTATTTTTGCACTTGGCACAGGGTTGCCGGTTATCATTTTTTCTTTTCTGATTGCTTTTTCAATGCAGAAGGTAGGTAAAGCTTTTGAGATAATTCAAAAAATTGAGAAAGTAATAAGATTTATTGTGGCCTCAGTGTTTTTATTGTCAGGAATTTATTATCTACGTTTTTTAATTATGTATTTAATAAATCTCTAGTGGAGAGGTGTTTTTTGTTATAATAGAAATATGAATAAATTTAATAATTTCTTCACCGATAAAGAACGATTTAGAACAATTGATAAATTTCGTATTATTTATTTTTATCTGTTCTTAATTTCGTTTGGCATTACTGAATTCGGACGGAAGATATATCGACCTTTTATTAGGGAAAGTGATATTAACGACTTTGGTATAGCAGATTCAATTGGTAATTTAGGAGGGATAGTTGCCCAGATTTTTTTTGCGCTCGCTATCCTTAATCCTCCAAGACATAAGATATTTAGGGTTATTGCTTTACTTTCCTTTGGTTATATTCTTTACGAAGTATTGCAGCCATATTTACCCCGGGGAGTTTTTGACTGGAAAGATGTTTGGGGAACATTTATTGGAGGAGTAATTGCACTATTTCTTTTTCTTTTAGTACAAAAGGTGTTTAAGAATAAAAAAATTTTTAAGTTATAATTCACTATTACAATAAAAATGTAACTTTAACTCTTGAATAACCGTGGTTAACTTAGTTCTAATGTCGCCCGCCTCGCCGAGACGTCGAGTCGAGGCAGGTCCCTACTACCACCCCTTTGATTCGCCGTAACGAAGTGAAGGCGATTAATTCTGGGAAGTGATTCTTAAGCATTAGGAGAAGACATCACCGATTTTATATCGCCTGCCTGCCGACCTGTCCGCCGAAACGTAAGCGAAGGCGGAAGTGGCAACGTAGGCATGGGTGGTGTTTTTTGTTATAATGTAATTGTATGGTTGATTTTATATTTAACAATTTATTTATAGCAGTAGTTCTAATACTTTTTACAACATCACTTTATTTTATTTATTTAAATTTTCACGGCAGGTTTTCAAGAAGGAAAAATCTTGCAAGTCAATTATCATTTAATTATGAATTTAAAAATAAAAATAAAGAAAGTAACATTATTACAGGTAACTATAAAGGAAAGAAGATAAAAATATACGACAAGTTTTCATTTACGAATCTACTTTCCAGATATACGATTCCTTTATATGGTGTTTATGTAGAAATTGATGGAAAGATTATTCTAAGACCTAAACAATTTTCACTCTCACCTTTCAATAGATATCCATCGTCCGAAAAAATTAAAACAATTGTTGACGACTACATTGATACTGGAAAAATTAAAAAAGATAAAACAAGTGATATTGTATTTTACATTTATATGATTTTCGGAATAACTTTCATACTTAGTATAGTCATTCTTATGTTTTATTTAAAGTATAACCCGCTGTAACTTTCCAAATTCTAAATATCTGCTTAATTAAGTGGTTCTCTACCTACGGTAGATCTCCCGCAGGGAGACAATTTACTACCATCTGGGACCTGAATCTGTGATGACAATCATAGCTTCAGGAGAAGACATCTCCTCTATTATGGGGAGGTGTTTTTGTTACCTTTTTGAGATTTAATCGTTTTATATAATAATGATATAATTATTAAGTAAATATTAAATAAAAATTATGCCCATTCTAATTACTCTAATAATTGCAGTAGTCGTAGGATATATCACCAGTCTAAAGAAAAAACGTTTTCCAATCTGGATTTATATGCTTACAGCATTTTTTGGTGCTCTTGCAGGAACATTAATTTCTTTTGGTGACTCTGCGTTATTTCTAAATTACCCAATACTAAATATATGGACAGTGCCAGTTATTTTATCTATCCTATTTTCTTTAGTAGCTATATTTGCCGACAGAGGCAAAATGATATTAACGGTTATTTCTATTTTTATAATAATTACTGGTATTGCTGGTTTTATATATATAGACAGTTCACCAAGTGATTACAGTGGACTTTTTCGTGAAGAATTATCACGTGCAGGTGCTGAGCGTGTTGGCCAACCCATAGAAGGATTTAATGCGTTTATTTATCTTGAAGCATTTCCAGGTTTTATAGCAAAAGATTTTGATGGCGTTAAATCTTTTGAAGGGATATATAATCTTAATGATACAGAACTAGAATATACCAGAACTGCTGGTAATCCAATAACTTCCGCTGAAGAAACTATATCGGAAGAAGGTTATAAAATACTCCTTGTAAATTTTTCTAAGCGAGTTGGCGTAGAGGTGAATAATGAAAAAAATATTGCAACGCTTCTTGATAAACTTCGTGAAGGAGACCCAGAGCTTGTATCATACATCGGAGACGACTTCTCCATTTGGTTTCCAGAAGGTTGGTATGCCCACGAAAATAATTCATCAGTATTCTTTACTCACGACGAAATTTTGGATATTCCCAAAAATACAGAAAGTTTTGCCGCAGCGCCTTGGGCTCAAATTACAATTAGCATCATAGATATTGACGAGCTCTTTGCCCAAAACTTATGGACAGACGGAAGTGGATTTGTTATCTCTAAAAATTCTGTTCGTATAGATAATATGGAAGCTATAAGAATAGTGACTGAGGCCGGAGGAACAAGTGGCGAAGTTTTAAGCTATGTTTTTAATCCAGATGAAAGAGTATTTATAGTTTCACATTATCCATACATCCCGAGAAGCCAGGATACTGATGAATTTGAACAAGCAGTGAGAACTTTTATGGTAAATTATAATTACTAAAATATTAAACTATTCTCAGCTTAACAAGAAACATCTCTTAAAATGAGGTGTTTTTTGTTTACATTGAGTTTAACGAAATGTTATAATAATGATATGAAGAAAAAAATAAACAAAGAAGGTAGGCTAACTAAAAAGTTCTACCAAAAAAATATTTTATATGAGTGGAATCGTTTAACCAAAGACACGTTTCATAAACTTGAGTTTAATACTACATCAAAATGGTTAAAAAAATATCTACCGAAGAAAGGTTCCATTTTAGATGCTGGATGTGGCCCAGGACGCTATGCGTTAGCACTTGTAAAAATGGGTTACAAAATTACTTTATTAGATTTAGTAAAAGAAAATTTAGAATTTTCGAAAAAGAAAGCTAAAAGATTAAAATTAGAAAAAAACATTAAAGAAGTAATAGAAGGATCAATCACTGATTTATCAAAATTAAAAAGTAATTCTTTTGATGCTGTGATATGTCTTGGTGGTCCTTTATCTCACGTTCACCCAGCATCACAAAGAAGTAAAGCCGTTAATGAACTTATAAGGGTTGCAAAACCAAATTCCTTAATTTTTATTTCTGTTATGAGTAAATACGGAGTGCTGTTAGCTGGACAATTCGGATGGCCAAATGAAGCATCTTACAAAAAACACTTTGAACGAATTGTCTTTAAAGGTGATGATTATCGCTGGCACGGCACTAAGGGTTTTTGTCATTTTTTTACCTCACAAGAATTGGAACAATTATTCAAGAATAAAAAAGTTAAGATTGTTAAAAAAATTGGACTTGAAGGTTTAAGCGTTGATAAAAAAACTACTAACTTCTACGCAAAAAAATATCCTAAGGCTTGGAAAAATTGGTTATCAGTCCATCAAAAAATCAATACGGAACCTTTTGTTGTAGATGCAAGCGCTCATATACTTTTTATTCTTAAGAAGCTTCGTTAGCTACCACCCTCGCAAACTTAAATATCTGCTTAATTAGCGGGTTCTCCGCCAGAGGCGGATCAGCCTCTGGCTGACAACTTACTCCCATCTGGGACCCCAAAAGACACTTCGCTTTGCGAGGTGTTTTTTGCTATACTTAAAATATGAGTATTAAAGAATCTATAAAAAAAATACCAACTTGGCTAAAAAGTATAATAATAATTGATATATTATTTGTTATTTGGCCCTTTTTACCATTTGATGACTATGCTACCGTATTTCATTATCACTTAACAATAATAAAATTAATTTTTGCAACGATAGTTGCTTTTATAATAGGAATACTGGTTGCCAAATGGGGAATTAAAAAAACAATCATTATATTTATGATAATTATAATTTCTATACCCGGATTAATGTATGTAGAATATTATATATATGATTTCACAAAATTTATGAAATGCTATGATACAGATAATGGTTTCCATTGCGAAAGACCAACCAGTTTTGGTGAATCAAAATGTGAAAGAAATGATGGATTATGGATATGCGAACACAATAGCTGGTACTGGTGTAGTTACAGTAATAGTTTGGCTGGAAAACTTTGTGATGATGTTGAATATGATTGTTTCTACCCATATTCTGATAATGGAAAAAAATGCACTGATTCAAGCCAGTGCCAAGGTGCTTGTAGAGTAGATTTTGAAATAGTAACATCTTCATGTAAAACAAAACTAGAAGGCAAAAATAAATTCTCATCGGGTGGTATTGAATATACGTGTACAAATAATATTATCGGTAATTGCGAAAAATATCCGCAGGTTTACAGCTGCAATCCCAAGCCTTGCGAGATGGAAAATGGCCGTTTTTATTGTGATGGGCTGGGTTGTACAGAATAATTATTTTCCAAATCCTAAATATTTCCTTAATTAAGTGGTTCCCCGCTTCGCCGATATTGTGATAGGCATCAGCGAGGCGAGCAACTTACTACCATCTGGGACCCTTTAATAACCATTAACAATTAACCCGCTTACGCTTCGGCGGGCAGGCATTTGACTTGTGACCAGTCTCGCCGAAGGCTCACCCGCTTCGCCGAGATTTTACTTATTATTAACGAGGCGGGCTGTTATTTTTTGTTGGTCAATTGTTGGTGGTCAATAGTCAATTGTTTTTACCGGGGTGGTTGTTTTTTTTACATTGAGTTAATCGCCCTTTGAGTTAATTTAGGGCGGCCATGAATAGCACTGAATGAGTCTAAATGTTATAATAAATCTAGTAATTAACTAATTTTACTTATGGAAGAACAAAAAAAAGAAGCTTGCTGCTCACACACAGATAAACACTTTTGTTTCTGTAGAGCAATCTTAGCAATTTTGATAATTGTTTTAGTTTGGTGGGCACCTTCTTGGGCTAACATTGGAATCACAGTTTTTGCTGCCTTGATTTTACTGGGTGCTGGTGGCTGTGCATGCAAAACAAAAAGTTGGATGAAAAAAAAATAAACTTCTTAAAACGAAAAACGCCACGCTGGTGTAAACTTGCGTGGTGTTTAGTTTAGTAAAAAAATTGCTTGCAGATCAAACTATAATCTGCAAGCAACGGTCAGAGGCCTAACTAGCCAGTATTATTAAAATTGAAGAGGTTGTTGGCAACTTACGTTGGGGCATTGAAACTCTTTGGAGTTTTCTCCACCGATATCGGTAAAGCACTTCCCACAGAATTTCTTTTCACATGTAGGGCACTTCCAAAAATTTGAACAAACAATCGTGTTGCAGTTTGGGCAATTTTCGACCTGACCTGTTAGTAGAACATAAACTACCTTCAAAACTGGCATAATATCCCCCCTTATGGTAAGATAATGACCGTAAGTTATTTATATAGTATAATCAATATAATTGTCAACTATTAACTTAAATGATATGGGACACAATAGCGCTGCTAAAGCCCGAACTAAACACTCTAAGAAAAATACTCCAAAAGGCAAAGCAATAGCAAAAAAAACAAGACGTTTGAGAAAGATGCACTAATTTTCTCTTAAAATAAAAGATCCCGCTTACCGCGGGGTCTTTTATTTACTGTATCGTTAGACTTAGTAATTTCCTCTGCTTTGTCGATTCTTTCGATAGCAGTCTTTGCAGAAAATGTCTCTTCCTTCAGCAGGTTCAAAAGGAAGTTCTGTGATGTCTGTTCCACAGCCTGAACATTTCCAGTTTCCTTGAAACATTTGGCGTGGAGCAAATCCTTGATTGTTATCCATTTTAATGACCTTTTTTGTTTTGATCCTATAGCTTATATAAGAACAAAACTTACTATTAATTAACTTAGGTATACTATCACGCTTACATCATTTTGTCAATAAAGAAAGCCGGGGGCGCTTGTGCGCTCCCGGCGTGTTATCGCTGACATCTCGTTAGCACGGCTCTTTGCCAGTGCCCTTTAATTCGGACTTCTTCTCCAAATTCAGTTTCTTCTCTCGCTCTTTCATGAGTTGATCTTGTTTTTGTTTCTCGACTGACTCGAAGGCAAGACAGATGTCTCGCAAAAATACCGGCCTTTTTTTATCTACATCTTCTTCCAAGACCGCCTTTAGTCGATCTGACATAATATTGGCATATTCCGAACGCAGAACACCTGCCTCATCGATATAAAACGCTTTTGCATCGGCTGGTACAGGTTGTTCAGGAGTAGGCCTGGGGACAGCAACCGCGTGCCACCTTTGTTCCTTTTCTCCATCAATTATGGTGACTTCGATTTTGTAGCCTTTTATGACATTATTGATGAGGTTGTGATCCATAAAAGGCGGATCAGCCGACGCCAATTCAATAAGGGTGCCATACTCTCCGACATTGTTGTTGTTTTTGTCAAGGAATACCTTTCCCTTAAATATCCCTTGTCGTCGCGCCAGAAGCTCGAGTGTTTGTGTCGCGTAGTTCTCAGCCGACTTCTGTCGTGCTTCTGCTGCAATTTTCCTGGATCGAAAGATGGCGGGTAGTGCGAGTACTGCAATAATAGCAAGGATCGCTGTTACCACCATTACTTCAACAATGGTAAAACCTCTTCTCTTCTTCATTTTTACTCCTCCTTTATATTGTCCTGCTCTCGGTTGTGAATCTGAATCACTTTGAATTTCTTGCTAAAAAACTTATCACATTTATACTTTTTTGTCAATAATATTAATAATTTTTTAATGTTGAAAATCTACCGTTTTGTTGCTATTATATAGACATGGCTAATCTATCAAAAACAACCCAAGAGCTGATAAATCAAATCAATACTACTACTCAACCAAAACACGTCTCAAAAGAAGTAGAACGTATTAAAGTAAGCTTAATGGCTAGTAAGCTTGCTTTTTATTATGAAAAATTAAGGAATACCATTGATTATCAAGAAGAGCATTTACTTAGAAGAAATGCTATTAGAAGAGTGTTAAGAAGATTAATTGTAGTAGAAGGTAGGCGAGAAAAAGTTGGCCGTCATTTAATTTATGAATTAATAAGAGCAAGTTATTTAGAAAACGAAAAAATTCCAGTAACTAAAATTGTTGAGGTAGAAAAGATACTATACAAGTATCTTTATTTATTAAATGATATCAAGCTTACAAAAAATCTTTCACCAAAAGAATTTAAAGAAAATTCACAAATTGTCAATTGGGTTTTGGGAATTGCAGCTTCTGAACTCGACGAAGAGCTAGTTCCTTACAATGTAGACGACGCCTTGGTTTCTGCCATGTACAAAACTATCAAGCAAGATTTAGTATTTTTTACTCTGCCACCAAAAATGACAGCCAGTGAACGCGACATTCATATCTATCTGGCAATTCATAGAAGTTTAATTAAATCTGATTTTGATATTTTAAGTTACAAGCTCTTAAAACTTTATTACCCAGACTGGCCAAATCCAAACGCAGAAACTTTGGAAGCAGTATTGAAAAACTTGCTACTTATCAGAGAAGCAATAACTTCGCAAATTAAAGATCCATTGGGAGATAAATTAATCAAACTTTTCAAAAATCATTCTGTCTATTTTACTATTCTAAAAGACACTATTTTAAAAAATCCCAAGACTGCCTATCAGCGCCTGTTAGATCCAAATAGTTTGGCGGCTGATGTCACCGAAAGTGCAAACCTACGTTATCAAAAAATTAAAACAAAATTAAAGAGTAGCGTGCGGCGCTCAGTTGCCTATATCTTTATTACTAAGATGGCTTTAGGCCTTGCGCTAGAACTACCATACGATACTATCTTTTTAGGCCACATAAATTATATTCCACTTGGAATAAATATAGTTTTCCATCCCACCATGATGTTTTTAGTTACTGGCTTTACTAAAATCCCAGGAGAAAAAAATACCAAACAAATTATCTCTGGCATACAAGCAATTATTTACAATCAAGACAGGGGGAAATTAATTTACAAACTAAAAAGATCTCAAACCAAAGGCTCTGCTTCTAACACACTGCTAGCTTTGATCTATGTTTTGATGTATAGCATTTCATTTGGCTTGGTAATTTACATTTTAAGAATGATAAATTTTAATATTCTTTCGGGATTTTTGTTTGTCTTATTTCTAAGCATTATAAGCTTTTTTGCTATTAGAATTAAAAATGGCGCCAAGGAATTAATTGTGATAGAAAAAAAAGAAAACTTTATTTCGTTTATTATTGACTTTTTGACAGTTCCGATCTTAAGAGCCGGCCGTTGGATTTCCTTACAATCATCAAAAGTTAATATTTTTATTTTCTTTTTAGATTTTATTATTGAAGCACCATTCAAGATGTTTTTGGTTGCTTTTGAACATTTGATTGCTTTTGTTAGAGAGAAAAAAGAAGACATCACATAAATTTTAACATAGAGAAAAGCCGCCCGATCATACTAGATCTGACGGCTTTTTTGTCGGGGCGATGGGACTCGAACCCACGACCTCCTGCTCCCAAGGCAGGCGCTCTACCAGCTGAGCTACGCCACGAACTAAAGAACTGATTCCTCCATGATTGACAATCTTAAACTAACTCACAAATTTTGTCAAGCGTACAACTTGGTCGCGGTGGGCGGACTCGAACCACCTCCATCACTAAAGTAATAATCGATAGATTATACCTCTGTAATGTTCCTCCAGTAGGATCACCCCGATGCTATTATGTAAAATTCTATTTACGAATTTGACCATTACCACGTACTACCCACTTATAACTAGTTAATTCACGTAAACCCATTGGTCCACGGGCATGTAGTTTTTGTGTGCTTATTCCTATTTCGCAACCTAAGCCAAACTCCCCACCATCTGTAAAAACAGTCGGCGCATTACTATATACTACTGCTGCATCTACATGCTGGAAGAATTCTTCTATATTCGCCTTATCTTGTGAAATTATTGCTTCGCTGTGACCTGAACTATATTTTTTAATATGTTCAAGTGCTTCATCCAAATTTGCTACTGTTTTTATTGACATTTTCAACGATAAAAATTCTCTTCCAAAATCTTCTTTGGAAGCTTTATGCAATAGCTCTTTTGGATAATTATTTTCCAAATAAGTATAAGCTTGATCGTCTGCAAATATTTCAACCCTATACTCCACTAAAGGTATAACCAGCTGAGATAAATCTGCTAGTCTGTCTTTGTGTATTATAAAAGTATCTAATGCATTACAAGCTGCTGGTCGAGATGTTTTTGCGTTGTTTATAAGTTTTTTTCCCATTTCTAATTCTGCTGTCTTGTCAAAAAACATGTGTACTACGCCTGCGCCAGTTTCAATTACAGGTATTTGACTATTTTCTCTTACATAGTTAATAAGACCTTGACTTCCCCTAGGGATAATTACATCAACTAAACCGTGAGCTTTAAATAGAGTATTAACTGATTCTCTTTGTGCAGTAAGTAAGGTTATGATATTCTTATTAATATTATTTTTTTCTAAAGTTTCTTGAATAATTAAAAAAAATATTTTATTTGAATTAGCTGCATCACTTCCGCCCTTTAAAACACAGGCATTGCCTGCTTTAAAACATAGAGAAAATACATCAGGAGTAACATTGGGTCTGGATTCGTAAATTACTGCTATTACTCCAATTGGTACACTTCTTTTTTCTAACTCCAGACCATTATATAGCGTTCTTTCTTCTAATTTAATATCTAATGGCGATGGTAGTTCTGCTACATCTTTTAAACCATCAATAATTGAATCAATCTTTTTATTATCGAGTGATAATCTCAAATACTTTGGATCTTTTCTATCCATTAATTCTAAATCTTTCTTATTCTCTTTTAAAATATTATCTCTCTTTTTATTGATAGTATCAGCTAAATCTAAAATTACTTGATTAGTTTTCTTATCACTAATTTCAACTAATTCCTGGCAAGACTGCTTTACTAATTGCAGGTTATCTAAAATATCTTTTTTATCTTTTGCGCCAAGTTCTTTTGCTCTGTCTCTTGCCTTATCAATTCCTTCAAAAAAAATTTTATCGATTCGTTTCTCTGCAAAATATTCCATAGCTGCCTCGGTTGTTCCACCAGTAGAGGTAACAGCTTCTCGCCACTGCTTAGCTGTCTTATTGCTTGCTTTAAATAATTCTGCAGCACCTAAAAATATGGCTCCTGCAATTTTTTCTGAATCTTTATTGAATCCATACTCTTTAGCTTTTTTTTCTATCAGTTCACACAAATAAAAAAAATAGGCTGGACCAGAACCGCTTAAAGCTGTAATGGAATCAATGTTATCTTCTTTGTTTAACTTAATTTGCCCTCCCATGGAATTAAAAATTTTTTTAGTATCGTTAATATCCTCTTTAGAACAACCGCTTGAACTAATCCAGGCAGTAAAACCTGTTTTAACCGCAATTGGCAAATTAGGCATAGCTCTTACTACGCGTTTCGCACCTGTTTTCTTTTCTATTGTTTTTAGCTCAACGCCTGCCATTATCGAAATTATTAATTTATTGCTTAAATCAAAATTTATTTGATCCAACAGAGTATCAAATGACTGGGGTTTAACTGCTAAAATCACGACATCTGATTTTTTTATAACGGCATCAGCATCGGTGAAGAAATTTAAAACCTCTAGCTTATCTACTATTACTTTATCTTTGCCGCATACTATAATATTATTTTTATCGATTACCTCACTCATACACTGATATATCGCTCTGCCCATATTACCAAACCCTATTATCGAAATTTTCTTATTCATATGTTTGTTTTATTATTTGATAAATATAAATAATCATAATGCACGATTGCGCGTTTTCCTTTTTTGCCAACATATCTTTCTGCTATATCATCTCCATACTCTGCCTTCCCTACTCCCAGATATTCTCCATTTTCGTTTTTAATTGTTAAGATATCATTCTTCTTAAAATTTCCTTCTATCTTTACTACCCCAATAGGGAGCAAACTACAAGTCTTATTTTCTGAACACACCTTCTTTTCAATACACTCATTTATATAAATTACGCCCTTACTTGATCCGTTTGATGTCGCAAGCCATTTCTTAACACTCGAAATTTTTTTACCAGCTAAAAATGTAGTTCCAACATTTTTCCCACACATCACATCTACTAAAATATTTTCCTTTTCACCATCGACTATATGAGTTGTTATTCCTATATCAGCCAGTTTTTCTGCCACACTACATTTAGTAATCATTCCACCGCGGCCAAATGTCGATTTTGAAGGAACAACAAAATGTTTCCATGTTTTATCGTTTTTTTCTATTACCTTTATTAATCTATTACTTTCTAAATCCATCACACCTTCCACGTTGGATAAAATCATTAAAATGTCCGCATTTACTATACCTGCCACCAATCCGGCTAGCTCGTCGTTATCAGTAAACATTAATTCACTAACTGCAATTGTATCGTTTTCATTAACAATTGGTATAATATTATTATCTAACAGGCTTGAAAAACAATTTTTCATATTTACGTAATGATTTCTTGTTCTAAAATCTTCTCTTGTACATAAAACCTGAGCAATGTTCAAATTATGCTGCTTAAAAGTTTCTTTATAGATTCTCATTAATTCTATTTGGCCCACTGCGGAAAACGCCTGTCTTCTTACTACCTCGTCTTTTTCATTCTTAAGTTTAACTATCGCCCTACCAGCTCCTACTGCACCAGAAGAGACTATTAAGACCCTACTCTTATTTTCAATTATTTTTGCTACTTGTTGTACAATTTTTTTAATAATATCAATATTAATATTTCCATTATCTTTAGTGATCATGGTTGTCCCTATTTTTATTACGATAGTATTTTCTTTGCTCTTTATCATAGTTTTTACAACAAAAAAATCCCCAGGTCTGGGGTTTTTTTGTTTGTCTAATTTTTCGCTTATTTTATATACAAATACCCACAGACCATAAGTCCAAGTTGCTAGGTGGGGTAGGTTGTGGGCTTCGATATAGCATAAGTATTTATATCTTATAGTATGTAAATAAATTTGTCAACCTCGCCGAAGTCCGAGTCAACGAGACGAAGGCGGGTCAAATTAATAATGATAAAGAAGCAAAACTCCAATTACAATGACTAGCATACCAATAATTTTTTGTGGAATGCGCTTGTATTCTTTTAAAAATATAATTCCCATCAAAACTGCAAAAACTAATGAACTCTGAACTACTGGAACTACTTTTGATACTTCGCCAATCTTTAATGACATAAACATAAACAATTCAGAAATTCCAAAAAATCCACCAGCTAAAATCAAACCCCATTTATTTACTTTGAACTCTTTGATAATGGTTTTTGGTTTAAACTTTAGGAAAGTAAAAATCAAGATACCAATTAACATTAATTCTAGCGATGCCATCAAATTGGCAGAAAAATCCTTAATAGCAAATTTAGCGAAGACAATCGCACAAGCTCCAAAGACAGTGCTTAAAATCGTAAAAGTTATACCTTTAGACCAGTTAACTTTTGCTTTTTCATATAATGCAATAATCACGCCAATAATAATTAATAGAACTGCCGATACTTTTACTAGAGTAATTGATTCGGCAAAAAATAAAAAGCCTGCTAACAAAACTAAAATATGACGAGACTGCCACACGATTTTAAATAAGGAAACATCAATTAACTTTAAGGCGACAAAACCAGACCAGTCAGAAAGTAATGCAAATATCACTAATCCAATAAAAAACAGCCAAGTAATGTTGTGTGTTGGTAAACTAAAATTAATAAAAATAACTGGCAGTAGTATTGCACCAGCAATAAAATCGTGAATAGCAGTAAAAGCCAAGGCATCACCTTGCTTTTTCAAAAAAGCTCTGGCTATTACCGTAGACAGTGCGAAAAAAAATGCTGTTAAAAGTGAAAATATTAACCAATTCATAAGTTAAGTATACTAAAAATTTAAAATCTTGACGATTTTATCAAAGAAAACCCGCCTCACTCGTTCTAGAGATATTGGCGGGCTGATACTGCGAGGCTTCAATCAATATATCCCCAAGCGTGGACACCATTGCTCCCAAGCATTATTGTCCAGACTGAGAGGTATCGGAAGTTTTCTTTGCTTCCTCAGAAACGTGCCGAGAGGTATCCACTCATTGCCTTCTTTGACAAACGTCACTTTTTTAGGCTCATAAAAGCCAGAGACGTAATATTCCAATGAGTTTCCTACTTTGAGTATTTCAAATACTCGACGAGCCACTCTTAAAGCAGTAGCCGTGAAATGCTCACCGTTGGTCAGTTTGAAAGAGACTTCGCTTTCCCTAGAGGTAGTTCCGACCTTGGTCACCTCGACATCGTCTTTCAGTGCACCTAATCGAGATGCCATTCTTTCAAGGTCTTCTTGTGACGGTTGACAGTTACGTCTGGTTATCTGTACCGACAGTTTTGCTTCACCCAAAAAATGTGAAATTGTCATTTTCCATATATACAACAATTCCCATTGTTCTTCGTCATCCAGCAAAGCTGTGGGTTGGTCTATTATCAAACCACTTTTGTGATGGTGATAACGACCTATAAAATTCCATTCCATAATTACTTTTTCACGCATTACTGGTTTACCCATTCTGTTCTCCTTTCCGCCCATATAACTTGGAACACCAAGCGTTCAGTACCATACTGAAACTTTGTAGGCAGATACAATACATTATCAAAGAACTACTTTTTTGTCAATACAAAAAAACCGGCTATTGACCGGCCTGATTTTAAAAAAATATTAAGCAGTCTCCTGCTTGGCAATTATTTCTTTAACTTTCATCAAAGCAATGATGCTGGCTCTTTCTTGTTCGTTTAGTTTTGCTGTAATATATTTAATTGTCTCTTCCATGTCTGGAATAAACACATATTCTAATGCGTTGACACGTCTTCTAGTTTTTTCGATTTCTTCTGCTAGCAGTTTTGCGGAATGTTCTATTTCTGCTAACATAACCATATCTGCAATTGCACCAGAAAAAACTATTAATGCTTTGTCTAAACTTGTTGATGTAGTTGCTAAGTCATAGCTTAAAAAATCACCTTTTTCGGTATATTTAAATTGCGGAACTTCCACGCCCATAACATTTTTGGTAGTTGCCTGCATGGTAACTTTTTTGGTTGGCACCATTAGTGCTTCGTTAATGGCAGAACGTCTCATCTTGGCCGAAAAGAAAACAAAAGAAAAGAATCCTCTACCGAGCTCTTGTTCTATTTTTTCGCGCAAGTCCTTGGCTTCGCGAATAATGGTCATAAAACTTTTCATTAAGCCATCGCGCTTTTCTTTTAGCAATTTGTGCCCACGCAAAGCAGTCTTAAGTTTGGTCTTAAGTTTTAATAACTCTTGCCGTGTTGGATTGACGTTTAGTTTGTTGGACATAATATACCACTGTCATTGCGAGGGAACGAATGTGACCGAAGCAATCTCCTTGGCGTAGAGATTGCCACGTCGCCTCCGGCTCCTCGCAATGACGCAAGGAGCGGAGATTACTTCGTTCGCAATGACGCTTATTACTTTGGTAAATACTTCTCAACGTGTTCTTCTTTAACACGTTTTAATTCTGATTTTGGTAATATCGCAAGAAGCTTCCAAGCTAAGTCTAATGTTTCTTTAATAGTTCTGTCTTCGTCTAAACGCTGACGTACAAATTTATCTTCGAACTCATCTGCAAACTGCGCGTATTTTTTATCTGCATCAGAAAGTGCTGCTTCTCCCAAAATCACTGCAAGTTCTTTTGCTTCTTTACCACGCGCGTACGCTGCAAATAATTGGTTTAATACTCCTGAATGGTCATCTCTAGTTTTTCCTTCTCCAATACCTTTATCTTTAAGACGAGAAAGCGAAGGCAATACATCAACTGCAGGATAAATTCCTTTTCTATGTAATTCTCTAGAAAGCATGATCTGTCCTTCTGTAATATATCCTGTTAAATCTGGAATTGGATGAGTTTTGTCGTCTTCTGGCATTGTTAGTACTGGAATCTGCGTAATTGAACCTTGGCGTCCTTTTAGACGCCCTGCGCGTTCGTAAATTGTAGAAAGGTCTGTGTACAAATATCCAGGGTAACCACGTCTGCCAGGAATTTCTTTTCTAGCTGCAGAAATTTCACGTAAGGCTTCGCAGTAGTTTGTCATATCAGTCAAAATGACTAAGACGTGTAAGCCCAATTCAAAAGCTAAATATTCTGCAGTAGTCAAAGCAATTCTAGGCAAAGTAATACGCTCAATTACTGGGTCGTTAGCTAAGTTGACATATAGCACTGCTCGTTCTATTGCTCCTGTTTCTTTAAATTGATTGATGAAAAATTCTGATTCTTCGTAAGTAATACCCATAGCAGCAAACACAACTGCAAAGTTTCCTTCGCTAGTTCCATCTGGCTTTACTACTTTTGCTTGCCTGGCAATCTGTGCGGCAAATTCAGCATGAGGCAAACCAGAACCAGAAAAAATAGGTAGCTTTTGGCCACGCACCAAAGTGTTTAAACCATCAATAGTAGAAATGCCTGTTTGAATAAAAGCATTTGGGTAGTCTCTAGAATAAGGATTAACCGGTGCACCGTTGATATCTAATTTTTTTTCTGCAACTATTTGCGGCAAACCATCTTTTGGAGTACCAGCACCATCAAAAACACGACCAAGCATGTCTTTAGAAACTCCTACTTCCATGGTTTTTCCTAAAAATGTCGCCTTAGCTCCTTTTACCTCTAAACCACGCGAGTCTTCGAACATCTGAACAACTGCGTGTTTATCAGTAATTTCCAAAACACGACCACGACGTTTTGAACCGTCAGAAAGTTCCACTTCTACCATTTCTTCGTATTTAACATCTTTTATTCCCTCAACAATCATCAACGGTCCGGCAATTTCTGTTACTGTTTTGTATTGTTTAAGCATAATTTTAATTTATTGATAATTTTATTAATAAAATGTTATTATATAATTGAGTATACAGAACGAAAAGGAGGGAATATCCATGAATATAATCACCATCGTCATAAGACCAATTAATACAATGGGCGGCGTTGTGGTTTCAAAAGTAATGGATCAAAAACTCAGATTGCTCGGTCAAGGTCAAAAAATTGCCATCGATTTTCCAAACAACGAGCGAATAGTTTCTGGTGAAGTTACTAAAGTATCTTCAGATGTTATTCACCCATACAGGGTACTGATTGATATTGGTAAGCCAACATTCGTCTGTTTTGACCGCATTGATAGCATTCCAATAACCAACCTAACAGAAAGGGCAGGCATCGTAATACCTTTACTTTGGCACATCTTCCACGTTCCAAAAGAATGAAAACTAATTCTGTATACTCACTATCACCAGGAATAGTGCACCCAGCGCTATTCCTTTTTTATTTGTTAATTTCTGATTTAATCTGTTCAGTCAATTTTTCTAATTCTGACATATTCTTTTCTTCTATCATCTTTGCTTTAGCAATCTTATCTTTTATCGGTAACTCAATTAACTGTTTTAGTTCTTTTCCAGCATCCAAAGCTTTAATGCCTTCGTGATGGAAAGTTAAAATTGCTTTAAGCATCCAATACATTTTCTTTGCTGACGTATAAGTATCAACATCATCAAAAGCGTTTTGATGCAAAAAATCTTCTCTAATTGCTTTGGCTGTATCTAAAACAAGTTGTTCTTTTGCTGATAGGGCTTCCACACCAACTAATCTGACAATTTCTTGCAACCGCGCTTCCTGTTGTAATAAATCCATTGCCTGCGTACGCATTTCTGGCCAGTCGTCCCCTGCGTTTTGCTTCATGAATGGATTAACATCGTTGTAATATAATGAATAACTTGTCAGCCAGTTAATTGCTGGAAAGTGACGTCTGTAAGCTAGTTGCGCGTCTAACCCCCAAAAAACCTTTACCACACGTAAAGTGTTTTGGGTAACTGGTTCAGAAAGATCTCCACCTGGAGGCGAAACCGCGCCTATGACTGTAAGTGATCCTTCGCGTTTATCTGAACCAAGGCAAGTGACATAACCAGCTCGTTCATAAAACGAAGCTGTACGTGAACCTAAATATGCAGGGTAACCTTCTTCACCAGGCATTTCTTCTAAACGACCTGACATTTCTCTCAAAGCTTCTGCCCATCTAGAAGTTGAGTCTGCCATCAAGGCAACTTTGTATCCCATATCTCTAAAATATTCTGCAATAGTAATTCCTGTGTAAACTGAAGCTTCCCTAGCGGCAACAGGCATGTTTGAAGTGTTAGCGATAAGAACTGTTCTTTCCATTAGAGCTTTGCCGGTTTTTGGATCTATCAACTCTGGAAATTCTTGCAACACATCTGTCATTTCGTTTCCACGCTCTCCGCAACCGATAAATATGATTACATCTGCGTCTGCCCATTTTGCTAACTGGTGTTGCACAACTGTTTTTCCAGAACCAAACGGACCTGGCACACAAGCAGTACCACCCTTAACAACCGGGAAAAACGCATCAATAACACGTTGGCCAGTAAGCAATGGTTCTGTTGGCAGTAATTGACTTTGCACTGGGCGTGGCTGCCTAATTGGCCAAATCTGCATCATAGATATATTCGTACTGCCTACCTTAGCAATTGTATCTTCTACTGTATATTCTCCTTTTTTGATACCTTCAATTTTTCCTTTAACTCCTGGTGGCACCATTACTTTATGTTTTATTAATGATGTTTCGTCTACTTCTCCTATTACATCCCCTTCACCGACAGTATCGCCGTTTTTAACAGTTGGTACAAATTCCCATTTTTTCTTTCTATCTATGCCATTAGCTTCAATCCCACGTGTAATGTATGGCGATTTCGCCTTAGCTTCAATTGCTTGTAAAGGTCTTTGGATTCCATCATAAATTGAGGTTAACAATCCAGGCCCAAGTTCAACAGAAAGCGGTTTATCTGTTGGATACACGGGTTCGTCCGGCCCAAGACCAGAAGTTTCTTCGTACACTTGAATGGAAGCTTTATCACCTTTTAATTCGATAATTTCACCAATTAATTTTTTTTCTGAAACTTTAACAACATCATACATTTTGGCATCATCCATTCCGGATGCTACAACTAGCGGCCCAGAAACTTTAATTATTTTTCCTAATTTTTGCATAAATATTTTTTATATATTTTTATTAATTATTTGAAAGTATGTCTGATCCAACGGCCTGTTCTACTATTTTTTTGATGTTTCTCATGCCTGCACCAGTTGCACCTGCCTGCGAAGGAACTGCTACTATCGATGGCAACGCCTTGGGAGCTAGGCTATCGAGTAATTCTGATATTTCGTCTGCCCAATCTTCGGTTATAAACAATGTAGCGTATTCATCGCTTTCGTAAATTTCTTTAACCTTGTTTTCAGCTTCTTCTTTTGTTTTTACAGCAATTGCTTCTAAGCCCACAGCTTTAAAACCTAAAACTGCATCAAAACTTCCAATTATTGCTACTTTATAATCCATATGTAATTTATCTTTTATGATTGATTAACATAGAAAGTATGGAATGTAATACCTTCTAGGTGTTACTAATTTTGATCAATCCTGGAAGGATTGATATTCCAACCTTCTTAATACGTTTGTCTTAATGTTGTTTTAATTTCTTCAACAGGCATATCATTTAATTTGCCTGTCATAATAATTCGAATATTTCTAACTGCGTTACGTTTGGCAAAATAATATGCTAATACAATTTCTGGGCCATAAGCTATGCTTTTTGCTTTTTGCAAGTATCGTATTAAAAAATCTTCTAGACTTTTTTCAAAAATATAAAGTAAATCAGATTGGCAATATTTATCACACTGTTCAGATACAATTTTATCGTATTGTTTGCCTAAAATTTTCATTAGCTCTTCATTACTTTTTCCATAAACTTCTTCTAAATCAGATGCCTCGATATTTCCACCATATATTAAATTTTGTTTTAATCTATCTTTAGAAAGCTTTAGGCGTGTTGCTCTTAAAAAACTTAAAATATTTGCTTGGTCAATTAACAATTTATACAAGCCAGTAACAAATTTATTTTTAATCTTTTTAATAAGTTTACCTTCTAGTTCAAAAAGTAAATAAGTTAATCGACTATCAATATAATCTGGTTCTGACCTTAGCGCAAACTTTCTATCTGCCTTCAAAATTACTTTTTTTATATCATCATCTAGACCTAGATCAATTTTGTTTAAAACAAACTCTTTTAAGTGCTCAGGCTGATAAACTGTTTCATGATCTAGCATTTCATCAACTTCATTTATGTTGTGATATTTAGCCTTAAAAAGAATGCGCAGGTTTAAAAAATCTCTTTTTAAATACAAAAACTTAAAGAAATTTTGATCTGGTATTATCTTTTTTAGCATTCGATACAATTGCTTGTAATCAGCTCTTAAAGCATCGCGATAATTAATAGGTTGAATATCTAAAAGATTATCGGCGTAGTCAGTATCGTTTAATACTTTAAAAGCTGTCTCAAAATCTGGAGCACTTACCATTCTTTCTACATCTGTTGCATCCAAAATATGAGGCTCCAAAGCCCTTATTTTTCCAGTTGCGAATGCGTAGTTAGATGCTAACATATAAGTTATTTATTCTTGGGTAAACCCCGTAAATTTATTTATAATTTGAGGTTGTACTTTTTTAATTAGTTTAACTATCACCATACTCTAGTCATGATTAATATCAAATTTTTACAGGGTAAATAATATTTTTGCAACTTCAACCTCGCTTGAGGCACGCAAATTTTCAACTAAAGCTTCGAATGTACTGTTGATATCTACTTTTTCTGATTTAAAGATAAATCCTCCTGTACCACTTACTGTATCTTCTGACACATGATACTCTCTGCCAGCTGCAATCAAGACTTTTTCTAATTGTTTAGTTTTGCCTTTTACAGAAATTATTTCTCCACCCACGTCTGGTAGTTTTGATATAAGCTTTTGCATTAATGAAATATATTCTTTTTCTGATAGATTTTTTAGCTTACCCAAAACTTGATCATAAATAGTGTTTATGATCTTTTGTTTTTTCTTAAGTATTTCAGTTTGGTTTGAGGCTTTGATTTTAAGCTGAGCTTGTTGTATTTTTTGATCTGCTTTTTTGTTAGCAGTGATGATTATATCTTGAACTTTCTCCTCAACTCTATCGCTCCATCGCTTTATAACTTTATCAACTTCTTTCTTCCCTTCAGTTTTTGCCTTCTCTGCCTCTCTTTTCGCCTCATCCAAAATGGCCTTTTTTATGTCATCTAGAGCCATAAATTTTTACTTTGTTTGTTAAATCTGAATTCCAAAAATAAACAAAATGCTGATCAAAAGCCCCAAAACTGCATAGGTTTCTACCATAGCCGAAAGAATAATTGCTTTACCAGAAGCTTTTGGTTGTTTGGCAACAATGCCACATCCTGCAACTGATACTTTACCCTGAAGCCAGCCAGAAGTTAAGCCAGTAAACGCAATTGGCAAAGCTGCAAAAAGAAACTGCCAACCAGTAACTGTCAATAGATCTGGTACAGTACCACCAAGCATTCCAATTTTTTGTAGGATCAAAAATGCTGCTAAAAATCCGTAAATACCCTGAGTAGCTGGTAAGGCTTCTAAAACTAAAATCTTACCAAACTTTTCTGGGTCTTCGGAAACAACGCCAGCACCAGCTTGACCTGTCATACTTACGCCTAAGATTGAACCTATCCCTGCAAAAATTACAGCAACTGCTGAACCAATTATTGCAAGTCCAATTCCAAATGTCATAATTTTATTCTTAATTAATTAGTTATTTTTATATACTTATTTTCTTTAGAAAACGGAGAAAAGCTTGATCCCCCACCTTCCATAAATTTTGGAAAAAATTCAATATACTGCAGCCTACCAGAATGGATAAACGCACCCAAGGCATTAATTCCTAAATTGAAAATGTGTCCACCGATAAAAACAAGTGCTCCTATGAGCCAACCAACAAACGGTATTCCCATCACAAGTCCTGTAATTATATTTACTACCATTCCAATGATTCCTGTTGTTAAACCCAGCGCTAACAGACGTGAGTAAGACAAAACATCAGAAAAGTATCCAACAAAATCATATAATCCCAAAACTCCTAATGGCAAACCAACAAGAAAGTTTTTTGCCAACAATGCCTTTGCAATAACCAGAGCAGCTACTAAAGATAATGTTATCCATTTAAAAGTTGGTGCTAATACGCTAGACAATAATCCCATAGAACTTCCTGCAAAAACTAATAGTGATATTATGGTTAATATCCATAAACCTGAGGTCATAAGACCTACTTTTGTTTGCCCGTTTTTAATTTTCCACCACGTGTTTACACCAAGACCAAACAATACTTGCACAACACCCAAAGCTAAAGCGATATAAAATATCATCAAAGGATTTTCTAATGGATTAATTATTTGAAGTGCAGTTAATGGCGCACTGATAAATGCTGGCATAACTGCTAAGTCTATAGCAAACCAACCACCAGTAAATACTCCTATTATAAATGATGCCACTCCTCCCCAAAACAACACTAAAAATAATTTTTGTGACTGCTTTGGTACTTTCATTATCTTGATTGCTAAAAGCGAAAACACAGAAAGCATTATGCCATAACCTGCGTCTGTTAAGGCAAGTCCAAAAAACAAGGTAAAGAACGGAGCTAAAAATGGTGTTGGATCTGGTTCGCCAGAAAGTGGTGCTCCATAAATTCCAGTTACTGATTCAAATGGTTTTGCCCAAGTGTTTTTAAAAATAATTGGTTGGGCATCGTCTTCTTTAATTGGCAGTTCTTCTATTTCAAAATTTGAAGTAATTTTATTAAGCTCTTCTTTGAGCGGATCAATTAATTTTTCGTCTATCCAAGCTAAGATAGAAAATGTCTGCCAGGACTGATTTGTTTTTGATAAATTGATTAAGCGGTCTCGTTGCCAATTTAAATGATCAAAATAGATTTTAAAATTCTTTTGCTGTTTAGAAATTTTTTGTGCTTGCTTTTCTAGTTCTGATAAATCTTTTTCCAACTCATCCAAACGTTTATTTAAATGTGAAACTCGTTCTGTCACCTTGCATTCAAGTTGTGGTAGTTCTGCTGTTTTAACATTTAACGAATTTAATAGAGAAGTTAATTTTTCTTCATCAATTTCTTTTAAAATAATAACTGCTTTTACCTCTTTAGGATTTGTTTCCACTTGCCTGATTTCTGTTAGCGGTAGTTTTTTCTGCAGCTCTATTATTAAATTATTGTAAGAACCAATATTTGTTTCTACCAGCTTGAATGTGTATCCAGAAATAAAATCTTTGCTGCTTGGAATAAAATCTAGTTGATCCCAGCCTGAAATTAGCGCTAGCTCTTGTTTAAAAATATCTATTCTGTTATTTACTTCGTTAATTTTACTTTCTAATTCTTGTACGTCTTCAACTACTTTTTTATGGTCAAAACTACTAATAATCTTTTCCACCTCTTTTTTTGTGATATAAATCTTGGGATTTATTTTTTCGTACAAACTTTTTTTGTTTATGTCGTAGTTAGATAAAAAATCCAAAGCAAATTTTATGCCAGCAATTTGATAATCTAATTTGGACATTTCGTCATCTACATTTTGCTTTTCTAATTCCTTATCATCAAAATCAATAATTTCGACAAAACTCAAATCTTGTAGTTTCTGAATTATTAACTGCTGAAACTTTTTTGAGGCAACTAGATTAATTTTTGCTACTTTTGCTTGTCCCATAGTTATGTTTTATTTGGTCTACCCTAAACGTACTGAAGGGTTATTTTTTTAGCTCATCAAAAACCAGGCCTGCTGCCTGGTTAATCTTGCGTGCTCCTATATTTTCTAAATTTTTTAATTCTTTATCTAAATTACTTTTTTCTTCTGCCATGATATTTTGGAGTTTTTTCTTTGCTTCTTCTAAAATTTGTTCAATTTGATCTACTGCTTTTTCGTCTGCTGCATCATAAGAATCCTTACCCTTTTTTTCGGCATCCTTGATAGATTTTGTGATTTCTTCTTTAGTTTTGGCAATTAAATCCTGGCCCTCTATTTCTGTGGTTTTTATCTCTTCTATTGTTGATTTTGACATACCCTGTAGTAGAAATTTAATTTATTAGTTTGTATGTTGATTTTTTAGATTGATAACCTCCCCTGTTGTAAACTGAAAATATTCCTATTAAATTTTCACTACAGGGCATAGTTTTTGTGTTTTTTTCAAAATTAAAAATCTGACTAAAATTAGACAAATTTCTTAAACCAAAATTGGTTTATTATAGTATAAAGTAAAGATTGAGATTGTCAAGACTCCAGGATTCACAATCACCATACTTCAAGACAATAATCATAAAAATGCAAGGATATTGGCACTTCTCGCCCCGTCCCGTAAATGTGAGCGCAAGCGAACATTCTTCGGGGTCAAGGGTTACCTTTTTGACGCAGTTATTATACCTTGTTAAAATAATTATGCCAATACAATTTTCAGATATTTATCTTAAATTAGAAATAAAACATGCCACCTTTTTAGTTCTGACAAAGTGGCTTGCGCAATAATATCTCCTTTTAGTGATTGTTACTTTTGATTATTCAACAGTAACAATATTAACTTCTAATCCCTTTTGATCCAAATCAGCATAAGCTATAACAATTTCCAAATCCGGAAATTCTGCTTGCAACTTTTTTTTAGCCTGCATCAAATCTTGTTTGTGAGAATTTTTTTCAACTTCTGTTGACGAAAAAGCATCTCTGCCACCATAGGCACCACAATCTGCATGGTTAACTAAAACAATTTTTTTTATCTGATGAAGTCCAACAGAAACTGCTTTGATTTTCTTCTTGATAATACCAAAAAAGGTTTCGTCCAAGATAGACTTAGCCGCTCCTGGAGCTGTCCAAAGATCAAAATCTTTCAACTCCAAATCATCTTGAAAAAAATTCGAAGTCTCCTTCCAAAAACGAAAGTCAACACACATTATTGCAGCTGCCTTGCAGCTATGCTGACCTTTAAAATTAAATGTTGATTTCATTTTGTTTCTCCTTGTTTGTACTTGCTAAAGACATACTGTCTTGTTATATGAATTAATTATTAGTAGGTGGTTGTGCCCTAATCTTTCTATATTTTTTCTTAACTTTCATTCTTGCTAATTCTTTTTCTAGTTTTGCAGAAAGCGCAGTGTAATCTACTGCTTCCCTATCTTTTTCTTTCATTACCTTCTTTGCTTTTTCAATTGCCTCTTGAGCGCGAATTTCATCGATTTCTTCAAAACGCTCTGCAGTATCTGCTAAAACAATTACCTCGTTTCCTTTTCTCACTTCTATAAAACCACCAGAAATTGCAATTGGAAATTCTTCATTGCCTTTTTTGAGTAGTAGCTCACCTGGCACCAGTGTTGAAACTAGTGGCAAATGATCTACTAAAATAGTTATTTGCCCCATCTTAGTATCTACTGATATTTGGTCTATCTCGTCTTCATACACTATTTTCTCTGGAGTAGCAATTTTAAAACTAATTTTATTATCTGCTGACATAGTAATTTAGTTTACTCTTTCTGTCATCCTGAGCTTGCCGAAGGATCTCATATTTTCTAATCAGCATGGTGTGAGATCTGCGCCAGAGGCGTCATGCCAAAGGCAGATTCGCCTCTGGCGAACACCAGCCTTTGGCTGGTCTCCAGGTATAATATTTAATATTGGTCGAGATGACAAAAAATTATTTAACTCTTTTTAATCTCGTCTATTCCGCCCTTCATATAGAATTCTTGTTCATTAATGTCGTCATATTTTGCATCAAGAATTTCTGCAAAGCCTTTTATCGTATCTTTGAGCGGTACATATTTTCCAGCAGTTCCGGTAAATGTTTCTGCCACAAAAAATGGCTGTGACAAAAACTTTTGAATCTTTCGAGCCCGCGAAACTGTAACCTTGTCTTCGTCAGAAAGCTCTTCCATGCCTAAAATGGCAATAATATCCTGCAAATCTTTATAGCGTTGCAGTACACGTTGCACTTCTTGTGCTACTCTATAATGTTCTTCTCCCACAATACGTGGATCAAGAATAGATGAATTTGAATCCAAAGGATCAACTGCAGGATAAATTCCAAGCTCTGTTAGTGATCTTGACAAAACTACTGTTGAATCAAGATGACCAAAAGTTGTGGCAGGCGCAGGATCTGTTAAATCGTCTGCTGGCACATAAATTGCTTGAACTGATGTTACTGATCCATTCTTGGTTGACGTGATCCGTTCTTGCAATTCTCCCATTTCTTCTGCCAAGGTTGGTTGATACCCAACTGCTGAAGGAATTCTACCAAGCAGCGCGGAAACTTCGGAACCAGCTTGAGTGAATCTAAATATATTATCTACAAAGAGTAACACATCTTGTCCTTCTTCGTCACGAAAGTATTCTGCCAAACTTAGAGCTGACAAACCAACACGGGCACGTGCTCCTGGTGGTTCGTTCATTTGTCCAAACACTAGTGCAGTTTTATTAATTACTCCTGATTCTTTCATTTCTAAATATAAATCATTACCTTCTCGAGTTCTTTCTCCCACACCAGCAAACACAGAAAACCCGCCATGTTCAGTTGCTATGTTACGAATAAGTTCCATAATAATAACAGTTTTGCCAACACCAGCACCACCAAACATTCCCACCTTACCACCTTTAACAATTGGGCAAATTAAATCAATAACCTTAATGCCGGTTTCTAAAACTTCTGTTTTTACAGATTGATCAACAAGTTTTGGTGCATGGCGATGGATTGGATACCTCGTCTTACTTTTAACTGGTTCTTTGCCATCGATTGGTTCACCTAAAACATTTAACATTCGACCTAAAGTTTCTTTTCCCACTGGTACAGAAATTGGTTTGCCAGTATCTACTGCATCCATATTTCTACGAAGACCATCAGTAGAACCAATAGCAATGCAGCGAACGCTGTTTCCAGGAAGCTGTTGCGCAACTTCTAAAACCAAATTTTCTCCATCATCTTTTTTTATTTCTAATGCATTATAAATTGATGGTAATTCTTTTTCGAATTCAACATCAACAACCGCTCCTATGATTTGTGTAATTTTTCCTTGAGTTGACATATATTATTTAAATTACTAATTACGAATACATACGAATATACAAATTCCTTAATCTTATAAACTTATGATTGCTGTTTTATCTTTATTCGTATATTTGCCCGCCTTGACGAGCAAGGCGAGGCAGGTATTGATTTGTAATTCGTATATATTATTCAATTGCTATCATTGAAGTTGAAATTTCTGCAATCTCTTGAGTAATTCCTGCTTGACGTGCTTGGTTAAAGGCAAGCGTTAAATCGTCAATCATGTCTTCTGCTGCATCTGTTGCGTTTCTCATTGCAAGCATGCGAGCGGAATGTTCCGAAGCATCTGATTCTAAAATTGCTTGATAAATTTGTATTTCTATCATGCGTGGTAGTAATTGTTTTAAAACTTCGTCTGGTGTTGGTTCAAAGATATATTCATATTCTTCTCTTGTCCTGAGCTTGTCGAAGGATCTTCCTTTTTCGCCCCCCACATCACCAAGCATTTCGTCTTCGCGCTCTAAGGGTAGTAATTGTTTAACGCGAGGTACTTGTTTTAAAGATGTAATGTAATCTGTATACGCAATATTAACTTGATCGTAAGTACCTTTCATATATTCATCAATTACTAGCTTGGCTAAGGGACGTACTTCTTCAATTTTTGCTGTGACATCATATTTTTCAAATTCTGCCTTGGCATGATGTTTATAACGATAAACTAATTCTTTTGATTTACTACCAACTAATATTAAATCGATTTTTACTTTTACTTCTTTATCTTTGATGAATTGTACGCATTCTGATACTAATTGACTGTTAAAACTGCCGCATAATCCTCTGTTTGACGTAACTACAATCATTGCCATTTTTTTGACTTTTCGTTTTTGCAAGATGGGATGCAAACTTTTATCTGTTTTTTCTGCTAAATTAATGATTGTTTGCCAAGCTAAATCTGAATAACTACGCGATGCTAATACATTATTAACTGCCTTACGCATCTTGGCAGCAGAAACCAATTCCATAGCCTTGGTAATTTTTTTGGTATTACCAATTGATTTTATTCTTCTTCTAATTTCGCGTGATGCTTGTGGCATAGTTATGTTTGACTAACTTCTTTAGTTTTTTTGTATTCTGTGATGATTTCTGCCATCTTTTTTCCTAGCGCTTCATCAATATCTTTTTTATCTTTAATTTGTTGATAAATATCTTTATGTTGATTTCCCAGGTATGAAAGCAAATCTTTTTCAAAAGTTCTTATTTCTTCTACTTTTACATCATCAAGATGACCATTGATAACTGCATACAAAATGGCTACTTGTTGTTCAACCGGCATTGGCACGTATTGATCTTGCTTTAAAACTTCGGTAATACGTTTTCCTCTCTCAAGCTGTTTTTGTGTTGCTTCGTCTAGGTCTGAACCAAACTGCGCAAATGCTGCTAGCTCTCGATATTGAGCGGCTTCTAAACGAAGTTTTCCAGCAACTTTTTTCATGGCTTTAATCTGTGCGGATGACCCTACACGCGAAACTGAAAGCCCGATATTTAATGCTGGCTTTATACCTTGATAAAACAAATCTGTTTCTAAATATATTTGTCCGTCGGTAATTGATATTACGTTTGTTGGAATATATGCTGATACATCCCCTGCTTGAGTTTCGATAATTGGTAATGCAGTTAAAGACCCACCGCCATTATCTTGATTAAGTTTAGCTGCACGCTCTAACAGACGAGAATGTAAATAAAAAATATCACCAGGATATGCTTCACGTCCTGGAGGCCTGCGAAGTAGTAAAGAAATTTGTCGGTATGCCCAGGCATGCTTAGAAAGATCATCATAAACTAAAAGCACATCTTTTCCTTTATCCATAAAATATTCACCCATAGCGCATCCACCATATGGCGCGATATACGAAAGTGATGCGGGGTCTGATGCAAACGCAGCTACCACAATTGTATATTTCATTGCTCCTCGCTGTTCAAGTTCATCAATAAGTTTTGCTACTTTTGATTTTTTCTGTCCAATGGCTACATATATACAAATAACATCTTGATCGTGTTGGTTTAAAATTGTATCAATTGCTAAAGCGGTTTTTCCTGTTTGTCTGTCGCCAATAATTAATTCGCGCTGACCTCGGCCAATTGGAATCATCGAATCAACTGCCTTTATTCCAGTTTGTATCGGCGAGTTTACTGGTTCACGCATAATAACACGTGGCGCAATTTTTTCAATCGGATAAAAAACATCAGTTTTTATTTCTCCTTTACCATCTAATGCCTCTCCCAAAGGATTGACCACTCTTCCTAAAAGTGATTCACCGACAGGAGTTTGTAAAATTTTACCTGTACTTTGCACGCTATCTCCTTCTTTTACTTTTAAATAATCACCTAAAATGACAGCGCCCACAGAATCTTCTTCTAAATTTAAGGCCACACCAAAAATATTATTTCCAAAATCCAAGAGTTCCAAACTCATTGCATTAGAAAGCCCAGAAATTTTTGCAATTCCATCACCAATTTCTAAAACCGTGCCTAGAGTTTGTGTAACTGCTTTAGCTTTGTAACTTTTAATTTGTTCTTTGAGTGACGCTACAATGTGGTCTTTTGTATCTGCCATAAATTTATGCTTTAGTTTTGAGACATTTTAATTTTTAGTTGCTCTACTCTACTTTTTAAACTGGTATCAATAACTTGGTCTTCGAATTCAATTTTGACTCCGCCAATTAGATCATGGTTGGTATTTTCTATAAATTTAAAATCCTTATAGCCTTCAAAAATTACTAATTTTTTCAGTTTTTCTTCTAAACTATTTAGATGTGATGTGGTGAGTTTATTTTTTGAATTTACTCTAATTTCCGCTATTTTGTTGGTTTTATTATATATTTTTACAAAATATTCAATAATCATTGGCCATTGCTTAAGATCACCTTTTTTAGCTACCAAACCTACAAAACCCTCTACTGCAGCATCAACTTGATCTTTTGATGCCTCGTTAGTAATTTCAAATAAAGTTTGTGCGTATTGTTTGGGTTTTATTTTCATATCCGGTAGTGCTCCCCTAAATGAGATTTAATTTTTATTTATAATATTAATTAGAGTATATAAATTTATTGTCAGATAGTAATTTTTAATTTTACGGAACTGCTACTGGGTCATAATTTACTAATAGTATGTTCCACAACTTTTTTATCGACTTCTTCGTCTACTACATCTTCTAAAACTTTATTGGTTGCCATTGCTACCATGTCAGAAACATCTGCTCTAACCTCTTTGATCATTTTTTCTTTTTCGTTTGCGATCTGTACTTTTGCCTTATCGACGACTTCTTGTGCTTCTTTCTTGGTTTGAGCTAAATATTTTTGTCTATTTTCTTCTGCAACTTTTTGCGCACTCAAAACAATACTTTCTGCCTCTTTTTTTGCAGCTAATATTTTTTGTTCTTTTTGGGTTTCTGCTTTTACTAGCTCATCTTTAATCCTTTCTGCATCTTTAATTCCTTGTTCAATTTTTTTGGTTCTATCTGTCAACATTTTCAAAACTGGCTTGTATAAAAATTTATACAAAACCGCCAACAGGATTAAAAAATTTACCATTTGGGCAATTATCAAACGCCAATCAATACCCAACTTTTCTATTAGCTCCATAAAAAGCTTGTTTGTTTGTTAAGTGTTAATTTTTTTTACACGAACTTGATTACCAATGCTACAACTAAAACATAAATAGCAATAGCTTCGGTAAACGCAACTGCCAAAATCATAGCAGTTTGAATTTTTGCACCAGCTTCTGGGTTTCGGCCAATTGATTCAACCGCCTTAGAACCCATTTTACCGATTGAAAGGGCAGGCATAATTGCTCCAATAGCCATGGTTGCTCCAGCTGTGATAGATTTGATTACTTCTAGATCCATTTCCATAATTTTTTACATTATTATTAATTAATATATAATCCTGAGTTTATCGCACTTCGACGGGTTCAGTGCGACTTTGAGCGTATTCGAAATGGTCGAAGAATTACTTGAATATATTTAATGGGCCATTTCTGTACTGGCCATTGTTAAAAATACTAAAGTTAAAGTAGCAAATATCAAAGCCTGAATAAAACCAACAAAAATTTCTAAAAACATAAAGGGTAGCGGTGCAATATAAGGAACTAAAAAAGTGACAACAAGTAGTAAAACTTCTCCAGCAAAAATATTTCCAAATAATCTAAACGAAAAAGAAATTATTTTAGCTAGTTCTGCAAAAATTTCTAAAATACCAACAAAGCTATATATGGGATTTTTGGAAACATACTTTTTCATGTGTTTGACAAAACCTATCATGACTACTCCAAAAACTTGCGTGCCTAAAACTGAAACTAGTGCTATTGCTAAAGTAACATTTAAGTCTGCTGAAGCAGATCTGATGAATGGAACTAAGACTTCTTTTCCGTGATGTATTTCGTAAAAACCAATTGTGCCAAGTCCAGGAATAATTTCTATCCAGTTCGAAAGTATAACAAATAAAAAAATCGTAGCGACTAAAGGAAAAAATATTATTGTCTTACTACGATTTTGAGTGATGTTATCCATAAAATCCATCAAGCGTTCAAAGATTGTTTCAATAATATTTTGCAGACCTGTTGGCACTTCTTTTAATTTTTTATGTAAAAGAAAGGTGATAAAAAAAAGAAACAAAGCTACCAGTAAAGCCATGATTAACGTATTGGTTACTGGAAACGTTTTGATGTGAAAAATGGCTTCAGCTGCGAGTGATATGTTCATACATCCTTTTTAGTTTCATTATTTTTTTGTTTTGTTTGCTTTTCGATTTCTGTAAAAACTTTAATTATTTTAAAATAAATAATCCACGAAGAAATCATTATTGAAAGTAGTATACCAACCAAAAGTAATATTGGCGAACTTTCGAATTTAACGTCTAAAAATCTTCCTAACAAAGCTAATACAACAACTGGCACTGCTATCATCCAGCCTAACTGGCCCGCAATACTAAGGGAAAAAAATAAGTTACTTTGCTCCTTTTTTACCTGTTTTTCTTTATCTTTAAACATAAAATGGTTGGGTTATTATACCAAATTTACTAAAAAATTCAAGTTTTTGTATTAGTCCAGCACATATTGGACACATAGTTATTTTTTAATAAATAATCCACAGGAGTCTCTAAATTAAGGCCCCAGTGGAATCGTTTTGTATTATACCAAACCAGCCACTCAGTCATTTTT
>Ga0180007_10001350_pt1 | contig 34222 bp, 31 predicted proteins | sample MM_PC_MetaG_FD_121122 | JGI IMG/M metagenome (GOLD analysis project Ga0180007, IMG submission 121122) | Groundwater microbial communities from the Aspo Hard Rock Laboratory (HRL) deep subsurface site, Sweden - MM_PC_MetaG | ecosystem: Environmental > Aquatic > Deep subsurface > Groundwater... | reverse complement strand
GTGTTGGGTGGTTCCGACGCCAGGATCCAGGGAATCAAGATCCGGAATCTTGTGGGAAGAAACGGAAAGGGTCTCCAACTTTCGGGCAGATGTCATCACCCTTTTTTCCATGGTGCCCACGGTCCGGTTAAAGGTGGCAGCGCATTTTTCAATATCCCGGCCCAGCTGGTTCATATGATCGGTCATGGAACAAAGCCTGCCGTGCAATAATGCCCCGAGGGATCTGATCTGTTCGGCATTTTCATAGCCTTTTTGCTGCTGCCAGGAGTAGGAGACGGTTTTTAACAGGGCGATCAGGGTGGTGGGAGTGGCAAGGATCACCCCTTTTTCGATCCCTTTTTCAATGAGGTCAGGCTTGATGGAAAGGGCTGCGGAAAAAAAACTCTCACCCGGGATAAAGAGCACCACAAACTCCGGGGTGGGAGAAAAATGGGCTGTATAGTCCTTGGAAGAAAGGTTGGCGATATGGGCCAGCACCTGGCGGGCATGGTCCTGCATCCGAATCTTTCTTTCCTTGTCATCCCCTGCTTCCAGGGCATCCAGATAGGCAATCAGGGGGACCTTTGCATCCACGAGGATCTGCCGGTTCCCGGGCAGGGTCACCACCATATCCGGCCGCAGGCTGCCCTTTCCCGTTCCCTGGGACAATTGCTCTTCAAAATCGCAATGGGCCACCATACCCGAAAGTTCGGCAACTTTCCGTAAGGTAATCTCCCCCCATCTGCCCCGGACATGGGGTTCCCGCAGGGCCTTGACCAGGTTGGAGGTCTCCTTGTGCAGGTGGGCCTGGGTCTGGGCCATTTCCCGAAGTCTTTCGGTGATGGCCCCAAAGGCGTTTTCCCGGTCCTTTTCCATGATGCCCAGATGGGTTTCATATTTATCCAGAATCTGGCGGACCGGGTCCACCGTCCGTATAATCTCATCACCCTTGATGTCAAAGTCTTTTCTGGCCTCCCGGACATACCCTGAAAAATAGGATTGGGCCAGTTCCATAAACTGGGTGGAATTCTCATTCAAAGCCTGGCTGGACAATTCTTTGAGCCGGCCTGAAGAAAACAGGGCTCCGGACCTGGCCAGAAGAATGCTCACCAGAACCCCCAGACAAAACCCAAGCGTAAGCCCGATCCCAAGCAGGAAAAGGGTTTCCAGTGAAAGGATATTATTTTGCAGGGCTTCCATCGGTCCCGGCCGTATAGATCCCGCTTTTACCCCCTGATTTTGATTTGAGAAAAATTTGGGAAATGACCATGGCCCTGTCATAGGATTTGCACATGTCATAGATGGTCAGGGCTGCCACGGACACTGCGGTCATGGCTTCCATTTCAACGCCGGTCCTGCCGCTCAAAGAGACCTCAGCCTCAATATGGATCATTGACCCGGCCCTGTCCGGAAAAAAATCAACCCGGGCATGGGTAATATTTAAGGGATGGCACATGGGAATCAGGTCGGCTGTTCGTTTGGCCGCCATGACCCCTGCAATGCGGGCGGTCTCCAGAACATTTCCTTTTTTCACCCCTTGGTCCAGGATGAGATCAAGGGTCCCCAAGTCCATGGCAACGCTCCCCGCGGCCACGGCCATCCGCTTGGTTTCGGGTTTCTCCCCCACATCCACCATCCGGACCCGTCCCTGGGCGTCAAGGTGCGTAAAATCGGTCATATTCTTTTTCCTTTATTCAACAAAAAATTGTGTCTTTTGTGTCACTTCGGACTTGATTTGGTTCAAGGTATCGGTCAGGGTTTTGATCACGGTCTCCCGAATATCCCCTGCCACCAGAAGAAACATCACATCATCTCCCACGGACAGGTATTTTTTCTCTTCTATGTGGACAAGAATCTCCACAATGCCGGGAATGGCCTTTTGCTGTGCAATAATACTGGCCAGCCGGTCATGGTCCACAACAATGGACAGGCCCGTGACAGCCTTACCCTCCCGGGAGGTGGCCCGGACAACCCCGTTATGGCACAGGACCATTCCGGCCTTTGAATAGTCGGGATGTTGTTTGATCTGTTCAAGCAATGTGGCAATACGCATATGCAGCTCCTAATCTTTAAGGGGAACCCTCCCCTTTTATTGTGTCTTGGGCTTCCAGTATGATGGCTTTTTCAAAATCTTCGGGTGTATTGATATTAAACATGAACCGCATGGCCGGGTCCAGCTTTTTTAAATCCGATACCGGTATTTCCTTGATTTTTTTCGGCCTGAAAAATTTTTTAATCATCAGATTGTTGTTTGCAAGACTGTTCTCTATGACGGGAATACATTCCCTTGAATAAACGGCTGACAAAGGTTCCAGGCCATCAGCAGTCCTGGGGATTATTACCTCTTTCCCCGGTTCCCTCTGGCCGATCAAATGCCCGATCACCTTTTCATTGACAAAGGGAACATCACAGGCCGTGACGTAAGCCCAGGGATTGGATGCATAGAAAAGGCCTGCATGGAGGCCTGCCAGGGCACACCGGGAAGGGTGGATATCGGTCACCACCATCATGTCCCATCCGGCAAAGGCCATGGGGTCATTGACCACAAGGATGACCTCGTTAAACATTTTTTCAAACAGAGAATGGATGCGGGTAAGCATCATTTCCTTTCCCACCCGGTGAAAGGTCTTTTTTTTCCCGGGAAACCTTCTGTTTGTCCCACCCGCTAAAATAATCCCCGTGCACTCATATTTCATTCACGCCCAACCTGGTCAAAAAGTTAATATCCGTGTCCCGTATTATAAGCACTTAAACTTAAAATCAAGGTGTTGCCCCCTGGAAAAAAAGATGATACAGATTCTGGGGTCAGGGGCAGTCATGTGCCGTACACAGATCTTTTACCCCAGTTACAGGGAGGCAGTCCATGAAAAAGAAAAAAATGATACTGAATGATGAGGATTTTAAGCGGATCATCACCAGAATCGCATATGAAATAATTGAAACCCATAAAGGGGTTCAGAACCTGGGGCTTATCGGGATTCAAACCCGGGGAGATTTTCTGGCCAAACGCCTGGCAGACCAGATAATGGACATCGAAAGCATCCGTGTTCCCGTGGGCAGCATGGACATCAACATGTACCGGGACGACTGGACCAAAATCAGCCATCAGCCGACAGTCCGGCCTTCCAATATTCCCTTTAACGTGGATGATAAAAATATTATCCTGGTGGATGATGTCTTGTTTACCGGCCGCACCATCCGGGCGGCCATGGATGCGCTCATGGATTTTGGAAGGCCCTGCCGCATGGAACTTGCCATCCTCGTGGACAGGGGGCACAGGGAATTGCCCATCCAGGCAGATTACAAGGGCATCTTTGTGGATACAGAACCCGGAGACATGATCCATGTCCATGTCAGAGAACATGACAACGAGGATATGGTGTATAAGGAAATTGAAAAATGAGTACCCTTTTGCACAAAGAACAGACCCCGGGCAATATCCGCGTGGCCGTAATCTGTGTATCCACCACCCGGAAACTTTCCGAGGACAAGAGCGGAGCATGGATCAAAAAACAGACACAGCGGGAGGGCCACGAGGTGGTCATCCACCAGGTTGTCACAGATGATGTTTCCGCCATCCGGGATCTTGCTCTCCATGTGATTGATAAGATCAACCCGGATGTTGTGATCATGACCGGCGGCACCGGCATCAGCCCCAAAGATGTCACCATTGAAGCCGTACAGCCTTTGTTTGAAAAGGAATTAACGGCCTTTGGCCCTTTGTTTGCCCTGTTAAGTTTTGAAGAAATCGACTCGGCCGCCATTTTATCCCGGGCCACGGCCGGGATTATGAAACAGACCCTGATATTTTGCATGCCCGGCAGCATCAATGCCTGCAAACTGGCCTGCAACAATCTGATATTCCCTGAACTCGGACACCTGCTAAAACACATAAAGGAATAAATATGCAAGAATTTATCGCTGCCTGGAAAGAAACCGACACCAGAATCAAACAGGCGTTTACAGAACTTATGGACCATTTAAACAGCCTGGAGCATACCACTCTGGAATTCATTGCCCGGCCGGGCGTAAGCTACTCCCTGCGCCCCCGGCATGAAAGCCAGAAAAAAAGATCTTTGTTTGCCATGGTGGATGTCATTGATGACGACCCGAAAGAAAGATGGCTTTCCGTCTGCTTTTACGGGGAAATGGTCACAGATCCCGAAGAGGTCGGCGACCTGGTACCCGAAGGACTTCTGGGAGAAGACGGATATTGTTTTGACCTGTATGAATACGATGCAGATGAAATTAACTATTTGAAACAGCGCTTGACCCAGGCCCACAAGAACGCTGCAGAATAATCATTCGGTATTGTGGGATCCCGCCCGGCAGTCAATTCAGATCGAAAACAATACGTCCGGTATTTTTTTTCACCTGGAGACGTCGGCCACCTATGGGCCGCTGGATCCCATCATCCTTTGCAAACGGTAATTTCCATTTGGGGTAAGCCGTTTTCATCCAGCCATGGCATCAAACAGGATCGCTCCCATCCTCATTAAACGGAAAAGCGGATGTTTAAAATATCTCCATCCTTGACAACATACTCTTTACCTTCCACATACACCTTTCCGTTTTTCTTAAGCTCTGCCTCTGATCCCAGTGCAATGAGTTCATCATATTTAAAGACCTCTGCCCGGATAAATCCCCGCTGAAGATCCGAATGGATGACCCCGGCAGCCACAGGGGCCTTGGAATTTTCCCGGACCAGCCATTGCCGGACCTCATCTTTTCCCACCGTAAAAAAGGAAATCAGGTTCAACGCTTTCAAACAAAGGCGGGTAAGGGTTTCAAGGGCCGTGGCCTCGATTCCCAGATCTTCCAGGAACTCGGCCTTTTCTTCTTCTGAATCCAGGAGGGCAATCTCGGCTTCCACCTTGGCAGAAACCAGCATTACCTCAATGGTCAGGCGGTCACAGCTCTCCTTGAACCCGGCCAGCAAAGCCTGGTTCCCCAGATCCTGTTCAGATACGTTCACGGCAATCAGCAATTTCTTCCGGGTGATAAAGGGGTAGGACCGGATCAGCCGTTCCTCGTCCGGGCTCAGCTCAAGGAGTCGCAGGGGCAGTTCCTGCTCCAGGTGCTCCTTGAGCCGGATCATCAGATTCAATTCCTTTTGCTGGTCTTCATCCTTGATCTTTTTCACCATGGCCTCAAGGCGCTCCATCCGTTTTTCCACAAAGATCTGATCATGCATGATCAGTTCGGAGTTGACCATCTCAAAGTCCCTGACAGCGTCCACCGACCCGGCTGCATGGTAGATGGCATCATCTTCAAATGCCCGGACCACATGGCAAATGGCATCCATGTCGACGATATCCCGAAAAATATCCCCCTTTGCAATGGTTTCCGCTTCCATTTTCGGCAGGAGCACCAGCTCTATCCTGGCGCGGACATCTTTTTTGGGAGCATACATTTCCTTGAGGGTGTTGAATCTTGAATCCAGTATATCTGCCGTACCCGGAACAGGCTTGAGTGCCTTTGCAGGCTCTGTGATTTCGTTTCCCGTTAAAATCTGAAACAACGTTTTTTTACCTGTCTGGGGCAGGCCAATGATTCCAACCTTCATCTTGGTTTATCCGTCCTTAATTGAATTTTTAATTTTACTTCACCGGCCGATTAATATATCAGATTTCAAAACGATTAAACAGTGAAAAAACCGCCTGCAAAAGGAGAGTGCCTGTGAAGGATTTCCCATATCGCCCTGTGTTTCCATTTGGCAACGGCCATATCCAGACCATTTACCCGGTATTGTTCAGAACAATTTCTTCCCTTGTCTATACCCGGGAACGCATTACAACCGCGGACGATGATTTTCTGGACCTGGACTGGTCTGCTCCCGGGAATGACCGCCTGGCCATTGTCTCCCACGGACTTGAAGGCAATTCCACCCGGACCTATGTGAAGGCCATGGTCCAGGCATTAAACCATAGCAACTGGGATGCCCTGGCCTGGAACTATCGATCCTGCAGTGGAGAGCCCAACCGAAAGCTTCGCTCCTATCACAACGGCGCCACCGATGACCTGGCCCGGGTGATTGAACATGCCAGAAACAAAGAAAAATACAAGGAAATTGCCCTGGTGGGATTCAGCCTTGGCGGCAACCTGACCCTGGTTCACCTTGGCCGGGACCGTGTGGACCCCATTGTTAAAAAAGCCGTGGTCTTTTCTGTTCCCTGCGATCTTGCGGCCAGCGCAGGGGCGCTGGAAAAACCGTCCAACAGATTGTATATGAAACGATTTCTGGTTCTGCTCCACCGGAAAATCAAGGAGAAAATGGCGATCATGCCCCATGCCCTGGATGATAGCGGATATGACCGGATCAGAACCTTCAGACAATTTGACGACCGGTACACAGCCCCCATCCATGGATTCAAAGATGCCCGGGATTATTGGGAAAAATGCTCCAGCCTCCGGTACATCCCCGAAATTGACCGGCCCTGCCTGATCATCAATGCCCTGAATGATCCGTTTTTACCCCGGGAGTGTTTCCCCATTGCCCAGGCCGCCCAAAATCCGAACATTACCTTGAAAATGCCCCAGTCAGGCGGACACGTGGGCTTTGTCTCTTTTAATGAACAGGGGCGATACTGGTCCGAAGACCAGGCTGTCTGGTTTTTAAACCGCCCCGGTTAACCTTCCCATCAGGGCAGTTTGATTTTTTGTTTTTCAGGATCTGCCTGCCGGCGGAACAGGATGGCCACATGCCCTACCATTCCGGCCACATGGCTTTGGGTAATTGCGGCGATTTCTTCAATCAAAGCGGTTTTCACTTCTTTTTCCTTGTGGTCGTTGAACTTGATTTTAATCAGCTCGGCCGCATCAAGGGCCCCGTTGATTTCATCGGTTAGAGCGGAGGTCAGCCCTTTCTGCCCCACAAAGGCTGCCGGGTTCAGGTTGTGGGCAAGCCCCCTTAAATATTTTCTTTGTGATCCCGTTAATGGTGTCAAAATTTGATTCCTTTGCATATGGATTTAAATCCGGTATTTTATCACAGCTTGGAATGGGTGAACAGAGAAAAAAAACAGCTGCCACGGTCAACAGGCGCTTTTCTAAAAACCTGTGGCTGCCCAACCCGGGCGGGAAATCCCGATTTTACATTTCCCTTGACTTTAAAGGTGTTTCTTTTATACTAGATTGCATCAATCCGCCATTATTTTAAGTGCCAGATAACAAAATTCAGAACCAAGGATGAATTTCCCGATAATCAAGCTGTTCTCAGGAGAGGAGACTGCCTTTCAAATGCCGTATCATCAAAAACCGATGGGATTAAATACCAAGATCAACCCTAGGCGTTAAGGATTCCAATCACACATGGACAGGACAGATCCGGCAAAAAAAAAAACAGAATCCAGATTTTGGGGAAAATCCCTTACCGGCGATATGATCATCAGCCAGGCCGCAGTTGCTGCACTTACCACAATCCTCTTGCTCAGTCTGGGCTATCTGGTGCTCTCCAAAAGAACCGACCGCCTGTATCAACTCAAATCATCTGAATATATTTCGGTTCTGCAGCAAAGCCTCGCCCTGCCCATTTGGAATTTTGACGAAGATAACATCACCCTCATCAGCACATCCTTTCTGAAAAATAATTTCATTGCAGGACTTGATGTCATGGACAGCAACGGCACTTCCCTTTTCACCTACATTGATAAAAACGCCGGGGATATACTCGAACGCATCACCCAGATCAAATATGAAAATCAGATCATTGGCAAGGTAAAAATAAGCCTGACCACAAGCGCCCTGAAAAAACAGAACAGGGATCTGCTTGTCTCTGTCATGATTACCATGTGCGTGGTATTGGCGGCGCTGGTTGCGGCTACGGGACTTCTTATCCGGACAATCCTTCAAAAACCTTTAAACCAGTTGATCACAGGGATAGAACAGACTGCAAAGGGAGATTATGACTATGCGTTTGAATCCGCCTCCCAAAAAGAGATCCGGATTATTACCTCGAAATTTCAGGACATGTCCAACCAGGTCAAGCTGCGAGAGGAATCCTTGACCCGCATCAACGAATTGCTGGGCCAGGAGATTCTCGACCGGAAAGAGGCCCAGGAAAAAGAAAGAAAACTCAATGAAGAACTGGAACTGCGGGTTGCTGAACGTACCCGGCAGCTGAAAATCACCAACAATGAATTGGAAGCCACCATTGAACAGGTACAGCGCCTGGCCAGGGAGGCAGAGGCTGCCAACCGGGCAAAAAGCCAATTCCTTGCCAATATGAGCCATGAAATCAGAACCCCCATGAACGGCATCATCGGTATGACCGACATTTTATTGGATACCGGCCTGGACAAGGACCAGCAGGAGTATGCCAAAAACATCAAAGTCAGTGCAGACGCACTTCTGGGAATCATCAACGAGATTCTTGATTTTTCAAAGATAGAGTCCGGCAAGCTCGAATTTGAACTCCTGGATTTTGACATCAGGGTTACCTTTGAAGGGATCATTGAAATGCTGACCCTTAAGGCAGATGAAAAGAAGATTGAGATGGCCTGCTTTATCCACCCCGAAATCCCTTCTCTGCTGCGGGGGGACCCGGGACGTCTTCGCCAGATCCTCTTGAACCTTGCCACCAATGCCATTAAATTTACAGACCAGGGGTCCATCTCCATAAGGGTTACCCTGGAATCAGAAACCGATTCCAGGGTAACCCTGCTCATTGAAGTCGCCGATACCGGTATCGGCATACCCGAAAACAGACGGAACCGCCTGTTCAAACCCTTCTCCCAGGTGGATGCCTCCACAACCCGAAAATACGGGGGCACAGGGCTTGGGCTGGTCATTTCAAAAAAACTGACAGAGATGATGGGCGGAACACTCCAGGTGGAAAGCGAAGAAGGCCGGGGATCCAGGTTCTGGCTTACCGGCATTTTTGAAAAACAGGACCTGTCCCAGACCCTCCCCCTGGCCATGAAATTTCCCGCAGATATCCAGGGGAAAAAAATTCTCGGGGTGGATGACAATACCATTAACCGCGAAATCATAGCCGCCCACCTGAGATCGTGGAAATGCGACCCCAAGGTGGTTTCAAACGGTAAAGAGGCATTGGAAGAGTTGACAGCTGCCGTGGAAAAAGGGAAGGCCTATGATGTTGCCATCCTGGACATGATGATGCCAAAAATGGATGGAAAACAGCTTGCCCTGTTGATCAAAGCGGACAAACGGCTTGCTGACACCCGCATCATCATGCTCACCTCCGGGGGGGTGCGCGGAGACGGCGCTCTAATGAAAGATATCGGTATTGACGCTTATTTCAACAAACCCATCAAGCAATCGGATCTTTACAATGCCATCATCTCCGTATTGGGGGTTTCCTGGGAAGAAGAGGGTAAAGGGGCAGAAAAAACCGTCATCACCTGCCATACGCTCAAGGAATATAAAAGACAGGCAACCCGTATCCTTGTGGCCGAAGACAATACCATCAACCTGAAAGTTGCCATTCATCAGCTGAAAAAATTCGGATACTCTGCAGACACGGCTAAAAATGGAAAGCAAGCGGTAAAAGCCGTGGAATCGGCACCCTACGACCTGATTCTCATGGATGTTCAAATGCCGGAAATGGATGGGTACGAGGCCACACGAGCCATAAGAGCAATGACGGATGCCAGAAAAGATATTCCCATCATCGCCATGACGGCCAATGCCATGAAGGGAGATCGTGAAAGATGTCTGGCAGCCGGCATGAACGATTATATCTCCAAGCCGGTCAAACCTGAAAACCTGATTAAAACCATCACCGCCTGGATCAACTAGCCTGTTCCCAGGGCCTTTTTTTATCCGGAATTTGACAAAAATTCAATATTGCTTATCTTTTTTGTCAACCAACACCCATAATGCTTTTGAATGGAGACAGATTCCCATGGCAGATCAAACAATCACCCTGGCCGTAGACAATATGAGCTGTGGTCATTGCTCCGGAATGGTGCAAAAAACCCTGGAAGCCATCCCTGGCCTTTCAGACATTTGTGTGGATCTTGGGGGAAAAAATGCAAAATTTTCCACCCAGGACCCGGCTCTTGTGGAACAGGCCATTGAAGCGGTCACAAAGGCCGGGTATCCGGCCAGCCTTAAGTAAAGCGAACGGTCCTACAATAGACCGGACAGATCAAAGCTTTCCGATTTATTGATGGTCAGAATAAACCGCCTGAGCAGGTCTTTGTTAAAACAATGGGACATACCCTTGTCCCGGAGCTTGCTCCGGACTTCCACCCTTTTCTGGGCCTCTTCCTCCAGGATTTCCCGTTCCCGAAGGCGGCGGAGTTTGGCCTCGTAGTCATCCCGGACAATGGCGACCACAGGAATTTTAAGATTTCCATCGACCTCGGCTTCAAATTGTCTCAACAGCTCCAGGTAGGGGTTTTCTCCTGCCATGATCTTCAACGCCTCATAAGGTGTTCTTGCAGGCTTGTAGGGCCGCTTTGAGGTCAGGGCATCAAACACATCGGCGATATGACAGATTTTTGCAATCAGGGGGATCTGATCACCGGACAGACCACAGGGATAGCCGCTGCCGTCCTCATTTTCATGGTGGTATAAAATGGCCTGCATGGCAGACCGGGGCAATTGGGTTTCGAACAGCAGACTGGTGGAATAGGCCGTATGGGATTGGATAAGGACATACTCAATGTTGCTCAGCTTGCCTGCTTTATTGATCACATGCCTGGGAATTTTTATTTTCCCAATGTCGTGGAGAAAGCCTGCCACGGTCGCCTGGATCATAATATCCCTTAATTGTGACTTGGTTTGCACCCCGAACAGTTCTTTGTTGGAATTGATAAAGGTCGCCGTCAGCCACCCCACTTTGATCGAGTGGGTATGGGTTTGATAATCATGGCCGATGAGATCGGCAATTCCTTTCAAGGATTCAATGTCCGAGATAAACTCCATGGCCTGGGAAATCAGTTTTTCGATATTTTGAACCACCTGGAGGCAATCGTGCTTGGAGGCAAAATTTGCGGCAAAGGATTCGTTAATCACCTGTGTAGAGAGGGTTGTAAGGGTCTGGGTTTTCTTTCTGACGTCAATCTCGCCATGATTCAGGATAAATTCCAGGTTGTTTTTAACATATTCGGTATAATTTGGGCTCTGATTTTTATGGATATAAACCGTGTCCCATGACCGCAGCAGTTCCATGAGACGGTTTTGGGGAATGGAACGGGAATCTGTCAAAAGACATCGGAATCTATACAGCCCTTTTTTATGGAGATACCGGTCGAACAGAGAAAAATCCATCAGATACGCGGGATTGATCGATACCGGATCGATTGCGATAAATGAGCTGCCGTCATCAAAATACTCAGATTGAATGTCCATGTGGGTCCAAACGCTTCATCCATACCGGTTAAAATTTTTTATCTCCAAGGTATGATTCTGATATCTTTACCAGGATATAACCGCCATGTAAAGGTCTGAAAAATTTTATTGACAAAGTTGAGCGGTTTGTTTATCGTTCATAGGCGATAAACGATAAGTGAAGAAAACAGAGGGGAATCAACCGATGGACACAATTGATCTTGCAAAAATATTCAAGGCCCTGGGACACCCCACCCGGATAAAAATAGTGGAGCACCTCATCCGCATCAACACCTGTGTGTGCGGAGAAATCGTCAATATTTTCCCCTATTCCCAGTCCACCATCAGCCAGCACCTGAAGCTGCTCAAAGCATCCGGGATTGTCTGCGGTGATGTGGAAGGGCCCAAAACCCGATTTTGTGTTGATAAACAGGTATTAAACCAGATAAAAAATTATGTTGACCGCTTATAAGACAAAGGGACAAAAAACAGCCATGAAAAACGTTTCAGACACCCCCCCGGAAAAACACCCCCCCTCTTCTTGTCTGTCCACCTCAGGCGTGACACTCATGCCCGCCATGGACAAAACAGACAGCAATTGCTGCGGCCCTGTCCCCAATTTTATATCCGTCCACGAAAAACCGGGATACAGCCTGTGCGCCTATGTGGAAGATTTCATCACCACGGATCTAGGCCCAGTACCCCGGATAAAGACAAGACTGGGGCTCCGGGACCGGGTCTCAACCGTCCTTGTCCGGTGCGGAATCAACCGTTACCAATACAAGGTGGCCCCCGGACTTTATGGCCTGGGGTCTCCCGACAAAAATTCAGAGGTGCTTGTCACCGCCAACTTCAAACTGAGCTTTGATCATTTGCGAAGGGAACTTTCCGGCCAGAACGCCTGGATACTGGTCCTGGATACCAAAGGGATCAATGTCTGGTGCGCTGCCGGAAAAGGAACCTTTTCCACCCAAGAACTGGCAGACCGGATTCACAGCACAAATCTTGATAAAATAGTGGACCACAGGCGGGTCATTGTCCCCCAGCTGGGTGCCACAGGGGTATCGGCAAGGCGTGTGAAAAAAAAATCCGGATTCCGGGTGGTCTATGGCCCGGTGCGGGCTGCGGACATCCCAAAATTTCTGGAAAACCATAGGAAAGCAGACCCGGCCATGCGGACCGTGACCTTTAGTTTTGTGGAAAGAATTGTCCTGACCCCGGTGGAACTGCAGATTGTTCTCAAACCGGCAATGATCGCAGCCCTGGTCTTACTGGTGATCTCGGGTATCGGACCCGGCGTGTTTTCCTTTTCAGATGCCGGATCCCGGGGGCTTGCCGCCCTTGCCGCCCTTATCTTGGGCATAGTGTCAGGCGCTGTCATCACCCCGGCCCTTCTGCCCTATATCCCTGTCAGGGAATTTGCCCTCAAAGGGGGAATTATCGGCAGTCTGGCCGCCTTTTTCATGATAGGCCTCATGCCCTCGGCCAGTGCTTCCTTCTCAAGCGCCCTTGCCCTATTTTTGTTTTGTGTGGCCATCAGTTCCTTTCTGGCCATGAACTTTACCGGCACCACCCCTTTCACCTCCCCGTCAGGAGTTGAAAAGGAAATGAAACGCTATATCCCGGTGCAGCTGGCCAGCCTTGTCCTGTCCGCAGGGCTCTGGCTTTACTCAGCCTTTTAAATCAAGGAGATAATTTCCCATGAAAGCGTTCAGATATTTAGACGCGGTTTCCACCCTTTTGCTGGACACACAAAAGTGTATCGGCTGCAGCCTGTGCACAGAAGTCTGTCCCCACCATGTGCTGGAGATGCACAACACCAAGGCTCAGATCGTGGATTTTGATGCCTGTATGGAATGCGGTGCCTGTGTGACCAACTGCCCCTCCGGAGCCCTGACGGTCAACCCCGGGGTTGGCTGAGCCTCCTATATTATCCAGGTCTGGATAAAGGGCAAAGAAAATGCATCCTGCGGAGATGGCGGGTGCTGCTGACAATTTTTGCTACATTTTTTTATGCAAAACAATTTTGGCCATTTTTTTTTACGTAATCTTAAATTCAGGATTTCAACCAAAACCGAGAACACCATGGCAAAATAGAGGTACCCTTTGGGGACGTGAACACGTAGCTGCCCAATCTTCTTCTGTAAAAGGTCTTTTTAGCTCCATGAAAAGACCTTAACATATAGAAAAACAAAAATCTAGATTTTTTTGTAATAATTTCAATTAGTTGAAAAAACTAAAATGGGGTGTGATTTCAAGCGGTTACATCACCCCACTTACCCCGTGAATGGATACGATCTTTTTTATCCTTGGCCGGGGCGGTAAGGATAGATGAATATCTCTTTTCAAAATACTTGTGTAAAAGTGTCTGATCCCTGAAAAGTGAACATTGCATACGTTCCAGGCCAAACGCTTTTTTTTGAGCATATGCAGCAGATACTCCTGAACCTGGTCGTCGGTCAAAAGATCAGGTGATGGCCGGTAATACTGGGCCAGCAATTTGACCGCATTGATGTAAGCTGTACTTGTCTTGGGCGAGTACCTCCTTAGAATAAGATGATTTTCAAATTTGCGTCTGAGTTCCGTCATTTTGACCTCCTGAAAATTAGGGTAAATGTTCAGGAGATGATGGAACAACAAAAAATAAATATAAAGGGTAAATATACGGTTAGAGCTGCCCTTCCTTCCGCGAAGCGGTTTTGTTCAACGCCTGCATGAGGGGCTTTGCCCGACGCGAAGCGGCGGGTGAAGCCCCTCTCGATGCATATGTTAGCCAATTGATTTGTACATTTTAATTACGTTATTAAACGACCATCCAACTATTTTGTTGATAGGCCAAATTTTGGAATGTTTTTCAACTAAAAATCCAATTTTCTTATAAAGAGCAATTGCTTTAGGGTTAGAATCTACCACCTCCAAAGTTACTTTATGAGCTCCATCTTTTTCAGATCGTGAAAACAGTTCATCTAGTAGTTTTGTTCCAATACCTTTTCCTCGCGATGAACCATCTACTGAAATGCATTCAATATGGATTTCTTTCTCGATAGGCTGATAATCGAATAATGATAACAGAGCTAACTTCACTAATCCTTTTACTGGCCCATATACCGCTTTAAGCTCAGAAAACGATATGTCAATGAAACTTTCATTTCCGTATTGAATTGCCAAAATCCCAACTAGTTTTCCATTTTCTAGAGCAGAAATACACTGATAACTATTTATGCTGGACTCAATCAGGTTTTGTGTTTTTTCACCTTTGCCAAGTATTGGAAAAAACTTTGATCCAAAAGCATCCAAGAAAAGTTTGGTTGCTGCGCCTTTATGTTCAATAGCTAGTCGATTTTGTATTTTAATCATGACTATATTTACTGGCTAACGTTTCCAAATAAGCGGTTTACCCGTCTTCATTTGGTTTGTTGTAATTAAGTATCGTCCCCTCTGGACTTCAGTTGGCAAAGAAGCTGCCCAGGCAGGTCCCAGGCCCGGAAAAGCTCGGAAAGATTTAGTGGGTGATGACAGATTAAATCCAGGGTCTTTGCTGCCTGCAGATCCTGGCTGTCCACAACCAGAACCCAGGCCCGGGCCAGCAGGTGCAAAAGATTCAAATGGGGTTTATGAACCAACGGCAGGGTGTCAGCAGAAGCCCCCAGGTGGAATTTGGCCAATGCCGGATCTTTTTTCAGGCAGGCAAGAAAGGTCATCCCCAGGCCAGCCATGAAAAAGGATTGTCCGTTTTCCTGGGCCCGGATAAGAAAGGTTTCGGCACGGCCGGGGTCGCCCGATGCAATCAAGATAACGCCCTTGAGGGCAAGGGTATTTCTGAACCGTGACAGGGCAAGACCTAACGCTTCTGAAATATCCAGGGCCAAATCGGTCAAGGCTTCAGCCCCGGTCAGGTCTCCTTTCAGCAGGGAGATCAGGCCCAGTTCCTCGTATGCGGCCATCATGCCTAAGGGTGCCCTGATCCGGCCAAAGGCGTCTGCAGCCTCCTGGAGGCGAAGGTGGCTTGATTCAAGGTTGCCCTTGCCCAGTTCGCAGATCCCGATATTGCACAGGGTCCATGCCTTTTTAATCGCATCGCCTCCTTCGCTCCCGGCCTTATGGCCCTGCCAGAAATATTCCATTGCCTTGTCCATCCGGCCCTGGGCCTGCCGGCACAACCCCATTCGGACCGTCACCCAGAAGGCCTGTTCAATGCCGGGATACGCCTTAAGACTCAGGCCAAAGAGGCGGATGGCTTTGTCCCATGCATTTTCTTTCTGGGCCACAGCCCCCATCAGCAAAAGGGGAAATGCCCGGCCGGACCGGTCTTTTTGTTTTACGGCAAGCCTTAAACACTGCCCGGCCATCTCCTTGAGCTCTGACGCCTGCCGGGCAGAAAGCCGCTGCCTTGCGGCCATATCCAGCCGGCAAAGGAGAATTAGGGCCATATCCGGGCAGGGTTCCGTACGGGCCATTTCCATGACAAGGACTTTGGCCGGTTGAAACAGGGCGCGGCTTTCATGGTACCGGGTATGCATGTCAAAATAGATGTATACACCCTTTGCAGCACCAAGCAGGGCAAAAAGATCTTTTTGGTCCACGGCTCTTTGCCATGCCTGACGGATATTGGGAAATTCCGCATCCATGTTTCTGCGGCAGGCCAACATGGCCTCACCGATCAAGCCGTGCTCATTTTCACGGGCCAGGGATAGGTAATGGTATTTATGGGCATCCAGTATTTCATCCTCTAGGCCGGATGCCGACAGGTGTTTTCGGGCATACTGCCTCAGCAAAGGATGCATTTCAAAACGTCCGGTTTCAGGATCTGCCCGGAGAAGCGACTTTCTTACCAGCCCCGTTGTCTTAAGTGCTGTGGTTTCCGGGTCCATTCCCGCAACCCGGGACACCGCCTTAAGCGTAAAGCTATGCTGAAAAGCGGCAAGCTTCATCAAAAGGTCTTTCTCTTTTTGGGCCAGACAGGACCAGGAGGTTTCAAATACAGCCGATATGCTCTGGTGACGTTCAGGCATATCCCGGATATCGGTCCTTAAAAAATTCAGGCTTTCCTGGATCCTGTCCGCAATTTCTCCCGGAAGGAATACATCCATCCATCCGGCTGCCAGTATCAGGGCAAGGGGCATGCCCCCGGTCAGGTCGCAGATCCGTGATATTGCCTGAAAATTATCCCTGTCCAGTTTCACATCCGGCCTGACCCTTTCGGCTGTGGAAAGGAAAAGGGCAACCGCATCCCAGGTTTCTTTTGCTCGGCCTAGGACAGCAGCCTTTTCACTGCCGGTCAAAAAAAACCTGGGACGGGAAAGGTCTGATATGCAGAAAAGATGTTCCCCTTCGAGCATGAGCCTGGTTCTTGATGTGACCAGGATTTTAAGAAAAGGGGCCTTTGCCAGCAATTCCAGAACAAGGCCTCCTGCCTGGGGCAAATGTTCGAAATTGTCCATCACCAGCAGGACTTTTTTTTGCCCCAGGAAATTAAATATCTGGTCTTCCAATCCGGTTTTTCTGTCCGAGGCAAGCCCCAGGGCCTTGAGCAGTTCGCCGGCAAGTTCGCCGGTTGACCTTAAGCCTGCCATCCCGATAAAAAATACCCCATGGGGAAAACCATCTATAAGCGTTTTAGCAAGCTCCAGGGCGAGCCGGGTCTTGCCGACGCCTCCCTGCCCGGTCAGGGTAAGAAGCCGTACTTCAGGTGCTGCCATTAGTCCTTCCAGGGTTTTTATTTCATCCTTCCGGCCCACAAAGCGTGTGGACTGGGCCGGAAGCCTGACCCGGGGCAGGGTTGCGGCTGATTTGAACTCCCCGTTCCTTCCGGCTTCCCGGATACGTTCCCCAAGTGCCCTTGTCTCGCCTTCAGGCAGGACGCCCAGTTCCTTTTCCAGCAGGGTTTTACATTTTTCATACTGGCGGAGGGCAACGCCGGGCTGCCCCGTTTTTGCATAAAGGCGGATCAACAGCCGCTGGGCACCTTCATCCAGGGGATCCAGGGCGGCCAGTTGCCGGGCATGGGAAAGCGCCTGTGAATATGCGCCCCGGCTCATCCCTGACCGGGTAAGGTATTCCAGGACTTCAGCAGCCCGCCGGCTTAGCCGTTCGGATTGTTCCATCTGCCAGTCCTCAAAATCCGGGGCATCTTTGAGAAAGAACCCCGAAAGAAAAAAAGGCTTGCAGATATGGGCCGCCCCTTCAAGCGCCCTGATCTGTTCCGATCTGGCCTGTTCCGGTTTGATCTGCTTTGGGCTGTCCCGCTTTTCCCCCCCCTTGCTCCGGGGAAGCACGGCGGCAAGTTCCAGGAACCGGTTCACATCCACCTGCAGGTTTTCATGGGGCACAAAACCGATGGTTTCCCTGTCAATGTCCAGCCAGAACTTGCCCAGCACCTTTATTATGAGCGAAAGAGCCTTGCGAAGAGATGCCCTGGATCTTGCCGGGTCGCTTTCCGGCCAGAACATGGTGGCCAGTTTTTCCCTGGAATGGGGTTTGGCGGTAACAGCCAGGTAGGCGGCCAATGCAACGGCCTTGCGCCGGCTGATCTTTACTGCCGTACCGTTCACACGGAAACACGGGGGACCGAAAAATAAAAATTCAATCTGGGTCATGGGCTGTTTCTCCTGGAGAAAACTTATATTATTCCCCCGGATTTGGCAATTTTTTAATTTGGGACGGTGGTGTCACGCTTTTGGGAACATAAAAGGAACGGTGGCCTGTTATTAAGAGCCTAATTGCCTGAAATTTTAAAAAGGAGATTTGCCAAATGATATCCCAATGGCTTCTGCCAGCGTCACTGACCCTAATATGCTGGGGCGTATGGAGCTTTATCCCCAAAATCACCACCCGGTACATCAGCCCCATGAGTGCCATGATCTATGAAGTTATCGGCGCCATCATTGTCGGGGTCGTAATTCTCACCCGCCTGGATTTCAGGCCGGACATCAATCCCAAGGGCATTTGTCTGGCCGTTGTGACCGGGATCGTGGGCCTTACCGGTGCCCTTGGTTTCCTTTTTGCCGTCAAGTACCAAAAGGTGTCTGTGGTGGCCATGTTCACTTCATTGTCACCGGTGATCACCCTTACTTTGGGATGGCTGGTTCTAAAAGAACCTATTACTCTGAAAGAGGGACTGGGCATTATCAGCGCCTTTGCAGCCATCTATTTTTTTGTAAATTAACTTTATTAGACCCGGATATTCATGACGTTTTAATGAAACCGGGCAAGACTTTTATCTACAGGAGTTCAGCATGAAAAGTACGATTGTGAAAAATCTCAGGCCAGAGTTCGAGCCGGTGGCAGTGGTTTGGAGCGATACCATTCCCGCCGGTGCATTCCAGTACAAAAATGGTAAATTCGGTTGTGTTCTCCATTTGTTCGCCCATGCCAGCACAGGCGGCAAAATTGCCGGCGGCAGTCGCGAGAGCATCATCTGCACAGGCGGTCGCGCGGCGTTGGGTTTTGGGACCGATTTCGATGCATCGGATGAACAGTTGGATCTGTATACCGCCTTGTTTAGTAAGGGGCATAAATCAGCAGAAAACAGGACCGCATATCAAGCAACAATAGAGGCCGCGCCTAAAAACTGGCGATCCATGTACGAGTATGGCGAGCGCAGGCATTGTAGTTCAAAATCGGCCAGGGAATGGATTCTTCATGAATTTCCGCGCTACAATATTCCGTACAGGTACGTTCTGTTTAAACCTTTAAGCCGCACCTCTTTTAATGAGAATATCCGCACCGTAATATTTCCGGTAAATCCGGTTGAGTTTTCAGGTCTTGTAACGCTTGCAGGGTCGGTCATGCAAGGGACCGACCCTGTCCGGGCACCCCAGGGCACAGATTGTTGCAGTATATCCGCTTTTGCCTATTCCGAGGCAGAATCAGCGTCCCCCAGGGCCGTGCTGGGTATGATGGGGACCGATGGCCGGGAGGTCATGCGCAAGCGTTTTCGAGACGATATTCTGACACTTACCCTGCCTGCGCCCCTCTTCCTTCGGATGGAACAGGAGGCAGACGACTGCGTTTTTCAAATCCCTTCATGGAAAAAGCTGGTTGGGCTTTGATATCAATGGTGTTCAGGGTAAGGGCAATGGCGATCAGTTTTTTTTAAGCCCTGTCTGATCGGGAAGCAATGGACCCAAGGAAGCCTTGTTATCACTTTTCCATAGGGTTGGTTTCTTACATTCAGGCCATTGGGATCATAATCAATAACCTAGGCGGCACAAGAACACTTGATTTAGTTCGCTTGAGCGCCTGACTCTATAATGCGCTGCGGCCAGGGGATGGAATCCGCAGCGCATTGTCGAGGGCGCGCAACGTCCTCGACAACTAAAAGCGTTTTTTAATTAAATTAGTTAGTTATATAGAGGAAAAAACGGGAATTCTAATTGTCGTTGAAGGGAAAAAATAATTGTCGTTGATCACGTCCTTTTAAGTTTAATCAAAATGATGTGCGGACCTGGGTATTAATTATTATCCGACAGCCAACCGCATACCCTGAAAATTTTAATGATATCCAGCCGATTTGAATGCAGGTCGGATAAAATCCGAAAATCAACTTTATTTGGAAATAAGCATTCCCGGATTGAAAATGCAAGAGGAAACTCTATACACTGATAAATTTACAAAACATGCGCGGATCATATGAAGGGCTTTGGGTGCGATTGACTGTGCCGGGCAGAAAGGACTACCATTGATTAGAATGCCTGATGAACTTGTTCGGGAACTTGATTCAGTTGCAAAAACAACAGAAAGATCAAGTCAAAAGGATATTAGACAAAATAGAAACAGATTTGGCCAGCAGTCCAGAGCTGTTCCAAGAGTTGAAAGGCAAATTTGCCCGATTGCATAAATATCGAGTTGACGATTATAGAATACTATTTGCTATTATTGAGAATAAAACTGTTTTGGTTCTCAGAATCAAACATAGAAAAAAATCCTACAAATAGTCTGAGATAACAAGTCGTTGCTGCGGACCACAAGGGGCGAGTCCATTATCCCTGTAATGGATTTTTTTCTTTAAAATTTTCAGGCCACAAGATCTTTCCATACCTTCATATTCACCCACAGAAAATTGCCGCACCATAACGCCCGTCACCCCGGCCAGGAGAATTTTTTCTTGACAAAAGTGTTTAGCAGGTATACACATTTCCCATGAATTGCCACAAACAAAAAATTCATGGAAAGTTTCAATCCATCCTGGCACTGGCCCTTAAACTGGATAAAAGACCCAGGCAGTTCGGCACAGGCCATGTCCTTTCCCACTCGGAGATCCATATGGTGGAGATCATCGGCGACAATAAAAACCTGAGTGTCACCGATATCGGGAATCTGATCGGAATCACCAAGGGAGGCGTCTCCCAGGGGTTGAAACGGCTTGAAAAGAAAGGGCTGACCACCAAAAAACCAGATCCTGAAAATCTGTCCCGGTCCATTGTCTATCTGACAGCCAAGGGGAATATGGCCTATTGGGCCCACAAGCACTGGCATGAAACGATGGACGGAGGCTTCAGTCATTACCTTCGGGATCTTGACCCCAAAAAAACCGAGGTGATTGTTGATTTTTTAACCCGGGTGGAAGATTTTCTCGTCCGCAGAAATCTGTCATCTGAATAACATTTTTTTACCAAAGGCGTATACAAACTAAACACTATAATTTCAGGAGGCCCAATGTACAACAAAAACTTCAAGGGGGATGTCTGCAGCCACTCCCATTCATTTTTCCTGGATAATTTCATCCGCAGGATCATCCAAAACCCCAAAAAAATCCTGGACGGCTATATTCAAAAGGGATATACCATTGTGGACCTTGGATGCGGTCCGGGCTATTTTTCCATTGACATGGCCAAGATGGCGGGGAAAACAGGAAAGGTAATTGCCGTTGACCTGCAAAAGGAAATGCTGGAAAAGGTGAAAAAAAAAGCCGCAAAGGAAAACCTGGCCGACAGGATACAGCTTCACAATTGCGCCCAGGACCGGATTGGTCTCAACCAGGGGACACAGGCTGATTTTATTCTGGCCTTTTATATGGTCCATGAAACCCCTGACACAGGCGCCTTCCTGGAGCAGGTAAAAGAAGTGTTGCGGCCCGGCGGCCTGTTTCTCCTGGTGGAACCTGTTTTTCATGTATCAAAAACCCAATTTAAGGCCATCATGGAAACCGCCATAAAGGCAGGATTCATCCTGGTGGACACACCGAAAAAAAAAGGGGGAAGAAGCCTGTTGCTCTCAATTTAATCGGGCTCCTTTAAAGACGAATACATGGCCTCAATGATATCCTTGAATCTTTGGTTGACAATTTTTCGTTTGATCTTCATGGTGGGCGTCATTTCCCCGTCTTCTTCATAGAGGCGTTTGGGAAGAATGGTGAATTTCCGGATGTTTTCCACCCGGGCAAGGGTCTGGTTCACCTGCTGGATCTCCCGGTCAATCAATTGGATGATGGCCGGATGCTGGGTCAGGTCCCCATAGGTGGAAAACTGAATCTTGTTGTCCTGGGCAAACTTCATAACATTGTCTTCATCGATCATTACCAGGCAGGACAAAAACTTCCGATTATCGCCAATGACCACTGCATCATTGATATGGATGCTGGCCTTGAGCTTGTTCTCAATATACTGGGGCGTAATGTTCTTGCCCCCGGCCGTAACAATGATATCTTTTTTCCGGTCCGTAATCCTTAGAAACCCTTCTTCATCAAGGGCCCCCACATCCCCGGTTAAAAGCCACCCGTCCCGGAAGCTCTCGCGGGTTGCAATTTTGTTTTTATAATACCCCTTAAAAACCCCTGGGGATCGCACCAGGATTTCTCCGTCCGGTGCGATTTTGAGCTGGGTTCCCTCCAGGGCCTGGCCCACGGTGCCGAACCGCACCCGGCCTTCGGGGGAAAGGGTGGTGACCCCTGTGGCTTCGGTCTGGCCGTACCCTTCGATGAGATTCATACCAATGGACTGGAAAAACCGCAGCACTTCCTGGGAAATGGGGGCAGCCCCGGAATAGGCCACCCGAATCCGTTCAAAGCCCAGCCGCTCCTTGAGTTTACGAAAAACCATAAGATTGGCCAGAAAAAAAAGAATGCGGTGTCCCAGGGGAATCGGCTGAAAACGCATAAGCCTGTCCGCACGCAGCGCTCCTATTTTAAGGGCCCCATGAAACACCAGCCGCTTAAACCAGGTGGCATCGGCCATCTTGATCATCACATTGGAATAATATTTTTCCCAGATCCGGGGCACGGCATATCCCACGGTGGGGGAAACCTCGATCATGTTCTGCAGAATGGTATCCGGTTTTTCCACAAAATTGACGGTATAGGCGTATCTTATGTGGATGAACACGGTAAAAAGCCGTTCGAAGATGTGACACAGGGGCAAAAAGGAGAGCACCTGGTCTGTGGTGCAGAGGACATTGGTCCGGGCAACGGCCCGGGCCATCCAGGTCACGTTCCCATGGCTCAGCTCAGCGCCTTTGGGCGGGCCCGTGGTGCCCGAGGTATAGATCAGCACAGCCGTATCTTCGGGCAATACCATTGCCCCGCGGTCAGCAAACAGGTCCGGGTGGGTCTCACAGACCGCTTTCCCTTTTTCCAGCAGGGCCTCAAAGGTCATGACCTGGGGGTCTTTAAACTGTTTGAGCCCCCGGGTATCCCAGACAATCACCTGTTTTAACAGCGGTGTTTTATCCTTGAACATGAGCCACTTGTCCAGCTGTTCTTCGTTTTCCACAAACAAAAACCGGGCATCACAATGGGTCACCACATATTCCACCTGGCTCCAGGCATTGGTGGCATAAATGCCGACACTGACACCGCCCACACATTGGATCCCCATATCTGCCATGACCCATTCTGCGGCATTGTCCCCGATGATACAGGCGGCGTCTCCCCTTTCAAATCCCATGGAAACAAGTGCCGTTCCCACCTGCCGTGCCCGTTCATGGTAGTGTTTCCAACTGATATCCTGCCAGAGTCCTAATTTTTTGGTCCGCAAGGCCACCCGGTCCTGATGGCGGTCCACGGTTTCATTAAAGATCTGGGGAATGGTTTGAACACTATCTGTGGTCATCGCCATGCTTTTTTCCTCTTCCATCGTTGAAAGCCCTTGGCTGAAATTTCCGATTGAATGCCCAGATAGAACTCCCTGACATCCGTGTCATCCAGAAGATCCCTGGAGGCCCCTTTCTTGACAAACCGCCCGTTTTCAAGGATCAAACCCGTATTGGAGATGGAAAGGGCCATCCTTGCATTCTGTTCCACCAGAAGAATGGTCACCCCCTTTTGGTTGATCTCCTGGATAATGGCAAAAATTTCTTTGACCAGAATGGGGGAAAGCCCTAGGGAGGGTTCATCCAGGATGAGCAGTCGGGGCCTAAGCATCAGGGCCCGGCCCATGGCCAGCATCTGCTGTTCCCCGCCGGACAGGGTCCCGGCCCATTGGTTGCATCTTTCCCGCAGAGCCGGAAAATAGGTGTACACCTGTTCGATATCGGCGCGAATACCGGCCCTGTCTTTCCGAAGATAGGCGCCGATGCGAAGGTGTTCCTGGACCGTGAGCTCGTTAAACACCTGCCGGCCTTCGGGCACATAGGCTATGCCCATGCGGACAATTTCATGGGTATCCCTGTGGTGGATCGGCTGCTGGTCAAACACAATCCTGCCCTTGTCCGGCTGGTCATCAATGAGCCCCATCACTGTTTTTAAGATGGTGGACTTGCCGGCCCCGTTGTTTCCAAGGATAGCGGTGATACTGCCCTGTTCCACGGTAAAGGAGGCCCCCCGAATGGCATAGACCAGATCATAATAGGTTTCAATATTGTTCACTTCAAGCAGAGGGGACACCTTTATTCCTCCTGGCCGATATAGGCCGCAAGCACTTCCGGGTTTTTCTGGACATCTCCGGGCCTTCCCAGGGTGATGGGTTTGCCGAAATTGATGGCCAGAACCCGGCTGGAAATGTCCATGACCATTTTCATGTCGTGCTCGATGAGCAGAATGGAAATGCCCAGATCGTCCTGGATATCCTTGATCCAGAAGATCATGTCCTGCTTTTCCTGGCTATTCATGCCGGCACAGGGTTCGTCCAGCAGGAGAAGTGAAGGCTCCAGGGCCAGGGCACGCCCCAATTCAATCAGTTTTTGGGTTCCATAGGGCAAGGCACCCACCAGGGTGTTCCTCACATTCTGAAGCTCCAGCAGGTCAATGATTTTCTCCACGGCGCGTCTGTGGACGATCTCTTCTTTTGCGGCAAAGGACTTGGCGCCCCACATGGCCATCCCCCTGAAAAGACCGCACCGCATGTGGATATGACGGCCCAGCATGATATTTTCCATGGTGTTCATGTGGGAGAACAGCTCGATGTTCTGAAATGTTCTGGCAATCCCAAGGCGGGCGATGGCATCCGGGGGTTTGTTTTCAATGGCATGATCCTTGAAACAGATCTTCCCCTGGTCCGGCCGGTAAAGCCCGGAAATACAATTGAACAGGGTGGTCTTTCCGGCGCCGTTGGGACCGATCACCGAAAAGATTTCCCCTTTTTCCATGGTAAAACCGATGTCTACAAGGGCCTTGATACCCCCAAAGGAAATGGACAAATTGCTGACACTAAAAAATGGGGTTTCCATTGGGCTCCACTTTATTTAAGTTCCATCCAGTCGGTCAGTTTCTTGGCTTTCCCATCGGCAAGGCACTGGACTAGAAAAGTCTGGGTGCCGCCCTGGCGGCTGTACATATCATTGACATCAAAGGGTTTGTAACTGATCATGGGGCCGATGCCCTTGAACCCATTTATCTTTTCCATTTCAGCCACAAATTTTTCCCTTGTCAGGTCCCGGCCTGCATTTTTCAGCGCCTGGATCATGGGTTCCGTAAAGATGATACCGGCAGCATAAAACAACCCCCAGCGCTCACTCTTGGCGGCATATGCCTCAAACACCTCTTTCTTATATTTGACAATCCCTGGGTGATCGGAATCGGTCAATTCACCAAAGGTGGCGCAGATAACCCCTTCCCACAATCCCTTTGAAATTTCGTTCATCAGAACAAAATCCGAACAGGTGGAGGTGCTCATGAACTGCGGGGCAAACGCCATGGCCTTGGCAGTTCCCACAATGCGAACCGCATGTCCCACCGTGGTCCACAACAATACCATGTCGGCATCGGACTTCCTCAGCTCCATCAAATGGGGCTTCATGTCGGTATCTCCCTTTTCCACGGGCACCCGGGCCACCAGTTCCATATTGTGTTTTTTCAATTCTTCAATGGCACCGTCAAGGCCGTTTTTTCCATATTCATCATTGAGGTAGGCCACGGCGATCCGTTTTTTACCCAGGGTCTCAACCGCATATTTCACCAGGGCACGGGCTTCGAGAAAATAAAGGGGATAAACAGCAAACAAATATTTTTCAGGGGGGGTCACCCAGCTGAGAGAACCGGCAGACGGTCCCACCCAGGGGATCTTGTTTTCCATGAGATAGTCTTTAACGGCAAGGCCGGGAGAGGTGCCGACACCGGAAGCCCAGGCAAAAATCCCCGTGCCTTCCTGGAGTTCTTTTACCCCTGCTTTGGTCTTGGCCGGGTTATACCCGTCATCAAACATATGATAGACAATTTTCCGGCCATGGATCCCGCCGGTCTCATTAATCCATTTAAAATAATCCCCGGTCCCCCTTGCCACAGAACCCCAGGCCGCGGCCGGTCCTGTCTGGGGACCCCACTGACCGATGTGAATCTCTGTGTCGGTAACGCCCTCTCCTGCCTGGACACTCCAGGTAAACCCCAGTAAAAAAGCAAGACAAATCCCCAAAATAAACTGTACGCTTTTGTTCATTTCTTCCTCCTTTTACCTAAATTTTTATTACCCCTTCCTTTCTCACACTTTTTTCACATAATGTTTTGCAAAAAGTCCGCTGGGCTTAAAACACAGGACCAGCACAATAATGGCAAAGGCCACCACGGATTTAAATTCAATGGAGATATATCCGCCAAAAAGATTTTCAATAATACCCAGCATATAGGCCGCAATAACCGCTCCCGGCAAAGAGGTCATCCCGCCCATGACGGCAGCGGCAAACCCCTTGAGCATGGGGTCCCACATCATATAGGGGTTCATGATAACCGGAGAAATCAAAAGACCGGCCGCAGCCCCCACCACAGAGGAAATGGCCCAGGTCATCATCATGATCCCATGGGTTCGAATCCCGACGATCCTTGCGGCCACACTGTTTTGCTGGGTGGCCTTCATGGCAAGGCCCAGGCGTGAATATCTGGAAAAGAAATAAAGCCCCCCCATGAGCAAAAGAGCACTCACAAGGGTCAAAACATCCAGCTTGCTGATAAAAATCCCCTTGATAATGAAGCTGTCATAGGGGCCGATGGGAAAGGGCATACTTTTTTGTTCGGCACCGAATTTCCAGGAAACAAGGCCCACCAGCACCATTTCAAGGCCGATGGTAATAACGATCATGCCCAGGACATTGGGGTTTTTTGCCCGGCGAAGGACGGCAAACTCCAAAAAACAGCCCAGGGCTGCCGCAAAAACAAAGGTCATAAAAAAGGCGGGCAGAAGCGGTATGTTAAATGAAGTTAAGAGCATCATGGCAAAAAAAGAGGCGGCCAGAGCCATTTCCCCCTGGGCGAAATTGGGGACTTCAGATGTTTTGTAAATAATCACCATGGCCAGCCCCATGAGGGCATAGGAACTGCCCACGGCAAAACCGCTGACAATCATCTGAATTAAATCAACCATTCCGCCTCCTAAAGGTAAACGCGTGGTAAAGAAAATCTTTGCCTAAAAGGGCCAGGTCCGCCAATACCGCTTGGTTCTCAGCCAGACACCGTAAAGCCCCAAGGGCTCAAACAGCATGATCAGAATCATGATGGACCCAAACACAATAAACTGGATATTGGAGACCCCGGTAATGGAAAACCAGGATCGGGAAAGATGCTCCAGCCAGTCACCCACATAGGGAATATCCAGGATATTTCTCAACTTCAAATCCAGCCAGCACAAGAGAGTGGCACCGGTGATGGCCCCCATCATAGACCCCAGCCCCCCCACCACCACCATGGCCAGAAACATGATGGACATCATCAGGGAAAATATTTCAGGTTCGATAAATTTCAGGACAAAGGCATAGAGTCCGCCGCCGATACCGGCGTAAAAAGCAGACACGGCAAAGGCCAGGGTTTTATAGGCAACAATGTTGATCCCCATGGTCCGGGCGGCAATATCAGCGTCTCTTATGGCAATAAAGGCCCTTCCCACACGGGTTTTGATCAGGTTTCGCATGAACAGCAGCAAAAAAATCGTCAGGGTGATCAGCAAAAAATAAAATTCTTTGTCCGTATCAATGATCCAGGGGCCCATGACAATATCCGGGGCGTGGAGCCCTTCCCGCCCCCCGAAGAATTCGATCCGCCCGATGACCTGGGTAATGGTCAGCCCGAATCCCAGGGTGGCAATGGAAAGATAGGGACCTTCAAGGCGCAGGGCGGGCAGCCCCAGCAGAAACCCAAACCCCGCAGCCACAAGGGCGGCACCGGGCAGGGCCACTAAAAAGGGGAAACCGGCCTTTGCCATGAGTGTCACGGTGCCATAGGCGCCAATGGCAAAAAAACCTGCATGGCCCAGGGAAATCTGGCCGGTATATCCCACCAGAAGATTGAGACCTGCGGCCACAATGACATTAATGGCAATATAATTGGCCACATAGATATAATAATTGTCCACGAACAAAGGAAACAGATAAAGAAAAGACAGGAGGCCTGCAAACCAAAGGCCGGCCACAGGCGACAAGATCAAGCGAACATCCTCGTAATAATCCCGTTTCATATCCATGGATACACCCCTTATTCGAAGTTCAACGGACCGGCAAGATGGTATAGTCTACTTATTTTTTATCCAGGTTCCTTGTCAAGTAAAAAAATAAGTCCCAAACAAGACAGCTGTCTGTTTTGAAAATAAATTTGTTTTGTCCTGCCACATATTGTATGGTGATTGTTCATTCACTTTATTTAAAATATGATCATCATCTCGCTTCGGACCTGCAGCCATCAGGTCCATCCGACGATTAACGGGAATTTTTATGCCAGAGAAACCAACCTACGAAGCCCTGGAAAAAAGAATTCAGGCGTTGGAACAGGCCGCATCTGACCGCAACGCAATTGAAGACGCATTAAAGGCCAGTGAAAAAACATACCGAACCCTCATCGAAGAGGTCCAGGACCTGTTTTACCGGACCGATCTTGATGGCCGAATTACCTTTATTTCCCCTTCGGTTTACGCGCTTTCAGGGTATACGCCGGAAGAGGCCATCGGCATGGAAATGGCCCCCAAAGTATATGTGCGGCCCGAAGAAAGAAAACAGTTCTTACAAGCGCTTCAAAAAAACGGGGCTGTTCACAATTTCGAGGCCCAATTAAAGCGCAAAGACGGCAGTCTCTGGCAGGCCTCCACCAATGCCCATTTCTATAAGGATGAGACCGGTACCATTCTGGGGGTGGAGGGCATTACCCGGGATGTCACGGAACGCCACCGGGCCCAAGAGATTAACCATGTCCTGTTTGCCATTTCAACTGCCGTAAACACCACCCGAAACCTTTCGGATCTCTATCCGTCCATCCATGCCTCCTTGAGCCGCATCATGGATGTGACCAATTTTTTTATTGCCCTTGTGGACCCAAAAAAACAGACCCTTTATTTTCCCTATCATGTGGACACAGAAGACTCCGATTTTTTTCCCATCACCCATTTTAATCCGGACACTTCCCTAACCGGCCTGGTGGTGTCCCAACGCCGCCCCCTTTTATTGGAAAAAAAAGCCCTGGAAGACCGGGCCGGCCGGAACGGGGTTTGGGGTCCTGTTCCCCTAATCTGGATGGGCGTTCCCCTCATTATCAGAGACCAGGTAATTGGGGTGATGGCGGTGCAGAGCTATTTAAATCCCCATCTTTATACAAAACACGATCTTCAAATCCTTTCGGCGGTTTCTGACCAGGTGGCCCTTGCCATTGACCGCAAGTGCGGAGAAGAAAAAATTCTGGCATCTGAAAAACGGTTTCGCGAAATCATTGAGGCGGTTTCCGAAATATCCATCCAGGGATATGATGAGAATCGGCGGATCATCTTCTGGAATCATGCCAGCGAAAAACTCTATGGGTATACGAGGAAAGAAGCCCTGGGGAAAAAAATCGAAGCGCTTGTTATCCCGAAAGGCATGAGGGAACAGGTACTACGGCTTCATCACCGATGGGTTGAATTTGGGGAAAAGATACCGCCAGGCGAACTGATTCTTAAAAACAAGAAAGGAGAGGATGTGCCGGTTTTTTCTTCCCATATCATGCAAGAATCTCTTAACGGGAAGGAAATGTTCTGCATTGATATCGACCTGTCCCCCCTTAAACAGGCACAGCGGGAAAAAATACGGGCACAAAAAACAGCCGCCGAACATGAAAAAATGGCCCTGATCGGACAGATTGCCGGAAAAATGGCCCATGACTTTAACAATATTTTGGGGATCATCATGGGCAATGCCGAACTTTCGCTTATGACCTGCAAGGAAGCGGAAACAGCCAGAACCCTTGAACTGATATTTGAACAGACCCTCCGGGGCAAGAATCTGACCCGGAACCTTGTGGCATTTGCCAAGGACAAGGAACCCAAACGCGACTTCTTCCAGCTCGGTGAAAAAATCGACCTTGTGACCGGTCTATTGAAAAATGATCTTGCGGGAATCAACCTGACCAGAGAAGATAGTCCGGGGGTACCGGACCTGCTGGCCGACCCCGGAATGATCGAACATGCATTGGCAAATCTCTTACAAAATTCAATCCATGCCGTCAGCATTAATGAATCTCCCAGGATCAAGATAAGAACCCACGCCCTTGAGGGCACTATCTGCTTTGAGATTACAGACAATGGATGCGGAATTCCTCCGGAGGATATTGAAAATATTTATAAGCCTGCTTTCACCCTGAAGGGAGGCAAGGATATGACCGGCTCCTACAGAACCGATATCAAGGGAACCGGGTATGGAATGACCAACGTTAAAAAATATATTGACCTACACCAGGGAACTATTTTTGTTGAATCTCAATGGGGGGCCGGCACGAAATTTACGATTCATCTGCCGGTCATCAAAAAGCAGACAAGTCCTATAAAAACAAAACCTGTTCCCAAAATATGCTCCCACAAACACATTCTCATTGTGGAAGATGAACCGGCAATCTCAGAGGTGCAATCCAAAATACTCACCCAGGGCCCCGGCAACCATAGGGTTGATATTGCAGAAACCGGCAAGGCTGCCATGGCATTGTTGAAAAAAAACAACTATGATTTGCTGAGTCTGGATTATGTGCTTCCCGGTACCACCAATGGAATGGACATTTACAAATACGCCCGGCAGACAAACAAAACCATCCCCATCTTGTTTATCTCGGGCAATATCGATTTTTTAGAATCCATCAAACGGCTGAAAATGCAGGATCCGTGCATTGATCATCTGCCCAAGCCCTGTCAAAACATAGCGTACATGGCCCTCATAAATGAACTCTTTGAAAGAAAGCGTCCACCACAATGAGAAAACTGCTTGACACCCTGCCCGGATATGGTTTAGGTAGACAAATATAACAGGAGTGACCAACATGAATTTTTGCGAAACAGACAGATTTTATTTTTATTTTAGGTATTTTTTTTATACCGGTCTGCCTGTATTGCGCTTCATTTAATTTTTAATACCAAAAGCCGCAGGCAGCAACCGCCTGCGGCTTTTTGCTTTTTGGCTGTGGCGGTAAAAGACCTGCAAAGGAAACCGCCATGAAACAGACCTATGATGTCAATGTCAAAGAATTCAAACCCCTGACCTCCCCGTCCGCCATCAAGGATGAACTGCCCATCACCGATGGGGTGGCCCAAACCGTCATTGACGGACGAAAAGATGTGGAAAACATTTTGCTGGGAAAAGACAAGCGTCTCCTTGTCATCGCCGGCCCCTGCTCCATCCACGACAGTGATGCCGCCTTGGAATATGCCGAAAAACTCACCCTTCTCCGGCAAGAGGTCAAAAACAAAATCAATCTGGTCATGCGGGTCTATTTTGAAAAACCCAGGACCACCATTGGCTGGAAAGGCATGATCAATGATCCGAATCTGGACGCCTCTTATAATGTGGACCTGGGATTGCGGTCTGCAAGATCCCTGCTCATTCAAATCAATGCAATGGGCCTGCCCACGGCCACGGAAATTTTAGACCCCATCACCCCCCAGTATATTGCAGGCCTTTTGACCTGGGTGGCCATCGGCGCCAGGACCACGGAATCCCAAACCCATAGGGAAATGGCCTCGGGCCTGTCCATGCCCGTTGGGTTCAAGAACAGCACCGACGGCAGCCTGTCCGCCGCCATCAATGCCATGCAGGCCGCCAGCTCACCCCAGCATTTTCTAGGCATTGACCCCAATGGATTTGCCTCGGTTGTCAATACCAAGGGCAATCCCTTTGGTCATATCGTCCTCAGGGGCGGCACCACCCCCAACTATGACCCGGTTTCCGTGGGCAAGGCCCAGACCGGTCTCAGGGAAAAAGGGTTGCTGGATGCCGTGATGATCGACTGCTCCCATGACAACTCCGGCCAAAAATTCAAGGGCCAGTCCTTTGTGTTCAAAAGTGCTGTGGATCAACGCCTTGACGGCAATGACCGGATCATCGGCATGATGCTGGAAAGCAACCTCTTTGAAGGAAACCAGAAATGCTCCGGCAATGCCTGCAGCCTCAAATACGGGGTTTCCATTACCGATGAATGCATTTCATGGGAGAGCACCCTGGGCCTCATCCGCTGTGCCTACGGGAAATTGTAAGCCCTTGGGAGCCCTTGGGGTCAGGCTTGCGTTATTGCATTATGCACGCATAATGCAATAACGCAAGCCTGACCCCGCCCCCCCAACACCCTTCCTGACACCCCTGGTCGCAGTTTTGCGATCCCCCGATAAGGATGGCGCCTTGCCGTCTTTGGTCCTCCAAACCATAAGTCCTTGATTTTTAATTCTTATTTTTAATAATGTTTTCATTTTTCCTTCCTGGCACAGGCTTTGCTAAGCCTTGCTATAGAACTTTTTCGAAAACAAGCCGATTGTTGTTTTCAATGACATTAACCCGAACACCCCCCTTTGGGAGAAGCTTCAAATGATTTGCGTATTTGTTGGCAAGGATAAAACTGTATTTTCGAACCTGGAACAGGCGTTGATCCGGAACCATCTGGAAATCAAGTGGGTTGACACCGGAAAAAAATTGTTACCCCTGCTGGCCGATCAATCTGCCGATACGCCTGTGGGGCTTGTGATCATTGACGGAACCCTTCCCGGTGTCACTGCCAGAGATCTTGTGGAACAAGTGGTCATGGAAAATCCCATGGTCAATTGTGTGGCAACCAGCGCCCTTTCCCCGGAAGAATTCCACGAAACATTTGAAGGCCTCGGTGTCCTGATGCAGCTGCCCCTGAAACCCGATGAAAAGGATGCACAAAAACTGGTGGCCCATCTGAACAAAATAATGGGCATGACCGCTATCCCCGGTGCAGGAAAGGAGAATTCCGACAAATGATTATCAGCATAGCCAGCGGAAAGGGCGGTACCGGTAAAACCACGGTTGCAACCAACCTGTCCTGCTGCATTCCGGAGCCCACAACACTTCTGGACTGTGACGTGGAAGAACCCAACGCACATCTTTTCCTGAACCCGGACTTCACGGGCAGGGAAAATGTCATTGCTCCCATTCCTGGGATTGATGATGCCAAATGTACCCATTGCAAGAAGTGCATGGACATTTGCAGGTTCGGCGCCATTGCCGTGGTTGCGAAGAAGGTGTTGACCTTTCCGGAACTTTGCCATTCCTGCGGCGGCTGTATGGCCATTTGCCCCGAGGGTGCCATCAGGGGAAAAGACCGGATCCTGGGCATCATTGAGACAGGATTCGTTCATCCCCAAACAGGCCGTGGAAAAAAAATCCGATTTACCCGCGGCCTGATGGATATCGGCCAGGTTATGGCCCCGCCCATTATCCGACAGGTCAGAACCCATGCAGATCCCAAAGGCGTTACCATTATCGATGCCCCACCCGGCACCTCCTGCCCGGTTATTGCCGCCATGAAAGGGGCCGACTTTGTCCTTCTGGTCACCGAGCCCACCCCCTTTGGACTGTATGACCTGAGCCTGGCCGTAGAGACGGTAAAAATTCTGGATATCCCCCATGGCCTTGTCATCAACCGGGCCGGCATGGGCAATGATGATGTGAAGACCTATGCCCGAAAAGAAAAGATCCCGGTTCTCATGGAAATTTTCTTTGATCGAAAAATTGCAGCAGCCTATTCAAAGGGAGAATTGATCATCTCCTGCCTGCCGGAATACGAAAAAAAATTTTTAAGGCTCTACGATGACATCAAAACCCTGGTGGCACAAAGGAGGCAAGCCCGATGAAAGAGCTGGTTATATTAAGCGGTAAGGGCGGCACGGGAAAAACAAGCCTGACCGCTGCATTTGCAGGGCTTTCACCAAACATGATGCTCTGTGATACCGATGTGGATGCAGCGGATCTGCACCTGCTCATGGCCCCGGAAATCAGGGAAACTTGCGATTTTGTCGGCGGAAACCAAGCCATCATCGATCCTGACAAATGTGTGGCATGCGGGCGGTGCAAAGAGCTCTGCCGGTTCAATGCTGTAATCGAACACACCAATCCCTTAAGCTTTACAATTGATAGGATTGACTGCGAGGGATGCGGCGTCTGCGTGGATTTTTGCCCGGAAAAAGCCATCGATTTTCCCAGAAAAACCTGCGGCCAATGGTTTGTGTCAGATACACGGTTCGGTCCCATGATCCATGCCCGCTTAGGGCTTGCAGAGGAGAACTCCGGCCGTCTGGTGGCCCTGATCCGGGAAGAAGCCAGAAACCGGGCAAGAGAGGCGCACTTAGATCTT
>Ga0180007_10001349_pt1 | contig 34245 bp, 33 predicted proteins | sample MM_PC_MetaG_FD_121122 | JGI IMG/M metagenome (GOLD analysis project Ga0180007, IMG submission 121122) | Groundwater microbial communities from the Aspo Hard Rock Laboratory (HRL) deep subsurface site, Sweden - MM_PC_MetaG | ecosystem: Environmental > Aquatic > Deep subsurface > Groundwater... | reverse complement strand
GGCAAAAGCGAGATGGGGTCCACGGCCCAGATGGCCAAATGGCTTGATCTCCCCGTGATTCTTGTGGTCAACGCCCAGAGCATGGCCCGGAGCGGGGCAGCCCTGGTCAAAGGGTTTGAACGCTTTGATCCGTCCTTGAATTTTGCAGGGGTGATTTTCAATAAACTGGGAAGCCCACGGCATCTGTCTTATCTGAAGGAGGCATTGGAAGGCCATGTGGCCATGCCTTGCCTGGGAGGGATCTACAGAAACACGGCCATTGAAATGCCCGAAAGGCACCTGGGGCTGGTGACCGATGATGAAAAGGGGCTATCTGAAGCCCATATTTCCACCCTGGCGGATATGGTGGCTGAGAACATCGATGTGGACAGGCTTTTAAAGATCATGGATGGTGACTCTGGCAAAAAGAGCCGAGGCCCAAAAACCATAGAATCCGATGAAAAGGCCAAGGGACATGCCGTGCGTATCGGCATTGCACGTGACCGGGCTTTTTGCTTTTATTACCAGGACAATCTGGATATCCTCCAGGCCCACGGTGCCGAGCTGGTATTTTTTTCCCCCATGATGGATGGCCATCTTCCGGAAAATCTGGATGGGCTTTACCTGGGTGGGGGCTATCCCGAGCTTTTTGCAAAGGAACTTTCAGCCAACCAGAGCTTGCGCAATGAAATCAAGGCCGGATGCAACGAGGGCCTGCCCATTTACGGTGAATGCGGCGGTTTTATGTATCTGTGTCAGGAGATAAGGGATTTTAAGCACGAGTGTTTTTCCATGACCGGATGTTTTCCCTTTAAAGCCGTGATGCTTGAAAAACTTCGGTCATTGGGATACAGGGAGGTCACCTTGAACGATCAATCCCTGATCGGGCATAAAGGCCAGGTGGTCAGGGGCCATGAATTTCATTATTCCCGGATCGAAGATGATCATGGGGCTGATAAGGTTTACCGGGTGAGTCCACGCACCGGTGATTTTGTGACGGAAGAAGGGTATCGGGTGAACCGGACCCTAGGCAGTTATATTCATCTCCATTTCGGGAGTTGTCCGGATACGGGCAGGGCCTTTGTGGCTGCCTGTATGGATTATAGACAAAGAAAGGTTGGATCATGAAACCCCAAGACATTGAAACGATGAGTTTTCAGATCATCGAATCCGAAGCCGGAAACCACGGTTTTTCGGACGAACACTGGCCCATTGTCAGGCGTATGGTACACACCTCGGCTGATTTTGAATATATCAAAAGCATCCGCTTTCATCCGGACGCTGTTGCTGCGGGAGTTGCCGCCATCAGGGCCGGGAAAAATATTATCACGGACACCACCATGGCCTTGTCCGGCATCCGTAAAGCGTCCATCAACGGTTTTGGCGGCCAGGTGTTCTGCCATGTGGCAGACCCTGAAATCAGCCGGAAAGCCAAAGAGCAGGGTGTCACCCGGTCCAGGCTTGCTGTGGATGAGGCTACCTCAGATATGGATGGTGGCATTTACGCCATTGGCAATGCACCCACAGCCCTGCTTCGCCTCATGGAATTAATCCGGGAAAAGAAAGCAACTCCGGCCCTGGTTCTGGGATTTCCCGTGGGCTTTGTCAACGCTGCCGAATCCAAAGCCGAACTTTTGGATATGGATATCCCCTATATCACAAACGTGGGACGCAAAGGAGGCTCCAATATTGCTGCCGCAGTTGTTAATGCGTTGATCATCATGGCAGAGAGTGCCCATTAATAAATTGCATCTTACGGTCCATGCCGGCGTTCTCGGGTTTTTGAAATCCTCAACGTAGCGCTGCTACGCTTCCGGTTTCAAAAACCCTGCGGCCTTGGCCTGAACCACAATCTACAATTTCTGAACGGGCACCTAATAGTAGGTGTATCTTTTGGTAAATGGGTTTTTTTGATTGGACGGCGGGGCACGGTGTACCATGCCCTGCAAAATATATTTGTCAAATTTTTTAAAAAGCCTGCCCCAGCGAAGTGAGGGGTTTGGCCCCGGCGGGCCGCCGGAGGCATTATAAATAGAAAGAAAAGAAGGACATTATGAACAAACAAGGAACATTGTACGGCATTGGTGTAGGACCGGGGGATCCGGAGTTGATGACCATCAAGGCGGTGAGGATCATGAGCACTGTGGATGTGGTTTTCACGGCTTCGTCAACAAAAAACAGTTTCAGTCTGGCCGTGGATATTGCCCGGCCCCATCTTCCGGACACCGTGGATGCGAGGACCTTGTCCTTTCCCATGACCAAGGACAAGGATGTCATGAAAGCCGCCTGGAAAGAAAACGCCCAGGTCATTGTTGGGGTTTTGAATGAAGGCAAGGACGCCGCCTTTTTGACCTTGGGCGATCCCATGACCTATTCCACCTTTGGTTACATTCTCCAGGAATTGCAGGAATCGAACCCGGAGGTTGCCATCGTGACCATTCCGGGTATCACCTCTTACCAAGCCGCAGCAGCCCGCATGAATGTGCCTCTGGTTGAAGCGGAAGAGTCCCTGCTTCTCACCTCCGGAGCTTACGGCGGGGCAAACATCCGGAAATTGTCGGATTGTGCTGAAAACGTGGTGCTCTTGAAAGCCTACAAGAACGTGAAGGACATCACAAAGGCCCTGGAAGAAAGCGACATGCTCACCAATAGCCGAGCCATCAAGAAATGCGGCCGGGAAGGTGAGGAGATCATCACGGACATTACCCGGCTTGGCGAAGGCGAACCCGATTACTGGACCCTGATTCTGGCAAAGCAGAATAGGGAGTAAGTTTTTTTAAGGTAGTTTTTTATGGCAGGACCCCGAAAAAAATCCAAACCCCGGTACCAGGGGCTTTTCATATCTATGGTGATCACCGTTATCATGGTGATTGCAGGTATCCTCTATCTGGACGGGCTGACAGCCTCTGTGCTGGTCAAGCGTCTTTTTTTCCCCTTGTGCAGGATGATGCTGTTCATTCTTATGGGACTTGTTGTGGGGGAGGTCATCGAAGCCACGGGCTGGACACGCCATATGGCAAAACTGGCGGGTCCCTTGTTCCGTTATGGCCGTCTGGGGGAAAAGGCAAGCGCCGCGTTCACCACGGCCTTTGTCTCGGGCGTGTCATCCAATGCCATGCTCTACGGATTTTACCAAGACGGCTCCCTGAATAAAAAACAGCTTTTCCTGGCCAATTATATCAACCAGTTCCCTGCATTTTTTCTGCATCTGCCCACCACCTTTTTCATTGTGGTGCCCTTGACCGGACGAGCCGGGCTGCTTTATTTTCTGCTGACCTTTTTGGCCTTGTTGCTGAGGACCGGTCTTTTATTCGTCTATGGGCACATGAGCACCATAGAAACTGTCAGTGTGAATCAGGCTGATATACAAGACATACGGGAACCCGAATCCAAACAATGGAAAGACATCATAAAAGGCATCCGGCGAAAACTTCCGGCCCGGATTACAACCATTGCCATGTACGTGATCCCCATTTACGTGCTGGTCTTTCTCCTGAATAAAATGGGTGGATTTGATGCAGTGGACCGCTTTCTGTCCCGGTTTATCGTGGACAGCTTTATGCCTGTGGATTCCCTGTCAGTGATTGTTCTGGGGTTTACAGCGGAGTTTACCACGGGATTCGCCACGGCAGGAGCCTTGATGAGTCATGGGGTTCTGACCGTCAAGCAGACAACCCTGGCCCTGTTGATCGGCAATGTGGTGGCCTTCCCCATAAGGGCCCTGCGGCATCAGCTTCCCAGGTATGTGGGCATCTTTTCCCCGAAAATGGGCACCCAGATTCTTATTGGCGGACAGGTATTGAGGGTCGTGAGTTTGATTGTAGTGGGTGTTTTGTATTATTATTTGACGCCCTAAGCCGTATGATAGAGATTAAAAAAACAGGAAAACCATGGCTCAAAAAAAACTCAAATCAGGATTCACGACGGGAACGGCAGCCGCTGCCGCAGTTAAGGGTGCTTTGTTGTTTCTTGTGAATAGAAGAAAACCCGAGTCGGTCAGGATTCCTTTTTTGAGTGAGGGTTTTGTGGACATTCCCATTCATCGATGTGAGAAAAAATCCAACGACCAGGCTGTGTGCGCAGTGATCAAAGACGCCGGGGATGACCCGGATGTCACCCACAAGGCAGAAATCGGGGCTGTGGTTACCATGGATTCGAGCCTTGAAACCATCCGTATCCGGGGCGGGAAAGGGGTGGGGCGTGTGACCAAGAAGGGTCTGGGCCTGGAACTGGACGGACCTGCCATCAATTCGGGACCTGTTCGCATGATTCATCAGGCTGTGTCCGATATTCTGGGCCAGGGCTCCCACGGGCTTGATATTGAAATTTTTGTACCCCAGGGTGAAATACTTGCACTGAAAACGCTCAACGCACGCCTGGGTATCATGGGCGGAATTTCCATCCTGGGGACCACCGGGATTGTCAGACCCATGAGCCATGATGCCTATATCGCCACCATCACATCATCTCTATCCGTTGCCGCCTCGGCCGGACTCACGGAGGCGGTCTTCACCACAGGACGGCGAAGCGAGCGGTTTGCCATGCAGCTTTTCCCGGCCATTCCCCCAGAGGGCTTTATCCAGATCGGTGATTTTTTTCAAACATCCCTTGAATCAGCCATGAAACAAGGCCTATCACGCATCACACTGTCCGTGTTTTTCGGTAAAGCCGTGAAAATGGCCCAGGGCGTGGGCCACACCCATGCGGCCAAATCCGAGTTGAGTCTTCAGACATTGGGGCTCTGGGCCCTTGAGATATCGGGAGATAAGGCTCTTGAGGAAAAAATTATAACAGCCAACACCGCCCGGCATGCCTTTGATTTTATTATCATTGAATGTCCGGATCTTATTAAAAAAGTGGGTCATGAAATGATCCGGTCCGCAAAAAAATTTGCAGGCCAGGGGGCGGATATTCGAAGTGTAATTTTCGACTTTGAGGGAAATGTGGTTTTTGATTCGAAAAAAGGGGAGGTGACACAATGAACCCCATAAACATCATCGGCATGGGGCTAAGCCCCCATAATCTGACATCGGACCATCTTTCCATGATCCATGATGCAGACATCCTGGTGGGGGGGAAACGGCATCTGGCATGTTTTCCGGAACTGTCTTCTGAAAAAATTTCAATATCGTCCCATGTCCGGGATCTGGCCCTGGAGATTTTCAAGCTATCGAAAACACACAAGGTGGTGGTTCTGGCCTCGGGTGATCCGCTGTATTACGGCATTGGAACGGTTTTTGTGGATGTTCTGGGAAAAGAGGCTGTCACGATCCATCCCAATGTCACCTCGGTGGCCGGAGCCTTTGCCCGGATCAAGGAATCCTGGCAGGATGCCGGTGTGATCAGCCTCCATGGCCGAACCATGGGATGCGATCTGATTGATCTGATCCGGCCATGGGATAAGGTGGCGCTGTTTACAGACCCGAAAAACAACCCGGCCCTCGTGGCCGAATTTCTTCTGGACCAGGGCGTGAGTTCCTATGAGATCTGCGTTCTGGAGTGCCTGGGCTCGGATAAGGAAAAAGTTCGTTGGTTTGAATTGTGCGATGCAGCAAAAGATGTGTTCGCCGATCCCAATATGGTCATTTTGAAACGGAAAAAGCATGGGCTGGAAAGCTGTTGTGATGTTCGGCCAGAGGCCCTTTTCCTGGGCATGCCCGATGATTGTTTTGCACATCAACGGGGTTTGATCACCAAGGCGGAAATTCGTGTGGTGAGCCTGGCCCGGCTCTGCCTTTTGGACCATCATGTTATGTGGGACCTGGGGGCAGGCAGCGGGTCCGTGTCCGTGGAAGTAGCTGGATTTATAAAAAAAGGCAGCATCCATGCCGTTGAACAGCATGAAGACAGAATCCATGATATCAAGGAAAATATCCGGCGATTCGGAATCACAAATATCACAACCCATCAGGCAGAACTCCCCCAAGGCATGGAGTCACTTCCTGACCCGGACCGGATTTTTGTGGGTGGTGGCGGAAAGAATCTTGGGCTGATTCTGGAGAATGCCTGTGCACGGTTGAAACAAAACGGCGTGATCGTTGTTAATACAGTGCTATTGTCCAATGTGCAGGCAGCACGTGACACCCTTGGATTGCATGGCTTTGAAACGGATCTGGTTCAAATCCAGGTGAGTACCGGTCACGCCATGCCCTTTGATCTGATGCTCAAAGCACACAATCCCGTATTCATCATTCGGGGGAGAAAAACACTATGAATACCCTGTCCACCAATTCCATAAGGTCCACCACGTCCACTCTGTCCACCAAGTCCACCCCTATAGGAAAAAACTATCTAACGGTCTTGGTCCCAATAACGAATACAAGCCCCAAACAGAACCATAGAAGGTGATATAATGGAAAAAAATGAAATCCTCTTTGTGGGTGCCGGTCCTGGTGATCCGGAACTGATTACGGTCAAGGGCATGAAAGCCCTTAAAGAAGCCGATTTGATTATTTACGCCGGCTCCCTGGTGCCCGAAGCGGTCATGTGCTGGGCCAGACCGGAAACGGAAAAGGTCAACAGCGCATCACTGCATCTGGATGAGATCGTTGTTATGATGCAAAATGCCTTTACCCTTGGCAAACACGTTGTTCGTCTTCATACGGGAGATCCCTCTTTGTATGGGGCCATCCTTGAACAAATGGTGGAACTGGATAAACACGAGATCCCTTACCGGGTGATCCCCGGTGTGACTGCGGCCTTTGCGGCGGCAGCCAGCATGGGCCTGGAATATACCCTGCCCGAAATTACACAGACTTTGATTCTGACACGCATGGCAGGCCGGACTCCGGTGCCGGAACAGGAAAATCTGGAATCCCTTGCCCGGCATCAGGCTTCCATGGCCATTTACCTGAGCATCACCCTGATAGATCAGGTGGAGGATATTCTGGTGCGATGTTATGGCAAAGACGCCCTCTGTGCCGTGGCTTATCGGGTGAGCCAGCCTGAAGAGAAGGTGTACTTTTCCAAGGTTAGTGATCTTGTCAGTCTTGTTAAAGAAAAGGGGATTACCCATCAGGCTTTGATTATTGTGGGGAAGACGTTGGCGGCGTTGACGGAGGGGGTTCGGTTTAAGTCGAAGCTGTATGATAAGGATTTTATCCACGGATATCGTGGGTGAAGAGGGGACGGACAGGGACGAACACGGACGAACACGGACGGGCAGGGACGGGGACGGACACGGACGAACACGGACGGGCAGGGACGGACACATGGGGGATTGGGGCGCTGAAAAATTGAATAAGAAGTTGGCTTTTTGGGCTTTGACGCCTGGTGGGGGGGGGCTGGCGCTTGGGCTTTTGAGGGTGTGGGGTGAGGGTCAGGTTTTTGTTTCGGAGAGGACGGGGCTTGTTGGGAATGACCATGTCCAGGTGTTTGAGAGTCTTTCTGAAGAGGTTGGCCGGCAGTTTCATCGTTATTCGGGGCATGTGTTTTTTATGGCCACGGGGATTGTGGTGAGGATGATCGCTCCGCTGATTGTTCATAAGACTCAGGATCCGGCTGTGGTGGTTGTGGATGATCACGGTGCCTTTGCCATCAGTCTTTTATCAGGGCACATCGGCGGGGCTAACCAGCTTGCCTATTATGTGGCGGAGGTCCTTGGAGCCCAGGCTGTGATCACCACGGCAAGTGATGTGAATAACAAACCGTCTGTGGACATGATGGCGGTTCAGAAAAACCTTGTGATTGAAAACCCGGAAGCCATAAAAACCGTTAACATGGCATTGCTTTTGGGAAACGACGTGGGGCTCTGGGACCCATACGGGTATTTTAAAGATCAGGCTGTGTTCAAAGGGTTTGATCATTGTGAGGTCCGGGTCTGTGTAGATCACCGGATAAATAACCTGCCGGTGGGCACCCTGATCCTGAGACCGAAAACACTGGTTGCGGGAATCGGGTGCAATCGGGGCACGGACAGGGGAGAGATCAGGGAGCTTCTTTTTCAAACCCTGGCTGAGCATGACCTGTCCCCTTTGTGTTTGGCAAAGATCTGTTCCGTGGATATCAAAAAAGATGAGGCAGGTATCTGTGATCTTGCCCAAGAATTGAATTGTGACCTTGGCTTTTTCACACCGGATGAGCTTGGCAAGGTTGAAACCATCGAAACACCATCCATGATGGTACAAAAACATATCGGAGTGAAAAGCGTATGCGAGGCAGCAGCGATACTGGGTGCGGCAAAGGGAACACTGATTGTGCCCAAACGGAAATCCAAGAATGCCACCGTGGCATTGGCACGAATAAACTTTACATCGTAGGCATTGGCCCCGGAAGCCGGGAGCACATGAGCACCCGTGCCGTGGATGTGATCGAGCAGGTGGACGTTATTGCAGGATATACCACCTATATCGATTTGATACGGCCCATGATCCAAGGGAAAAAACTGGTGGCAACGGCCATGAAAAAGGAAGTGGACCGGGTCCAGGCAGCGGTTGATATTGCCCTTGCCGGCGAGACCTGTGCCATTGTTTCGTCGGGTGATCCGGGGATTTATGCCATGGCCGGGCTTGTTTTTGAACTGTGTGAAAAACAGGGAATCGGTATTTTAAAACCGGGTTCCGTGCCCTTTGAAGGGAAATCCCTCACCATTGAAGTGGTGCCTGGTATTCCGGCCCTGGCATCAGGTGCGGCCCTTCTGGGAGCACCCCTTACCCATGATTTTGCGGCCGTGAGCCTGTCCGATCTTCTCACGCCCTGGGAACTGATTGAAAAACGGATCAACGCCGTGGCCCAGGCAGATTTTGTGATCGTTCTTTTTAACCCCAAAAGCAAAAAACGGGATTGGCAGCTTCAAAAGGCCCAGGACATTGTCCTGAAATACCGCGGTCCGGATACGCCCGTGGGCATTGTGAAAAGTGCCATGCGTGATGAGCAGGAGGTATCCATGGTTCGACTGGGTGATCTGCATGAAGCGGATGTGGATATGCTGACCACGGTGTTTATCGGCAGCAGTGCCTCGGTGGCTTATCTGGATTTTATGTATACGCCGAGAGGGTATTCAGGGAAATATGCCATGTGACCGTCATAAAATGCGTTTGAGGTGGTTTATGGGGTTTTTGGTGATATAGAAAAATTCGAGGTGCATCATGAAAGGATATGTTCAGGTTTATACGGGAAACGGCAAAGGCAAGACCACAGCCTGTCTGGGCTTGACCTTACGGGCCATGGGCGCCGGTCTTAAGGTCTGTATTCTCCAGTTCCTCAAACAAGGGGATTACAGTGAGATTAAGGCTTTGGCCTTGTTTCCGGACAAGGTCAGGGTGGAGCAGTACGGTTTGGGCCGTTTTGTCAAAGGCAAACCCAGTGAGGACGATATTCTGGCCGGGAAAAAGGGCCTTGAACGGGCCAGAGAGATTTTGGCTTCAGGGAACGTTGACATCCTGATTCTGGAAGAGGCCAATGTGGCCGTGACTTGCGGCTTGTTTTCAGAACAGGACCTTCTGGACCTGATCAATTTGAAGCCGGAAAACATGGAACTGGTCATCACCGGACGCGGGGCAGGGCCGGCCATTATCCATCGAGCCGATCTGGTCACGGAAATGAAAGAGATCAAACACTATTATAAAAATGGCGTAACAGCCCGGGTCGGTATAGAAAAGTGATGGCGTCGTAAAAAGTCCCATATGCGGCGTTATAGTGTTTAGCCGGACGTTCGACATACGATCACGTAAAAAGTAATTACTCTGACCTCTGGAGGTGATACTTGCACCTCGTTCCCAGGCTCTTGCCTGGGAATGCCTGCCCGGAGGCTCTGCCTCCAATAGGCATGGCAGGAGCCATGCAGTATACACTCCCAGGCTGGAGCCTGGGAGCGAGGAGGTGGCTGGAGTCTGGGCGTGAGGGATCGGCGTCACAGCTCGGATGGGGATTGAAAAATAAGGACTTTGGCCCCGGCAGGGCCACCGGAGGCAATACAAAAAAATATGACAAAAAAACAAAAATTAGCCCCCTGCATTGCCGTGTTCGGAACCGGATCAGATGTGGGGAAAAGCATTGTGACAACAGCCTTGTGCCGGTATTTCCGGGAAAAAGGGTTGAAGGTGGCCCCGTTCAAGGCCCAGAATATGTCCAATAATTCCGGGATTACGCCCGAGGGCTTGGAAATGGGCAGGGCCCAGATCGTCCAGGCCGAGGCAGCTGGGATAGTCCCCCATGTGGATATGAATCCCATTTTGCTTAAACCCACCAGTGACGTGGGGTCCCAGGTGGTGCTGTTTGGAAAGGTCCATGAAAACTCAACGGCCATGGAGTACCACAAAAAAAAAGAGGCACTGTTCAAGGCAGCCACCGATGCCCTTTCCCGGCTCAGGGCTTCCAACGATGTGGTGGTGATCGAAGGAGCCGGGTCCTGTGCCGAAGTGAATCTTATGGCCCATGATATCGTGAATTTTAAAATTGCCCACCATGCTGATGCCTCTGTGGTTTTGGTGGCGGATATCCATCGGGGCGGTGTGTTCGGCCAGATCATAGGAACCCTGGCCTGTCTTCCCGAAGATTGCAAGGAAAGGATCAGTGGCTTTGTGGTCAACCGGTTCCGGGGCGATATTGAATTGTTTAAGGACGGCGTGGCCTGGATCGAGGAAAAAACCGGGAAACCCGTGTTCGGGGTTCTGCCCTGGTTCGACCATGTGCGCATTGAAGCTGAAGATTCTGTGGTCATTGAAAAATCTTCCCTCACGTCGAGAAAAAAAGGCAATAGACCGGCCCTGGCTGTGATCCGCCTTCCCCATATTTCCAATTTCACGGATTTTGATCCCCTGATGGGCCTTGATGGTCTGGATCTGATATTTGTTGAAGCTCCGGTGGATTTGACAGAATTTTCCGGTGTGATTCTGCCCGGTTCCAAAAATACACGCCATGATCTTTCCTGGCTCAAGGATAATGGCTGGGCTGATAAAATTAAACAGTATGCCAACCAAGGAGGTGCTGTGCTGGGTATCTGCGGCGGCTACCAGATGTTGGGAGAAAAACTCCACGACCTCCAGGGTTATGAAGGCAATCCCGGAAGTTCGGACGGCCTGGGACTCCTGCCCGTTGAAACAACCATGGAGGGGAATAAAACTACCACCCTTAGCACGTTTTCATGGCTTGGACGTCAAGGGATGGGTTATGAAATCCATATGGGGCAGACAACACGCAAAGGGGGCCATGCCCTGTTTGATGTGGAAGCGAGGAACCAGATTGCCTGCCAGGACGAAGACGGCTGCGTATCTGATGAATTCAATGTCCTGGGAACATACATGCATGGGCTTTTTGACCAGACTGAGATTACCCGGGGCATTTTGTCCAGAATGGGCCTGACCCGGATTGATGTCCCGGATTTATGCGGCCTGGCCGCCCGTGAAAAAGAATACAAGGCCTTGCTCGAACATGTTATGAGGTATGTGGATATTGAAACCATGGCAGGGGGAATGAATCATGAAAAATGATGAACACACCCTGGTGTTGGGGGGGTGCAAAAGCGGAAAAAGCCGGTATGCCCAGAGCCTGTGTGAAAAACTTTCCAGCGAAAAACGGCTGTATGTGGCCACCTGTGTTCCCCTGGACGGTGAAATGCACGAGCGGGTAAAAAAACATCAGGATGACCGGGATATGACCTGGAACACCTTGGAAGAACCCATTGAAATCGCAGACGGTATCCGCGCAGCCGGAAAAACCTCCGGGGTGATCCTGGTGGACTGTCTGACGTTGTGGCTGACCAATATGCTGTTGAACGATATGGAAACGGAGGCTATATTTGACAAGGTTGAGGGACTGATCCTGGCCATTGTTGAATCTCCCTGTCCGGTTGTTCTGGTTTCAAATGAGGTGGGTGCGGGCATTGTTCCTGAAAATGCTCTGGCCCGGCGATTCCGGGATCTGGCTGGATGTGTGAACCAGAAAATCGCCCAAGCCTTGGATCGCGTGGTTCTGACCGTGGCAGGACTCCCCATGATTTTGAAAGGACAGACCCTGGTATGAATGCTTTTTTCTCAGCCCTTCAGTTTATAACCATTTTGCCTGTGGGAAAAAACCGGCCCTACGATGCCGTGGGAATGATTCCCTTTTTCCCCCTGGTGGGTCTGCTTATCGGTGTCATGCTGGCGGGTTTTGATGCCATGGCCATGACGCTGTGGCCCAAGGATGTTGTGGCTGTTCTTGATGTGATATTTCTGATTGTCGTGACAGGCGCCTTTCATCTGGACGGTCTGGGGGACACGGCAGACGGTCTGTTCAGCCACCAGTCCAAGGAGCGGGCCCTTGAAATTATGAAGGACAGCCGGGTGGGGGCCATGGGACTTGTGGCCATTATCTGTGGGCTTTCCTTGAAATGGGCGGGGATATCGTCCCTGCCTGGTCCGGGATGGGACAGGGCCATGATGCTTGTTATCGTACCGGCCTTTGCCCGATCGTCCATTCTTTTTGGTATCCGTTTTCTTGAATACGGAAGAAGCCAAGGCACGGGAAAAGCTCATTTTGATGAAGCGCTAACGTTAAAGGGGTTCCGATGGGTTCTGATTCCCGTAGGACTTTCATTGTTTCTGGGGTTCAAGGGGCTCTTGGTGAATCTGATATTTGTCCTTGTGGTATTGGCCATGGTGAGCTTTTATAAACGGAAAATGGGCTGCATCACCGGCGATATGCTGGGGGCCATGGTTGAAGTGACCGAATCGCTATTGTTTTTATGTTTAGCGTGTGGATGATAAACAAATAAACCAAATGGAGAGATTATACATATGATCATCGGACATGGCGGGAATATCTATGACGTGGCAGCACATCTGGGCTGCCAGCCCACAGACATTATTGACATGAGCAGCAACCTGAATCCACTGGGGCCTCCCGAGGACCTATCCGGGCACCTGATAAGCCGCATGGATTCAATTATCAGTCTTCCTGAGGTCAATTCGAAAAAAATTACCTCTCGTTTAGCTGACAGGTACGGCATTCCAAGTGAATGCGTCCTTGCCGGGAATGGGACCACCCAGTTCATCTATTCCATTCCTGTTGCTCTGAATATACGAAAAGCATTGGTGGTGGGGCCGAGCTATGCTGATTACAAAGATGCCTGCACCATGTACCAGGCTGACTGTGATTATTTCCTGACCCGTGATGAGGACGGTTTTGCCTCGGATATGGACGCCCTTGTGGCGGCTGTGGATGGAAAAGACACCGTGTTTATCTGCAATCCAAACAATCCCACAGGAATGATGTGGGACAGATCTGATCTGGAGGAACTCTGCCGGGCCTTTCCCGAAACCTTTTTTGTGATTGACGAGTCCTACCTGCCTTTTGCTGAAGACAGTTACACTCAAAGCGCCATTCAACTCAGGCTGCCCAATGTCATTGTCCTGAATTCCATGTCCAAGATATTCCGTATTCCTGGCTTACGGGTGGGTTTTCTTATGGCCCCTGTGGCCCTGATCTACCGTTTTGAAAAATACATTCTGCCCTGGAGTGTCAATGCCCTGGCCCAGGCAGCCGTGTCCTATATTTTGGAAAATCCAACCATTATTGATGCTTTTCTTGAACAAAGCCGACTGTTTGTAAAACAGGAAAAACAGATATTCTTAGAGAAACTGGGCAACCTTGCCCATCTCCATGTCTTTCCGGGATCGGTTTATTTTGTACTTGCCAGACTATCCGGAACCATGCGGGCCCAGGATCTGTGTGACAGGCTTCTTGTGGACAGAATTCTCATTCGCAACTGCGGAAATTTTAATGGCCTGGATGACAGGTATGTTCGTTTTTCCTTGAAAGACAGGGAAACGAACCTGCTTCTTGCCCATAGGCTCTGCTCGCTTTTGGGATGACCAAGGGGCCAAGCTGAGGGGCGCAGTTTTATGCGTCGCCTCCAGCTGTTGGTTGGCGATGTACTTCCGAATTATTCGTACTCGTACGACTGATTTGGATCGCCGCATATGGGACTTTTTACGACGCCATCAGCTTTAGATGCCAAGAACAATCTTGAGTATTTCAAGGGCTTCCGAGGGGTACATGGTGCCGTTTTCCATCAGGATATCAACCAGGTTATCCTTGATCAGATCCCAACCGAAAAACACTTCGTCTCCCTCCCCCAGGCCGTCCTTCAATGTCAGTTTTATTTCACGTCTATCTTCCGGGTTTATTTCATCAATGTACTGAACCCAAAATGCTGTAAAGAGACGGTCAATGTCATCATCCACAATCAGTTTATCGTGGAAAAGATTGTAATCCTTGTAGGCGTATAAATTCTCGGGGGTGGAAAGATAATCAAATGTGTCTGAAAGCAGATCGACAATCGTGCTATGGAATTTGTAAATTTTTGATTCACTTGGAAAACCGGCGTTGGGATTGGCCAGGAATCGGGCCTGGGGATCTTCCAGGAAGGCCAGGCCGATGATCATATCTGTCAATGGCGTGATATTTACGGTTTGGGGAAGTAAAATCTTCTCGGGCTCAGTTGTTTCCTCATCAGAGGGGATATCGTTTTCAGCGGATGCGTCATCCTCTATGACGGGATTCCGTGCGCCGGAGGTATAAGAATACAGGGTCCGTTCTCCATCAAGATCTGCCCAGACCAGGTAGGGGGGGTCAGGTTTCTGAATACTGACTTCATAGGAGCCATCCACAGGATCAATGGCCGCTTGATATCTGTCTGCCCGTATATTGGTCAGAACATGGACGGTTCCTGTTACCCGTTCATCTACGGGGACAGACCCCATGGTCACTGTACCTGTAATCACATAGGGCCGGGGCATGCCATAACCGCTGTTGTCGCAGCCCGACAAAAATAAGGGCAGCATCACCAGGATAAAGAGGCCGGCTTTCAAAAGACAGGACTTCAGTGTCATAAATCAACTCCTTGACATCGGTTTTTATTGGACATCTGTTTAAGATATGTATTAAGGCCACCGGGTATAGTCAAGTAAAAAGAAGGTCATGATGGGTCCTAAAGCATTCAACGCATCGGCCGTGCCATATGTATGTTTTTTGTTAGAATTTTTTTGGGCCAAGGTTGTCATGGCTTTTTTGTAAAAAAAAGGTATTTGACCGTGAGTTCCTGTGTTATGACTATTATCTGAAACACGCATGATCGATCTTCTTTAAAGTATTATTTTTTTAAAAACAATTTTCAGGCATAAATAATGATGAACTCGCAAAAAGTCGACGTATGGCTATGGAAAAAGGTCCATAGGCAAGGCGTAGTGTTTGGTCGGGTGTGAAGGCATACTTAATCGTATGTCGAACGTCCGGCCAAACACTATAACGCCGTATATGGGACTTTTTACGACGCCATCACATATTGTGTGAGGAACTTATATGATTATCCCTGTCATCCTTGCCGGTGGTTCAGGCACCCGTCTTTGGCCTCTTTCACGTGAACAGTATCCCAAACAGCTCTTGAGTCTGGTAGACGAAAAGACCATGCTGCAGAATACGGTTCTTCGATTAATGAGTTTCCCCAAGGTCCATGCGCCCATGGTGATCTGCAATGACGACCACCGGTTTATGGTGGCAGAGCAACTTCGGGCCATTGGAGTGAGCACGGCAGCCATCGTTCTTGAACCCATGGGTCGGAATACGGCCCCGGCCCTTGCTGTGGCCGCCATAAAAGCCCTTGAAGGCGGGGATGACCCGGTGCTGATGGTTCTTCCTGCGGATCATAATATTGAAGAGGTGAAAGCCCTTCATCAATCCATTGAACTGGGGCTTGGTCTGTGTGAGAAAGGCTATCTGATCACTTTTGGTATTGTGCCCCAAGCCCCGGAAACCGGTTACGGTTATATCCGTAAAGGAAAATTTATTTCTCCGGAAACCGATTCCAGTGCTGTTGCCATTGCAGAGTTCGTGGAAAAACCCGATATGGAAACAGCCCGTAAATATGTGGCATCCGGAAATTATTGCTGGAACAGCGGCATGTTTATGTTCAAGGCATCCAGGGTTCTTGGGGAATTGGAACGCTTTGTCCCGGATATTGTGGCCGCCTGCAGGGCCGCTGTGTCCAAAGGCCGGAAAGACCTTGATTTTTTTAGACTGGATAAAGAAGCCTTTGCCGTCTGTCCCAGCAACAGCATTGACTATGCCGTCATGGAAAAAACGGATCAAGGTGCCATGATCCCCCTCTCGGCCGGATGGAATGACCTGGGCTCTTGGGATGCCCTCTGGCAGGTTGGGGGAAAGGACGAAAACGGCAATGTGATCCATGGTGATGTCTTGACCCACGAAGTGAAACATTCGTATTTACATGCCGAAACCCGGATGATTGCAGCGGTGGGTCTTGAAAATCATGTGGTGGTTGAAACAGCTGATGCTGTTCTCATCGCTCCCAGGGACAGGGTCCAGGATGTGAAACGAATCGTGACCCAGTTGAAAACCGTGATGCGGGAGGAAGCCTCCATCCACAAAAAGGTCTATCGACCCTGGGGGTCTTATGAAGGTATCGATCTTTCAAGTAATTTTCAGGTGAAACGCATCACGGTGAAACCCGGGGCGCGGCTCTCTCTGCAGAAACATTTTCATCGGGCCGAACATTGGGTGGTTGTCCGTGGTACCGCCATTGTCACCAAGGGGGAAAAGGAATTTGTTCTCAAAGAAGACGAATCCACTTATATCCCCTTGGGTGTGGTCCACCGGCTTGAAAATCCGGGTAAGATTGATTTGGAACTGATCGAAGTCCAATCAGGCAGTTATCTTGGCGAAGACGATATTGTCCGTTTTGAGGATGTCTATGGAAGATAATTTTGAAAACAAAGAATTTGAGTCATTAAAAGGTCATTTTCTTATTGCCATGCCCGATCTTGGGGACCCGAATTTTTCGAAAACCGTGACACTGATCTGTGAACATAATGATGACGGGGCTCTTGGGCTTATCATCAATCGGCCCCATCCCTTGATCATCACCGAACAGATTTTCAGGGAATTCAAGATGGGTGTTGGAGAAGGGGGTGGAAAAGAACCCATTTACATGGGCGGCCCGGTTCAGATGGATGAAGTTTATATCCTCCATGGCCCGCCTTTTGACTGGCGGGGAACCCTTCAAATTACCCGGACACTGGCTTTGAGCAACACCATTGATCTCCTGGAAGCCATGGCTCTAAACATGGGGCCTAAACGTACACGGATGATGCTGGGCTGTGCAGGGTGGGGGCCGGGACAGCTTGAGAAAGAAATCCGGCAGAATGCCTGGCTCACCCAAAGTGTGTCCGACGGGATTATTTTTAATACACGTGCTGAAGATTGCTGGGATGAAGCGGTTCGCAGTTTAGGAGTTGATCCCCTTCTTTTGACCTCACGTGCAGGGCATGCCTGATCAAGGGTCGTTATTGAGTGTAAGGACACTCGTTCGATAAACATCCGGATCAGTTGTTTGATTTAATCGCGGTTTGAGGGGTTTTACGGGGTTTCTTTTTTTTAAGACAGATCTGGTCTTTTTTGACAAAAGCACAGATTTTGGGATTAAAATATTCTTTGCAATTCAAAGGGTTGTATAGCGGGCACTCGGTATGTTTTTCAGACATTGCTCAGATCTTCCTAATTGATTGGAATTTCGCGCTGTCAATTAATATAGCATAAGATATTGGATTTAACAAGGTTTGAAAGCAAATCGATTTCGATCCCGATAGCGATTTCGATCCCGAAGGAACTAAATCCCAACAAACGGAGGCACTTGACGCCCGCCTATGGGAGTTTTTACGACGCCATCAGGTGTAAACGTCAAGGGTCGGTTTGGATGATGGCTCATCCATGCTTGCCGTGTATCCATCCGTGGTGTGTGATCCTTTTTTAATGCCTGAATTTTGAGAGTTACCATTTTCTTCAGTCTGGTTAAGGGCCATGACCTCTGACTGGGCTTCCATTTCAATCCGCGAGGCGTTGGCTGCCACGGCCCTGTCCTGCCCCGATGGGTTTGCAGGTGCAGTTGCAGCCCTGATAATGGTTCTCATTTTGGCGATGGTGGCCTTGGGATCTCCGGGTTCCTTGGATGCATCAATGCTGACCTCCCCTCCAACAGCATATTTTTTTCCGTCCGGTCCTGTTTGGTATTCAAAATGGGCACCTCCCCGAACATATTGGCCCCCTGCAGCGATATGGGCTTGCTCATGGGCTTTGACCTCGGTATCCCTTGCTTTAAGGTTGCTGATCTGTTTTTGCTCTTCAGGCGAATACTCGGAATCCCTTTGGCCGGATTTTGTTTCTGATGATTTGGCGGATGCATCATTTTCTTTCGTGGAATCATCGGTGGTGGTGGGCTGGGATTCTTCCCCTTCGCCCATGGCGGGAGTCCCGCCACCGATTCGTTGATAGGTCGTGTAGGCCTCACCCTGTTCACGTCCTGGGCCTTGGTTTTCATCCACGTGTTTTTCTTGCCCAACAGATGCAGGGGTCTTGCCTTGTTCAGCGGGCTGTGACTGGGCTGGAGCCGTGTCAGCTTTGAACGAAGAATAATATGACGTATTTCCCAAAGGGGAAACAACGGATATGGCCATGATAAATTACCTGTTTCAAATTACATGTTAATACACCAGTAATCTTATCGGCTCATTATCCCAAGACCTTAAGTGAACACAGTTTTTTAACTCTTCGAAAGTTTATCCAGATTGTCCCTGGCAAAATCAAGGCTCGGGTCCAGCTTAAGAGCCATGGTGTAATAGGAGATTGCCTTGAGGGTTTCTCCCATGTCCCGGTAGTTGGACGCAATGTTGGCGTAATCGATTCCAGACCCTGGGTTGAGTTCAAGTACCCGTTTGAAACAGGTGATGGCGGTTTCATGGTTTTTCAGCATGAAATGGCAGAAACCCATGAGGTTGAATATGTCTTCACGTTCATCGTCCGCCTCGGCTCCTTTTTCAAGGATAAGAAGGGCCTCTTTATAGTGGCCCAGATCCTTCAGGCATACTCCGGTGTATGAACAGATGGAGGGAATGTCCTGGGGCTGGGGTTCCAGGGACAGGGCTTTTTCGAAACAAGCCAGAGCCTGCTGGTGGCGTTCCATGGAAAGATAAGTCAGGCCGATAAAAAATTGAATATAGTATTTACCGGGGAGTTTTTTATCCATATCCTTCAACCGGGGAAGAGCCTCAAAGGGTTCCAGGTTCTCCGAGATGAATTTGGCTGAAAACATGCCCACATTGGTTCCCGTGGCCCTTTCGCGGAAATGGGCACCCGGAATGATGGCGTAGAATGCCGGAACCTGAAGGTCGGGATGCATGGTATTGACCAGAAAAACATCCATGCCCTTTTTTTCAAGGACAGAAAGATTATTTTCCACTTCAACGCGGATATTGTCATGGGAAAGATCGGGAAGATCGGCCATGGAGATGGTCCGAGGGGTTTCGATGATGTAACCGGCGTCGGACAAAGAACGGAATTTGGGAAGCCCGCTGGCTACATAATTGGACTTGGTATTAAAATCCCCTGCGAGTTGAGCCACTTCGGTAAGTGCGCGACTCAGGGCTTTTTCAGGATTCGGAGCTGTTCCGGCGGTCCAGACAATTTCACTTTTATCCGGGAATGTGCTGGGATCCCATGCAAGAACTCCAACCGTTGGAATGCCTGTATCCAGACTGAAATCAGAAACCACAAGCCGGATGCCTGCTTTGGAGTATTTTTCGAGCATATCAAGAACAGCCGGGTCTTTGGCTGTATAGGGATCAATACGGGGAACGCTTCGTTTTTCCATGCTGATCAGTGATGAAACATGGCGTTCAATAATTTCCGAAATGCCCTGGCAGATCGCCTCCTCCTGGCAATTTCCAGCCGAGGGTCCGTTGAATTCATTGATCATGAAAAACCAGTCAAAGGGAATCAGGACTTCTTTTTTTTGGGTTATATTATAGGCCCAGGTCCATTTCAAAGGTAGGTCGGAAAAAAACTCCTGGGTGACCTTGAGTTCCTCCTGATTGTAATCATGCACGGACCTGGCGATCTGATCAAAGTCAATGGCTTTATCCCGGACATTTTTGTAGGTGTCTTGGATAAAATTGTTTTCATTCTGGCGGAAGGAAAAAAAACTGAAACGTTCAGCCAACTCCATCACGGCACTGGCTTCAGACTGGGCGGGAGTGGCACCTTTACCCATCTGCTTGTTTGTACCTGTAAGTTTTTTTGCGTCTTCACCACAGATGCTGAAATAAACGGGAATGTCCAATCGTCCGTTGTCAATCCTCTCCGTACTCTCAAGGATGTCCAGATTGAGGTGGGCTGTCTTGGTCTTGAAACGGTCAACCGTTTCTTCGGGTGTCATGATTTTATCTTGATCATGGGTGACTTTTTTAAACGCATCTTGCAAAACAATTTTAACGGTCATTGTCCTTCTCCATTAGATTAAAAACGATCTCATATATCATATCTGTAATGCCGATGAAAGGAATGTCTTTTTTTAAATTGACCCACAGCAAATAATCTGTTAGAGGAAACCAAGTCATTTCGGCAATTTAATTTTTTAGAATTTAGATTGATGGACTCGCAAAAAGTCGGCGTATGGCTATGGAAAAAGGCCCATAGGCCAAACACTATAACGCCGCATATGGGACTTTTTACGACGCCATCAAGAGTGTCAAGCCAATCAGCAGTTTAATAAATCATAAGGACATGGTGATGAAACGATTAACCCGGATTGAACGAAACACATCCGAAACACGGATTTCTGCCACCATTGATCTGGATGGAAGTGGAAACAGGGATATTTCCACCGGGATTCCTTTTTTTGATCATATGCTGGACCTATTTGCCCGCCATGGGTTTTTCGATCTTACCATTCACGCAGAAGGTGATATCGGGGTGGATAATCACCATACCGTGGAAGATATCGGGATTGTTCTGGGATCTCTGGTGAACGATGCCTTGGGAGACCGAAAAGGTATTGTCAGGTACGGTCATGCGGTCACACCCATGGATGAGACCTTGAGTGAGGTTAGCCTGGATTTGTCGAACAGGCCTTATCTTGTATGCCATATGCCGGAACACATGGGTGTGTGCGGTACCTTTGACACCCGTGATGTGAAAGAATTCTTAAGGGCCTTTGCCAGTAAAGGCGGCATGAATCTCCACGTGAATGTGAGATACGGCGAAAACGATCACCATATTGTTGAGTCGGTTTTCAAAGGTCTTGGACGGGCTCTGGATCAGGCCGTGTCTCTTGACAAAAGAATTACCGGGCACCTATCCACAAAAGGGATGATTTAACGAATTTGATTTGACAAACGCGGATGAGTAATTACTTTTTCGGGTCGTACTTGGAATTTAGTCGCACCGTGAAATGGTCATGGGGGGCAGGTTACCGTGACGGCATGGGAGATGAACGGTTTTGGCACGATTTATTCCTGAAGATGTAATTTTGGATGTCCAACAGGCAGCTGATATTTTCGAGGTTGTTTCGGAAACCGTTCATCTAAAAAAATCAGGACAGGCATATATGGGGCTTTGCCCCTTTCATTCGGAGAAAACCCCTTCCTTTCATGTGAATCCCCAACGGGGGATTTTTCATTGCTTTGGTTGTGGACTGGGTGGGAATGTCTTCAGCTTTGTGATGAAGCGGGAGGGGATTCCCTTCCCAGAGGCCGTCCGGATGATGGCTGATCGTTACGGGATCACGATTCCTGAGCCTGAGATGAGCCCTTCGGCCAAGCGTGTCGAGAGTGAGCGGGAAACCCTTTTTTCTGTGAACAAAATAGCCATGGGGTATTTCAGGAATATCCTTTTTGAGAGCCCACAGGGCGAAGTGGCTCGTAACTACTTGAAAAATCGTGGTATAAACGGAGCCATTGCCGATACATTTGATCTGGGTTATGTGCCTGAAGGGTGGGACCATCTGGTTCGTTTTCTTGACACACAGAAGGTTCCCCGTGGTGTGGCTGAAAAATCAGGGTTGATTGTAACAAAAAACAAAGAAAGATACTATGATCGCTTTAGAAATCGTATTATTTTTCCGATATTAGACTTGAGTCGTCGTGTGATCGGCTTCGGGGGACGAGTTTTAGATGATTCGCTACCAAAGTATTTGAATTCTCCTGAAACACCGATTTACAATAAAAGCAAGTCGCTTTATGGATTCGGAAAGACAAAGCAGGCCTGCCGTCAGGCTGGCACTGTCCATATTGTGGAGGGTTATTTTGATCTTTTGTCCCTGTATATGTGCGGGGTTGAACATGTTGTGGCAACATTGGGGACGGCCATTACCCAGGATCACGTGCGTATGCTCAGCCGGGGAGGCGTGAAACGTTTTGTCCTTGTTTACGATTCGGACGATGCGGGTATCAAGGCAGCTGAACGCAGCATTCCAGTCTTCCAAAAAGAATTTATCAGCGCCAACATTCTTGTGCTCCCCAAGGGACATGACCCGGATTCGTTTATACGGGAGTTCGGAGCGGAACAGTTTTTGAATGCATCAACAAAGGCAATGGGTATTATTCCTTTTTTACTTGAGACGGCTGTTAAACAGTATGGGCTTTCCATTGAAGGCCGTATCCGGATCATTGAAGCCATGAAGGAGCCCTTACAGGTCGTGGGTGATCCCATCGCCCGTTCGCTATATATCAGGGAATTGTCCCATCGGATCGGTGTGGATGAAAAGGCTGTGATAGAAAAAATTAAAGAGCAGAGCGATGGTCCGATCCGGATACCTGCCATAAGCCAGGCAGTACCGGGAAATAAGACAGCACCCAGGCAATCACGGTATTCTGAGATGGAAAAACAGATTGTCTCCATGATGCTCCAGTTTCCTGAGATTATTTCCGAATGCAGGGACAGCCAGGTGGTTGACTATCTGGAAAGCGAATCGCTTAAGGCTCTGGGTCGAAAAATTTTGGATTACCAGGGAGAACCTGAGGATATGGCCTCGGTACTGATAGCCCAGTCTGCTACAGACAGGGAAAGACAGATGATTTCATCACTGGCCATAGGTGATATCCCCTGGCTCCATAAAAATTGCGTCAATCTTATTCATCACTATATGGGGAACAGGAAAAAAAATGAGGATTCTCTTTCGGAACAAATCCGAATGGCTGAAGAGAGTAAGGACCATGAACTTTTGCTTAAATTGATGCATGAGAAAAATAATTATTCGAAATTAATGAAAAAAAAGGTTCACACCAGAAAAAGATAATAAATCCGGAGTCGGAGGAGGCAAATTTTTATGACCAGGAAATCCGCAGGGAATGCAGATGAGTTGAGAAAGTCACAGCAGGAATTGATTAAGGATTTGATTGTTGAAGGGAAGAAAAAGGGGTATTTGACTTTTGATGAAGTCAATGAGGGACTTCCTGATGATGTGGCGTCCTCGGAACAACTTGATGAGATTTTCTTAGGTTTCACTGATATGGGCATTCAGGTTGTTGAAAAAGATGAAGATTACGAAGACCTGATGGATGATAAGAAGATGGACGCGAAGTTATCCAAAGACGAGAGCGGCGGTTTTGAAAAAGAAAAGGAAGATTCTGAAGAACCTGCTTCCCCAGCTGATTTCGGGACGGTCACGGATCCTGTCAAGATGTATTTGCGGGAGATGGGGCTGGTGACTCTTCTGAGCCGGGAAGGTGAGATAGAGATTGCCAAGAAAATAGAAATCGGTGATCAGGAAGTTTTGCGTTGCCAGTTGGACACGACCCTCACCGTTGAATATATTCTTGCCCTTGCCGAAAGTATCCGTGAAGGACGTCTGAGGCCCAAGCATGTATTAAGGGATATCGATGAAGGTGACGGCCTTGTGGATGAACAGATTCAAGTTGATAGCTTTCTTGCCACCATTGATAGTATCAAACAGGTGAATGATGAGAATAAGGAGCTTCGTGAAAAACTGTTTACCGAAGACCATGGGCCTGAAGAACAACGGAAGATCAGACGGGCCATTGGGCGAAGGACCGACAAGGTGTTCAACCTGCTCAAGGAATGGCGCCTTGAAGTGGGTGTCACAGAGAAGGTCGACCGAATAATCAAGGAACAGATCGAATGGTTTGAAGAAATGAACAAGGTCATTGTCCGCTGTGCCGAGGCATTCAGCACCACCGTGACGGAATTTCGTTCGGTACTTGCAGGGGACGATTGTGTCAACTGGTCCAAGGACAAGTGCGATCTTACTGATGACAAGCGTTCAAGGCTTTTTGCGGATATTAAAGTGATCCAGAATCAGATTGATGTCCGTGAATACAGTATAAAAGCCAATAACCGAATTCTGTCCAGAATTGTGACGTCCATTGAAGATGGACGGCATAAATCCAAGCTGGCCAAAAGTGAGCTGGTTAAAGCCAATTTGAGACTGGTGGTCAGTATTGCCAAGAAATACACCAACAGGGGCCTTCAGTTTTTGGATCTGATTCAGGAAGGCAATATCGGATTGATGAAAGCCGTGGATAAATTTGAATACCGGCGTGGTTATAAATTCAGCACCTATGCCACCTGGTGGATCAGGCAGGCCATTACGCGGGCCATTGCCGATCAGGCTCGTACCATCCGAATCCCTGTTCATATGATTGAAACCATCAATAAGCTGATCAGAACTTCACGGTATCTGGTTCAGGAACTGGGACGTGAACCCACCCCCGAAGAAATTGCGGAAAAAATGGAAATTCCGCTGGACAAGGTCAGGAGGGTTTTGAAGATTGCCCGTGAACCCATTTCCCTGGAAACACCCATCGGTGAGGAGGAAGACAGCCATCTTGGAGATTTTATCGAAGACAAGAAGTTTATGTTGCCTTCTGACGCAGCTGTGAGCATGAACCTTGCCGAAAAGACCCGGAAGGTGCTTGCCACCCTTACACCCAGGGAGGAAAAGGTGCTTCGTATGCGTTTCGGGATAGGTGAAAAAGCCGATCATACCCTTGAAGAGGTTGGCAAGGACTTTGCGGTAACACGTGAACGTATCCGGCAGATTGAAGCCAAGGCTTTACGTAAATTAAGACACCCCACGAGAAGCAAGAAACTGAAGAGTTTTATAGAAATATAAACCTTGACAAACAGGGTGTCCTGGGGTTATTTAACGTGACTCCATGACGTTTTTGGGCCTATAGCTCAGTCTGGTAGAGCCACCGGCTCATAACCGGTCGGTCCCTGGTTCGATCCCAGGTGGGCCCACCAAAAACATGATTACTCGGGCATAAAACGAAGGTGGTATGAGGTTTCCAAATCACTATTTTAATAGAGATTGATCAAAGGCGTGGTACTGAAGTACCACGCCTTTTTTATGCATGAGACCTGAATTGAGATATTTAAAGGTAAAATCGGTGTTTGTTCCACGTCGTCCATGGGGTGTGACGGGTCGTTTTAAACGATACGATCAGGGGAATGTATGGCCACAGTCGGGGATATCATCACACTCATAGAAAAACACATTGCAAGGCCACACCTTGCAGAACCGTGGGATAACTGCGGACTGCAGATGGGTGACAGGTCCTGGCCGGTCAGAAAAATTGTCACGGCTTTGGATCCACTGTGGGATGTCGTCGACTACGCCTGTTCAATCAAGGCAGACCTTCTGGTCACCCACCATCCTCTGATTTTTAAGCCTATGAAAAGTCTCGATTTTTCAAATCCATTGGGGCGTATTATCTCACAGTCACACACGCATTCACTGGCCATCTATTCAGCCCACACAAATTTTGATAGTACTAAAGGGGGGTTGAACGATATTCTCGCCAGAAAAATGGGCTTGACTGGGATACGGGTTCTGGGGAGGCCCGTTGATCCGGAACGATTGAAACTTGTCATCTTTGCCCCGCTGGATCACAAGGAAAACATACTGGGGGCTTTGTCCGAAACAGCAGCAGGTATAATAGGAAATTATACCTGCTGTTCTTTTTTGTGCAAAGGGAAAGGCCGCTTCACGTCCGGACAGGGGGCCAATCCATTTCTTGGAATACCAGGGGAACTCACCGACGTCGACGAGGTGAGAATTGAAACCCTTGTTTTGAAACGTGATGCCCAAGGTGTGATTGATCATGTGGCCAAGGTTCACCCTTACGATACCATGGCCTATGATCTGTATCCCCTTGTATCAGACTCCTGTTTGGAAGGGCTTGGCCGTATCGGGCGTCTTGAACACCCTTTGCCTTTTAAGGCCTTTGTGCAGCAGGTAAAAGACAGTCTGGGTCTGGATACAGTCAAAGTTGCCGGGAACAGGGACATGATGATTGGATCGGTGGCTTTGTGTACCGGAAGCGGTTCGGGCATGATAGGCGATTTTATACAAAGTCATGCCGATGTCTATGTAAGCGGGGACTTGCATTACCATGATGCCCGGAGGGTTGAAGATGCAGGCCGGACCTTGGTGGATGTCGGTCACTTTGCATCGGAAATCCCCATGGCCCAAGCCATGAAGGACGCTCTTACATCCCTATGTGGGCAAAAAGGATTTTCCATTGCAGTTGAGGCCTGTGCAATGGAAAAAGATCCGTTTATATATATATAATTATTGATGACTAAAAATGGGATAAATGACTATGGCGACAGCCACGAAAGAAGAGATGGATATTCTGATTAAGCTTCAGGATATTGAAACAAGGGCTTACAAGATAAATAAAATTCTTGATGGTGTGGAACAGGAAATTGAAACCCGGAGAAAGAAAAGGTCGGATGCTGAAAATGGGCTGGCCAAACTTGAATCGGAGCTTGAAACGACGCGGAGTCAATACAAAGAATTTGAATCCGAGGTCAGGGATAGAGATATCCGCCTGAAAAAAAGTGAAGAATACCTGAAAAATGTTAAAACCAATAACGAATACCAGACCCTGCTCAGAGAAATCGATGACAACAAAAAGCGGAATTCCGAGGTTGAAACCCAGATGATCGAATTCCTTGAACGGATTGAAACCAAGGAAAAAGAAATTCGTGAGATCAAAAGCAGATGTGAAGACATTGTCAGGGACACGGAACGTGAAATAGCAGAGATTGAAAGCACGACGATCACTGAACGTAAAGAACTTGAAGAGATTTTAGAAAAAAGAGATGCTGTGGCCACGTTGGTCAAGCCCAGGCTTCTGGATATGTTCAACAGGATTTTAAAGCAATCGGCTGGTCTGGCCATCGTTCCAATGACCAACTCAACCTGTAACGGGTGTTTTATGAAAGTGCCGCCACAGAAATTTATTGAGATTCAACGTGGGGAATCCTTGAATTTTTGTCACCAGTGTCATAGAATACTCTACTACAAGGGGAATTGACAGGATTCCAGGGATATTCGAGGTGCTAATTCGATTTTGCATTCAAGATGAGACCTAACGACGGGCAGGCACAGGGGCCAGCCCCTTGGAACTGTTTCGCCTTGATCGCAAAATGGAATAAGAACTCTTTTGTTCATACAATGAAAATGTGTTTTCGGTCGAAGCAGAACAAACGATCGCCGGGCCGTAAATGGCCGGGAGGAAAGTCCGAACACCGCAGGGCAGGGTGCTCCATAACGTGGAGTCATGGCAACATGAAGGAAAGTGCAACAGAAAGTAGACCGCCCCGCACTCAATTCGCCTTCCGGTATAAACCGGGAGGTGACGTGAGTGCGGGGTAAGGGTGAAACGGTGCGGTAAGAGCGCACCAGTTCTCCGGGTGACCGGGGAAGCTTGGTAAACCCCACCCGGTGCAAGACCAAATAGGGAAGTGCTAAGGGCTGCCCGCCCATACTTCCGGGTAGGTCGCATGAGATGCCGGGCAACCGGTGTCCTAGATGAATGATCGTTGTCTCTGTGTGGGTAACTGCGCAGGGAAACAGAATTCGGCTTACGGTCTGCTTCGACCGTTTTTTTTTGATGGCGTCGTAAAAAGTCCCATATGCGGCGTTATAGTTTTTGGCCGGACATTCGACATACGCTTTAAGTATGCCGTAACCCCGGCCAAACACTACGCCTTATGGACCTTTTTCCATAGCCATCCCTCGACTTTTTTACGAGGATACATACAAGAAACCAAACGAATCGCCATTATGTGTCGATAACAATGCACGGATAGGGTTGGCTGTTGATGCATCAAGCCCGTTAACGATTGAATGGAAAACAAATAACAGGGGTAATATAACCGTCTGATCAGGTGTTGGCATTGGAAAATTCGTCGTGCAGTATTTCGTTTAAGAATAAAGTAAGGATATATTCCCATGACTTCTTGAAGGCATGTGTTTATATTTCCAGTTTTGATTCACCCGAACATATTTTTACAAAAAAACTTTATTCCAGGTTGATTGCCACCTCTCACCTCCTTGAAGATTTTTTGGACCTCCATGGTGCAAAAAACAACAAACAGTGGTTTTTTTTCAGAGAGCTTGCCTCCTCTGTTCGTCATTTGAGCTCCAGCGGTTATTCCCAAAGACATATCGGAAACCGGATGGTTTTTTATGATCTGGCCGATGTGGGGAATTTTATTCAGGAGGGTGAGAAAACACTTGATTTCATAACTGAATCCTTGATGAATCTTGCCCCGGTTGTGATTGACGAGGCCAAACGATTAAGCATCGACATCCCGGAGGGGAGTTATGATCAGGCTAATTTCCCTGGTGTTGTGACTGGAGAGATGCTTGAATATGACATTGACGATGATGTTGTCACGGAACAGAAACAGCATATTGTCAAAATTGCCAGTGAATTTTTGAATATAATCAAGACGTTTGAGCCTTTATCGTTTTATGAACCCTATACCTTACAGGAAATCACTCGTATTGTTCCGTTTAAAGTTAATGAGGTCGAAATCAGACGTTTTGAAATGCTTATTCACAACATTCAATCTTCGTTTGACTCCTACGTGATTATAGGTGGTTACAGATATGGAAACCGCAAGCTTAAGCAATTGAGGGCCCATTTTTCCGTGGTACTGCATATTCTTGAGGTTCAAGGCAGGTTACTGCATTATTATGAACGGCACCTTTTGGAACTGGGCGGTATCAGTCATTGTCAGCAGGTACGTAAACGTCTGACAGAACTGGTGGACCCAAAAAAACTTCTGGATCGCACCATCAACTACTGCCTGTACTACGTCAGTCATTTTCTCACGGCCGGGAAAAAAGTGGCCCATGAGATTCTTGATGAAAATATTGAAAAGACATCCATTCGCGTGGGCATCCCCGTGACCCGGGGTTTTCACAATCGGCCCAGCATGATGGTCGCAAAAATTGTTCAGCATTTTGGAGGCAAGGTCGAGTTGGTCGTAAACGGAGATCATTTTGACGCCAGCAGCGTTCTGGACATTCAATGGGCCGGAGGTAAAATCCAGAAAGAGAATATCTCGGAAGTTGTGTTTGAGGGAGACATTCGGGCACTGAACGATATCAAAATCCTGGCTTCCGTGAATTACGCGGAAGACTCTATGGGCAAGGGCCTTGCCCTTCCCAAAGAACTGGCATACTTGAAATAATTATGGCTATTGCTCTTATCGTTGCCGGCGGACAAGGACTTCGTATGGAGATGTCTGTTCGGAAACAGTATCTGGAACTCGAGGGGACACCGGTTCTCCAGCGCACCCTTATGGTGTTTGACCAATGCAGTGACATTGAGAGAATCGTTCTGGTCGTTCCTCCCCCGGATGAAGAATTCTGTCGAACAACGATAGTCCAGTCCATAAACATGACCAAAGAGGTCCTTTTGGTCGGGGGTGGCCTCGAACGGCAGCAATCCGTTTATAATGGCCTTTTATCGTTGAATATTGAAAATGATGAGATCGTGGTAATTCATGACGGTGTGCGGCCTTTTGTGGATAGCCGCCACATCATTGAATGCATCCATGCAGCCATGGATTGTGGAGCCTCTGTCCTTGGCGTTCCGGTTTCAGATACCCTCAAGCAGTTGGATTCTTTGGGTTATGTGGAGAAAACCATTGATCGGGAAACGCTTTGGGCAGTTCAAACCCCCCAGGCATTTCAATACGGCCTGATCAAAGCAGCCCATGATCGTGCTGTGGACATTCATATTAGGGCAACGGATGATGCCTCACTTGTGGAGGCCATGGGGCGACCTGTAAAACTTGTACTCGGGAGCCGAAATAATATTAAGATCACTACCCGGGATGACCTTGTTCTTGCTGCTGCTCTTATGAAGGATGTTGATATTTAAAGTTTGGTGTGATAAATTATTTTAAATTAAGATAGGCTGTAAATAAATTCATAATATATCAGTAAGTTGTGTCTTGTATATGGAAAGGGAAATGTCCATGGTATGGAAACCTGGAAAACAGGACCGTCGCTCTTATCCGAGGTATAAAGTCAAGGATGGGGCCTATGCCGCACTGAGCCCTGATTCGACGATTATGGGGCAGATTGTTGATATCAGCAAGGGGGGCTTGTGTTTTCGATATATTGTTCACAGAGAACAGGCGTTTGAGTCGGTGGCCACCCATGTTTTTGTGGGTGATAACGGTTTTTACCTTGAAAAAATGCCCTATAAAATCATTGAGGACGAACAGCTTGACAATGGCTCCTCTTTCAGTTCCATCGTCATGCGGCAAAGAAGGGTACATTTTTCGAACTTGAATCCGAACCAGCTTGCACAATTGGATTATTTTTTACTTAACAGAACCATCGGCCTTGCTTGATTCGCCGTTTATTGTATTATTGCGCTCACTATTTCCTCCTGACATTCCCTTTAGATCGTTACCCCCGGTTTTGATGATCACTATTTTTTGTCTTCATGTCATATGGATTTGATCGAAATCGATTTCGATCCCGAAGGAACGACATCCCAACAAAGGGATCATTGGACACCCATGCTTTGCGCCGGTGATCCTTGGCGTTATTATGAACTCTGCTGCTTAATTTATGGGGGGTGAATACCCTAATTTTAACAGAAATAGTTTGTAATTGTCTGTTCCTTTATGAAATGATAGTGTTTTAATTGTTTGAATATAGGCATTAAAGCCAGATAACTGTGTGTTTTTGTGGCTGGCATATGCTTTGCAGTGCTATAGTGATATAAACAAAATCGAGGTATGCTTTGTTTATGGGGATAACAAAGGGAGATGAATGTAATGAATTCTTCACACGTTAATAAGATTGAATTGCTTGGTCGCATCGCAGAGATGAAGCGAATTTATTCAGTCATAGAATCTTCGATCAAGGGTTCGGTCTGTATTGTGGTGACCAGCGGGTCTCAAGGGGAGGGCAAATCCACTTTGTCTGCAGGTCTTGCAATTGCTGCTGCAAAGAGAAACGATAATCGGGTTCTGCTGGTGGATTTCAACTGGTATGCACCGATTCTTCATCAGATTTTTGATGTGGATATGGGGGATATGGTTGACGGCTATACCAATGGTGGGCCCATGGAACAGGTTGTCAGGCACACATTAATAAACAATTTGGATCTCCTGCCTGCACTAAAAGAAACGATGACTGAAAGGAATGAGGAATTCAGGCATTTCCCCAGTTCTGAATTGCTGAGAAAAGCAAAGGCCGAGTATGATGTCGTGATCGTCGATACAGCAGCAGCTTTTCCCACGAATTATCGGATGATCGATCCCATTGAAATTTCAAAATCCTCTGATGGAGTCGTCCTTGTTACCTTGACCAATGTCACGCCACGCCAGGAATTGAAACGGGCCTGTACAGCCATCGAAACAGCTGGAGCGAATATTTTGGGTATCGTTGCAAATCAATGGCAGAATCCCATCGCATAATAGTGGGAATCAAGGAGAGACAATGAATTTTAATGTGAAAAGATATTATTACGGAATTGTTAAGCGACGGTTGTTGGCTTTGGTGATATTCATTATTCCCGCTGTGTTTTTAATCGTATCTGCTATTTTCCCAGACCGTTATACAGTTGTTCAGAACGTGACTATTTCTGAAGATTCTCCGGTGGCGCTTCTAACAAATCCTGTGGGGTTTATGGCCTTCAAGGAGCTCAATGAAGATCCTTCGGCCTTTTTTTTGAACGCGTATGCCCTTAACAAGATTACAGGGACCTTACTGTCGGGTTGGGCTGAAAAATACGGGCCAGTTATGGATGATGTCATAAAAACATCCATGAATATGGTTTTAGCAGGCAAAAATACTGTTCAGATCAGTTATTTCGGTAAAAGCAGGGAAGTGGGAGATATTCTCGTTTCCTTTTATTCGGACCGGCTTGTGAAAAAGGCCCTTGAGGGACTTGTTCGGAGCAACAACGAGGGCCCGGGTATCATGCCGGATCTATCCGGCGGTATCGAGGTCTATGAAATTCGAGCTGTTTGGCGCCCTGAACGTTTGAGGCCGCTTATATATTGCACCATGGCATCCATTATTCTTGTGTTGATACTATTTGGTTTTCTTGAATGGAATGATCCGTCATTCAAGTCGGAACGTCAGATTGCACGATATATTGGGCTTCCCATTTTGGGGAATGTTCCGGATCTCAACAAAGTGGCGGCATTGATTCGGGCTGAAGAATCGAATCGGATGTGATCAATAGTATGTTGCCAGATCAGTAACAAAGAGATGTAATGACGTGCATGGGGGTGCACGAAATATGGTATATTCTATGGTATGGAGATGGGGGAAAAAAAATATTCAAAAAGAAAATGATCAGAGATCAAGGCGCGTTGTTTTTTTCCTTATCGTGTGTGCTTTGGTTTTTGTTCTCATGGGAGAGGCCCCTTGTAACGCCGGGAACGTATCCCTTTCCTGGGATGTGAACAGCGATGCTGATTATTATGTGGTTTACTGGAACAATGGTCCTGAAACAGACATGAACAACTCGGATCATATTGTTGATAGGACCACCTATGTCCTTGAGAATCTTGAAGGTGGAAAAACCTATCATTTCGCAGTCAAAGCCTTTAATTCATGCGGGAATTCCAGTGATTTTTCCGATTGGGTAGTCCTAAGCCTTGACGCTGATCCCGTAAGTATACCTGTTGACCCTGCCTGGAGTGATACAGATTCAGAACCCGAAGAAGAGAACCCGGCATTTGTGATTTTAGCGGACAGCCCCGGAGAAAAAAGTTTTGATGGGTTTGTCCCCCAAACTCAAACAGCATTTATTCAGGACATTAATGGGAATCCCACCATTGAAATACTCGACTCTTTTTTTGCGCACCTTCGCTGGTTGAAAAGTGGCTGGAACGATTACAATGAAATGAACGGTGAAGCACGCATCGCCATGGGTGATATTGATGGGGATGGCCTGGACGAGATGATTATCGGTTTTGGCTCGGTTGTGTCCGACCTGTTAATCCCAGGAGGGTTTTTCCAGATTCTGGACCATGATTATTCCCATCTTGCCTGGGGCCGGGTTGAGTGGTCTGATTACAATGACAGCAACGGCGAAACATGGCCTGCATGCGGGGACATTGACGGTGATGGAAAAGACGAAATTATTATCGGACTGGGCCCCTATGGGAAAGGATATTTAGAGGTCTTCGGGTATGATAACGGTGCGCTAATGCATGAGTCATGGCTGGCTGTCCAATGGCCGGATTACAATGAAATAAACGGGGAGGTTCGTCCTGTATGCGGGGATATTGACGGAGACGGGATTGATGAAATTATTGCGGGCTTGAGTTCCAGAGGCGGAGATACCACCATTCCCGGAGGAAAGTTCGAGGTGTTCAGGAACGTTTCGAATGCCTGGTCCCATGTGATTTGGGGGGCCATTGACTGGCCTGAATACTCAGAAATAAATGGTGAAACATGGCCTTCAACCGGTGACCTTGACGGAGACGGTGATATTGAGCTGGTGGTGGGTCTGGGTTATGGCGGAGATGGCCAGATGGCAGTTTTTGAGTTCCAGAATAATAATGCGGTACTATCGGATTGGGCACGGATTGAATGGCCCGAATACAATGACGTGTCTGGCGAAACCCGTCCCGTTTGCGGTGATATTGATCATGACGGAAAGGATGAGATTGTCATTGGCTGGAATACGATGGCCAGCGATTCTGAACATGTGAATTACTTCAAGGTGCTTTCATACGTGAATAGCACCAAGAGTTGGGAAAATTTTATGGATTCCAAATCCATTGGAGCGGGTATTGACAGCATGCCGGTCAAGGGTGCTGTGGCCAGGGATGAAAGAATTATGGTGGGAATGGGTGGTGCATCAGGGAGCACAGATGTGATACTTCCGAATGCAGACCCCGGACTTTCTAACATTGTGGGGGCTGATGCAGGTGGCTCGAGCTGTTTTTTTGATTCGTCTCTGGATGCCTATTGATTTGTTGGTAAACTTATTTTTTTTAAACCACCCGTTCGCGTAGCTCACTGAAGGCCACGAAGAGCACGAAGAAAAACTATTATTCCCTTGTTTGTATACGTTCACAGGCTTCCATGACGAGACGTGGGAAATCCATGAAGGCAATTAAAACGATATGTAACAGAAGAGTAGGTCATGGCCTATCACTCCGCTGTGTCATTCCGGGCACGGCTTTTTG
>Ga0180007_10001348_pt1 | contig 34252 bp, 30 predicted proteins | sample MM_PC_MetaG_FD_121122 | JGI IMG/M metagenome (GOLD analysis project Ga0180007, IMG submission 121122) | Groundwater microbial communities from the Aspo Hard Rock Laboratory (HRL) deep subsurface site, Sweden - MM_PC_MetaG | ecosystem: Environmental > Aquatic > Deep subsurface > Groundwater... | reverse complement strand
GGCGGACCTGAGTAGAACCTCACCACGAAGCTCTCTGGGTTGTCCTGAAGGTCGTTGTGGATCAGCGCGGTTATCGTCACGGTCGTGTTTATCAGGACATCGTCCTCGCTGAGGAAGATGTCATCACAGGTTAGGTAGAGGTCGATGAACTGGTCAGGCACGTAATTCAGCGGGTGCCAGTCCACTCCGTTCCCTGGTCCCGGGACTTCGTAATGCGTCGGGTAGCCCGGGTTGCTCTCGAAGTCTGACCAGAGGTTCCCTACTGTACTGAGGTTCCACATGTTGCCGCTCTCGGCCTCATGTACGTTCGGCCCGAAGTCGTTGCCGTATATCAGGTTGCCCGTGGCATCGATGGGACTTACGTGGAGGTCATACGGGTCGTTTCCGTGCAGGATGTTTCCGGTCATGATATTATAGTTTGAGTCCAGGTTTATGCCGTAGTAACTGCCTGTGGCCTCATTGTCACGGAAAGTGTTATGGTCATATCCCGGATTCGTGAACATCGCGCCATCGGCATTCTGCACATAGTTCCCTTCGATGAGGTTGTGCTGGCCGTGCACCACTATGCCCCTGAAGAACTCCACGTTGCAGTTCCTGACCGTTGTATGGTCTGCTTCTATCCTTATGCCATGCATGTTGAAGCCTTCTCCCATTATCCAATGGCCCATGCAGTCCAGGGTGATGTTGTCAGTCCCGATGATAAGGCCGTGACCGGGGCAGTCGAGGAGGTCTTCGGTCAAGGTTGTGTCTGTCGTGATTGTGGAGCCGCACTGCGGGACTTCATCTGCGCCCACAGGGTGATAGTCCACTCCGTCTCCCGGTCCTGCGATCTCATAGGTGTAAGGATAGCCCGGGTTGCTTGCGAAGTCGTCCCAGTCATTCCCTATGGTGCTGTTCCAGCTGTTGCTGTTCGAGGTCGAGTCCTCATAGGCGTTGTCGCCGTTGGCATACAAAATGTTGTCGAAGAAGGTGTTATACCTTGAATTGCCTTGTATCCAGAAGCCGTCATCGATGTGATCATGGATACGGTTGCCGTAAATGACATTATAGTTACTGCCTCCGTTGAATTCTATCCCGTCATCGAGGTTTGAGTGGATATCGTTGTCGGATATCCTGTTGTTCTGGCAGTTGGTCACGAGATATATCCCGACGTCGCTGTTGTGGCTGATGGTGTTGTTGGTGAGGTTGTTGCGGTTGCAGTTGTTGTCTAGGTACAAGCCATCGTCGTTATTATTATACAGACTGTTGCCGTGTACAAGGTTATCGCGGCTGTAGTATGAGACGGTGACGCCGATGGATGTGTCGTGGATGTCATTGCTGGTGATGACGCTGTACTGGCTGTCCCTGAGCTTTATGCCGTGGTAGAAATTCACGATCTCGCAGTCCTTCAATTTCACATCATCAAAGCCCTCAACATATATCCCCGCATAGCCAGAAGCAGCTGTGCCAGATATCATGCGTCCTGCACAATCGATCTCAACCCCGTCCGCCCCGACGACCAGGCCGTGCCCAGGGCAGGAGAGGACGTCCTCAATGAGAATGATATCTTCTGTTACAACTTGACCACAATAGTTATTTAATGGATAATGATCAATGTTCGAAGGATTGATTTCATAATAATCAGGATACCCTGAATTGTCGATGAAGTCATCCCAATAGTTACCGACGCTATTATAATCCCAACTATTGCCATTTCCTCCGGGATTTACTTGAACAACGTTATTATTGAAATAATTGTTCGAAAACGTATTCTCACCTGAAAGGGTTTGAAAATGTACACCCTCTGTGTGGCCGTTAATATGATTATCATGGATTTCGTTATATTTTGAATCATATAAATTCAATCCAGTCATGCTATTATGAATCAAGTTATCAATTATTGTATTATAATTAGAATGGCTTATGGAAATGGCAATATTACTATCCTGGATATCATTATTAATCACATTAAAATACCATGCTCCAATGTGGATGCCCTCAGAAAAATTTGATATGTGGCAATTTGTTATCAATCCATAGTTGTTGTTTGCTGGAATATTGATGCCATATCCTCCTGGAGTGCCGCTTATGGAATGACCATTACAGTTAAGAGCGATATCAGTGCCACCGAAATTGATAGCATTACCACCACACCCAGTCAAATCATACCACATCGTATGGTCAGAAGTTAAAGTGTCCCCGCAATTACAAGCCACCGCCCCGCCGCAATTCGCGGCGTAAGCCAAGCTGATGCTGAGCACTAACACAACCGGAAATATGAGTTTCTTCATCTGCACATCACCCGAGCAAAGAGTTCTTTCTGCTTTTATAAATATTGTTGTTTTTTCACGTTAAAAATTAACACAACAAGCTTTAAATACATGCTAAAGCCTACCTCCCCAAACGGCGATCGCATGAAGGGGATATGGCTATACACCGACGGGGAAGGCAACGCCCAGAACGCGGTAGCTTGGCATTATAATAGTCGTACTGGAGAACTTGTTCTTAAGAAGGATCTGATACCGCCTGATTCCATCAGGGAGCACCTGACTGCTGAAAGCACCCACCAGCTTGAGATGCTGCTTCAAGGCGAAGTCTTTGCAGAGGGTGTGAATATCAAGCTCGTGAAGGATGCCAAGGGAATCTTACCGGCGAATGTCCTGGAAAATGTAAGAAGATTAGGATACACAAACGAAGACGGTTCTATAACACCTGTGGTGCAGGATGGAAGGATGTGAGTGACGACTTCTAAAAACAATACCTTTTTATACAACCATTCATAAAGCCAATCCGGGGTGATAGATATGTTATTCGATTATTGGCCTGTCGGACTTATACTATTGTACATAATCAGCGGCATCAGAGTTCTCAACCAGTACGAGAACGGCGTGGTCTTCACGCTCGGTAAATACACCGGCACATACCAGCCTGGCTTCAAGATAATCTTCCCCATCATCCAGCGCATGGTAAGGATAGACCTGAGGATCCGGACACTAGACATAGACAAGCAGCAGGTCATGACTAAGGATAACGTGCCGATAATGGTCAATGGAGTCGTGTATTACAAGGTGCAGAAGCCTGATTGGGCTGTGATCAAGGTCGAAGATTTCATATACGCAATCTCACAGTATGCCCAGACCGCACTCAGGGACATAATCGGTCAGGAGGAACTGGACACGGTGCTGACCCAGAGGGAGCGCATCGGCAACCAGATACAGAAGATTGTCGACAAGGAGACCGACCAGTGGGGACTGGATATCCAATCGATAAAGCTGCAGGACGTGGAAGTGCCTGACGACCTGAAGAGACTCATGTCCCGCCAGGCAGCTGCAGAGCGAGAGAAGAGAGCAACGGTCATAAAGGCAGAGGGGGACAGGATGGCTGCAAAGAACCTTGCAGAGGCAGCGAGGGTGATGCACACAGAGCCAGGCGCCATGCAGCTCCGTACACTCCAGACCCTGGACGGGCTAGGACCGACAGCCTCCAACACAGTCATCCTCGGCATCCCGGTGGAGCTGATGGAGATGGTAAACGCCTTGAAGGGCAAGCTGAAGAAAGGGTGATCATCATGGAACTCACGAGCGAGAACTTCGAGAAAGAAGCGAAACAATCAGACATCCCTGTCATAGTGGATTTCTTCGCTGACTGGTGCCCGCCGTGCAAGATGCTGGCTCCGGTTTTCGAGGAGACCAGCAAGGGATATGGGGGGAAGGTCAAGTTCGTCAAGGTCAATGTGGACCAGAACAAGGACCTGGCTGATGAGTTCGAGGTCAGGAGCATCCCGACCCTCATCATACTCAAAGGCGGCAAAGAGGTCGAGCGCATGATGGGCTTCATGCCCAAGGACCAGCTCAAGGCGAAGATAGATAAGGCGATCTGACCGCAACCGTTAAATACCTTTTTCAACTCCCATTGCTGTTAATGGTCATGATCAACCTCCAGCACACCTATAAGGAGCAGGAGCTCAGGGAGCAGGGGATGCCTGTAGATGAATACCCTCTTTCTCTCATCACGAACGGCAGCGTGCACGGCGCTCTATTATACGCCGTGTGCAATAGCGGCCCTAAGAGATACATTGACCTGGAGCAGTTCTTGAAGGCAAGCCGTGTCCCGGAGCGTGACAGGCATTTCTTCACAGTGGACAAGGCAGCCTACATCAGGCAGCAGCAGGTGAACGGCGATGAGCGCCCATTCATGCCGACAGACAGGCTGCTGACAGCCTACATCGACTACATGCGTGTGCTCGCGAGCAGGAGAAGGTCCTTGGCAAACAAAGGTCAGGCCAAGAAGGTCGGTTCCGAGACCCGTTTCGTCATGGATAATGCTGGAATCGCACCTGTGCTTAAGCGCTATCAGACCAGGCGGCATGCAGCCCGGATAGACTGGGCCAGGAGGAACGTCTACATCGGCGCCCTCCAGCTAGGCCTTTACGAGAGGCTCGAAAGGCTTGTGGATAAGGTCAAGGAGGGAAAGGCGCGACCGACCTATGTCGGAAGGTCCCCACGGGGGAAAGACAGGGATGAGAAGACCCGATGGCTGATGCGACAATGGACAGAGGTGAAGAGGCAGTATAAGGATATCCAGGAGCTCCATAGTATATATGATAGAAGCCGGTCTGACAGCACGAGGCAAGATGTGAGGACCGAGCTTGAAGAGGGTTATAAGAGCTTGGCTACCCTAGTTTTAGACTCGTTTAAATTGCCTGTCTTGGACAGCTACACAAAAGCCCTCACCAGGAAGAACAGCCTGGAGGACCTCATCGGCCCTGATATGAAAGAGTCTATGCAAGAGCTGAGGACAAGGATAAACGACCTTATCGAGCACAATATGCGCCTGGTGGTGACGATCGGGTCTAGATACCAGTCGAGAGGTCTTCCGTTCCCAGATATCTTGCAGTTTGGCAACAAGGGACTGATCAAGGGTGTGGAGAGGAATGATTATAAGAAAGGATGGTCTATCGGTACATATGTCTCATGGTGGATCAAGCAGAATATCAATAGGGGGCTTACAGACCTTTCGCATGCCATAAGGGTCCCGTCCCATATACATGTCATTGCCAGGGATGTGCATCGCATAGTACAGAGATACTTGGTGAAAGAGGACAGATGGCCCTATCCTGAAGAGGTGCAGCAGGAGCTGGGTAAAAGCCTGTCCAGTATAGAGCTGGCCATCGACCTTATCTATGGTAAGTTCGATCCAATGTCCCTTGAACAGCCGGTCCCCGAAAGCGGCGTGGAAATGTTGGACCTGATGGAGGGTGTCGAGCCGGACCAAGAGGACCGTCTCGTCAGGGAGGACAACAGGAGAGAGGTCGAAATGGCCGTCAGCGCCCTGGAAAGGAAAGAGGAGAAGGTCTTGCGGATCAGATACGGCATTAATGACGGCATCCCGAAGACCCTGACAGACACAGGCAAGGCCATGGGCTTCTCAAGGGAGCGGGTGAGGCAGATCGAGAAGAAGGCCCTGGCTAAGATACGGAAGCGCCGCGCGCTCGAGAAGAAGTATTCTGGATTGGACTCTTAGTTTATAAATAGGACCGAAAGGCTTATAAATAGATTGTTATTTAGCAGTGGTAACATTGGGTGATTTCGTGAGTTATACAAAAGCGAAGAGACGGAAGGATGATGTAGCCAGTGATCAGGCCATATTAGGAATGGATGAACTAGTCGAAGATGAAGATGACATCGGAAAGGGTACAAAGTCCTGGAATACCAAGATTGCTTCTAATAACACCCTTGGGTTTCCAATGTGAAGGCGCTGTCAGGGAAAGCAAGGGAGGATATCTGACCCTGGAAGACCGCACCAGGATAGGGGAAAGCATGGATATCCTCAGGGAAGTGATGTATTCTGCCGTTATGGGTCATGGACTGTATGAGAGGCTTGAACAACTCACAACAAAGGTTTTAGAAGGCAAGAAAGAATCAAAGACCGTTCTTAGACGGCCCTTCCGCGACCAGAAGGATGTCAAGGAACGGCTGAAGCAGGCCTGGAAAGAGATGGCTGGCATCTATAAGGATTGCCAAGATATGGACGGAGATGATCCAGCAGACAAGTATCTTGAGCTTGCGCAGAAGGCAGCAGAGATATTCTCACCTTCACAGGTGTATGACACTGTCGAGAAGATATTGGAGAGAGGCAATGGTGAATATTACGAGGCAAGGGCTGCCAAGGATCATATTGATGAGCTAGCTTGGGACTATGTGAGGCCTAACCTCAAATTTGGGATTTCGGTAGCTAAGAGTTATTTTAGCAGGCGCGTATCTAATGATGACCTGGTGGAGGATGCATTCTTAGCCATGCATGACGCAGGGGTAAGGTTCGACCACAAGGAAGGCTATGAGTTCATCACATATGCGGTCTGGAGGATCAGGCAGAAGCTCGGGGTGGCCGAGAAGAAAGAGGACAAGGAAAACTGGCCTTCCATGGATGAGGGCTGGCAATATGAGGATTCGAGGAACCCCTTTCAAAACTTATCCTCTCAGGGCATCAGTGCCGAGGAAGAGCTGATGGAGACGCTGCTTTCAGGGACCATAAGGCAGATGCTGGATGAGCTCAGTGGGAGGGAAAGAAAGGTCATCGAATTGAGGTATTTCGGCGAGGAATCAATGACATTTGAAGAGGCTGGAAAGGAGCTGGGACTTACCCGCGAAAGGGTGAGGCAGATAGAAGCGCAGGCAATGAGAAAGCTCCGTCACCCTGATAGGCGCAGGAAGCTCAAGGCTTATGTCAACTAGCGTTGGTTCACTATCCCCTTGGCCTTGGTTATCTTCTTCCCGCAGATGCGGCATAAATAGACATCATAAACGACATCGCCTGTCTTCAGGCGGTCGCGTTTGAAGGCCTTGCCGCTGCATGTGGGGCAGGTTATCTCCTCTTCTTCCATGGCCTCAATGGTGCTGAGCCTGTTTATAAATTTTTTGCCGGGATCGATTAGACCATAGCCCTGCCTTTTAACTCTCATCATCATTCATCCCTAAACCCTTCATGTGCGTAGTGCAGCATGTCAAGACATTAAAAGGTTGGGAGCCCATTTGACCACGCTTGTTGTCCCCTCCCAAACAACATATCTTTTTATCGTTCCCGCGGCATCTCACAGACATGAATCATCATTCGACCAGCGGGGTGAACGCAAATGGTAACGATTGACAATGTCATTGTGAACGTCGGGACGTTCTCAGGAGACCTGAAGACAGAGAGAAGGGATTACGAGCGTGCTAAGCAAGGCGCAGCGCGCATCAAGGACGAGCTGGCTTTGCTCGAAGATGCCATCAAGGCTGAGACAGAATATGACAACCTGCACCTTCCGCATGAGGCCATGCTGACCGGGTTCGAGGTCGGAGATGTCACATTCGAGGTCAGGTCAGATAGGCGCATGAAGCGCCCTAAATACAAGTCAGCCGTTTCAGAGATGGAGAATTACCTGAGCGGCATCTCATTCCTGCAATCACGAGGAAGGACCATAACCGGCGTAGCTAAAGAAGGCAAATCTGTCTACATCAGCGTGGACAAGCTCCTTGAGGATTATGGTGTCATCGTCGCCGGAGTCATGTCCCCTGAAGTCAAGCACACGATCAGCTATGTGGCTGCAGGCCTCGACACCCCCCCTCAGGAGATCGAGCTTACAGGCAGCCATGATCTCAACGAGGCCAATGCAGCCAATTATGTGAGGATGAATATGCTGAAGCCTGTCCTGAAACAATTCGTAAAGGATTACGAGGCAGCCCTGGCAAAGGAGGAAGAGGACGGCATCACGCAGGTGAACACCCGTGCAGGATACAAGACGACCACTACCCAATCCGACGGCGTGGACTGGGGATACGTTGTCAAGTCCATCATAGCCGTGCCGACTCATCCCGACGAGCTTGGAGAGCTCAATTATCTCGCAGACCAAGAGATGAGCAAGGCCGAGAAGGAGCGACAGTTCCCGACCTACCGCCTAAACTATCGTGAAGTCAGGGGCAGCACGCAGCTCTTCATCTCGATAGGCAGCGTCTACCAGCGCATACAGGAGCTCAAGCAAGGCAAGACGATAGAGGCCGAGCGGACGAAAGTCCAGCATGTGGACTTAGTATGATGATAATCGCAGAACTCGCCAACAGATTGGTGGAATCAGCCAAAGATGCGACAGTGAACTACACCGCTGATCCTGCCAGGCTCGAGAGCCATAAGTCGCAGCTGGTCGTCGGAGCAATCGCGACAGGTGTCGCCCATATAATACCAGGCTCACATCCGATCATAGAGAACATACTACTCGGATACACAGTCCTCAAGGGTTATCAATCCCTCAGGGACTGGGCTGGCAGATGAATGACAACAACGAGATGGGCGCAAGGTTCGAGATCTTCATCGAGGCACTTTTCAACGCCTACGGCCTGCAGAACGTCAGGCGTGACGTAGAGTTCAGGAAGCTCAATCCATATTACAGGCCGGGCAGGCCGGGCGAGCCGAAATATATCCGCCGTCAGTGCGACATAACATACGATATCGTGAAGGAGGGCAACCTCTATCTCGCGGCAGCTGAGCTGAAATACACCTCCAACGGACAGGTGTCTTATTCTTTCAGGGACGGGCCGAAAAGAAAGAAAGGCCAGATGATACCCCGGATAGGCAATCTTGTCGACGAGGTCTATGAACGGCAGCTTTTCATCGAAGCATATCTGTCGCTTCTCGTGACCAACAAGAAATTCCAGAAGAAGGTCAAGAAGGAGGCTGAGAAGAGGGGCATCAAGGTCATGGAAGGCAACGATCTCCAGGCGATAATCCGGAAGCTCGGCGGAAAGTACAGCGTCGACGACTACCTGGTCAACATACGCACGGAAGACTACGACCTGCGGAGCGACATCAGGAAGGTTTAGTTGACTGGCTCTGTAGAAAATCTATAAGCGTTAATTCATTTTTATACGTTCAGTCCAGAGTCATGAGAGTGAAAAAAGGTTGAGAATATGATGAACGGATAAAAATGAAAGTGATTTTCTGCAGAGCAAGTTGTATCCCCGACGACAACAAACTGATTTATGCTCAATATATCCTCAAGCATCAAGGTGATATTATGGGAGCGAAAACCGCAATCTATGGAACATTACTCTTAGCGACAGCAGCTGGTGCGTTCGTGGCCGGAAGGTACTCTGGGCAGGATTCCGAGTATAGCATACAGAGGGCGAACGGATCGGCATTCCTCGGGTCCGAGACAGCAGGCAAGAGCTACGCATTGGTGCTCCATGACAACGACGTGATCATGGGCGACGTGGACCACCATCTGAAAGCATTGAGGGCGCTGGCCAGCACAGAGGGCATTGAGGATATCATGCCTGCGCTAGACATGGCTGAAGAGCTAAGGAACCGGGAGAAGGCTGAAGACCTGAAGGGCAAGGTAGATGAGGCTATTGATGAGATTGAGAAATCAGTCGGGAACATCAAGCACCAGGTCGAGAAGCACTTTTAACATGCTGAGACGCATATGCATCAGTGCACGCAACAGCAGCATGATGAGGAAGACGAGGACTGTTGTCCGTGCAGCAACAACTAACGATTATAAAGGCGATAACCCTTACATGAATTGAAGTCACCGTCGATGTGGCGGTAATCTGTATCAACTAGAGGAAGCTATGGAGGTAGGTTATGATGGAACCAGATGGATTCGATTTCGGGGCACAGAAGCAGGATGATGACATTAGGCTGGAAGACTTCGATCCTGGACAGCAGGACATGCAGGTGGACGGCGGTGGAGTGGCGACGGCAGTCGATGAAGTGCTCGAAGGCATTCCAGGCAATATACAGTATGACCGCCACATAGATGACCGGGCAGGCCAGAAGGCTAACATCCATGCCAAAGAGCATGATCAGGATAAATATGCGAGCAAGGTCAATAAGACCATGAGCCGGGAGGCCAGAGAGATAAGGGATATCGTCAAAGAGACAAAAGTCACGCTCGAGCGCATAGTGACGGCCAACAGGAAGCGGCAGGATACGTCAGAGATGGGCTCGGCCGAACGCATCCTATACGAGACTATGGATAGATTAGGCATCGACCTGTACGAACGCAGGATCAACTCATGGATGAATGATGTGGAAAGGCAGTCAGGCAAAGTGCAGGCCAAGCTGAACGGCCTGAACGACATCCTCTACAGCACACGCAAGAGATCTCCTGGCTATGCACCTCAACTCGAGCAGGACAGGGATAATGCCAGGGATTATGCCAACCTTCTCAAGTCTACAGACAGCCTGATCAAGGAATACGGTCAGGAGATCGAGCGTCTCAAGACCGACAGGGACAAGATGGATGGTGAATCAAAGTCGAATCCAGGCATGGATTATTCCGACGAGAAAGAGCACATACAGAAATCCATAAGGGACCTGCAGAAGAGAAAGACGCAGAAGGAGTTCGAGCTCGGTCAATATAAGTCAGGAGCGCTACAGCTCAATCACCAGCTCTCCAGGAGGGAGGAATACTTCGAGACCGTCAAGCACCTTTATGAGATAGCTGCCAACGCGAAGGCAACCCTTGATGCCAAGACTGCTGGAATCAAGATAATGATAAAGGACAGCAAGCGGACCAGCAGCGCCTTGAGGATTACAGAAGACCTTGGCTATATCAACGACATGAGCACTGTGCTGGATGACCTGGAGGAGGTCATAGGTGACGGCATAGCCGATGCGATGGGTTCTGCCAACAATTTCGCCCGAGATGAGCAAGAGAAGCAGCGTTCCATGGTCTACAGGGGCAGGGTGAAGGCTGCCGGCAATGAGCATGCCAAGGCGGTCCATACCGAGCTCGCTGCATTCACCAACAAGTATGCGACGGTATAGCTGTAAAAATGGAAAATGAAGACCATAACGCTCGAGGACCATGTACTTACTTCAAGGGCCGACTACAGCGCACAGCAGCTCAAGCCGTACATAGAGAACCTGAAGATTGAGCTCATCCGGAAGGAGGTAGGCACTGATTCCCAGGTCATGGACCTCCATGAGGATACAATTACGACCTTCGGGGGCATCTACGAGGCCTTGAAGAGCCGATTCATGGAAGGGGAGAAGAAGCTTCCTGCGACCAGGGCGGCCTTCATGAGGGCATATATGTCCTATGTCGCCTCTGAGGCGATTCTCGGACAGGAGGAGCCGGACGGACCTGTGCTCTCAAAGACCCTGGAACCGAGGCGTCCTTTCCGCACCGTCAACATATCATTCGGCGAGACAGACAGCCGCACATTGACCGATATAGTCAAGCAGTACAGCGATATGGCGGGCAACTGTGTGGAGGAGAGGCACGCCAGGAAGTCCAGGAGCAATTTCTTCACAGCCGTGAGCGAGACCTGCAAGGAAAAGCTCTCAGAGCCTGGCAACAAGAAGCTGTATGAGGCCTTCCAAGAGCTCGAGGTCCAGGGGAGGATCAACGGCGGCAGCTTCTCTGTCAGGGGCATAAGCGGCAAGCGGAAGATTGCGGTAGCAGGCCCCAAGCAGGAGGCTGTGAAGCATCGTAAAGGACTGGAGCAGGTCATGTTCGAGAACGTGTATGAGTCAGAGATATTCGGCAACAACGCGGCCATCGAGCTGGTGAAGACAGAGGTCTCATGCCTTATGTATTATGACCCGTCTGAGAGGAGGAATCCATGGGATGGCTTCAAGCAGTATCTCCTCTTGGTCGGGAAACCAGGCACAGGGAAGACCATGCTATCGCATTTCGCCGCCACATACGCCAAGGAGATCGAAGGGGCGACCGGCAAGGTGGTCAACATCGTCGGCCTTGACTTCGAGGATCGTTTCCAGTACGGACCGCTGGACAACATCAGGGCCCAGCTGAAGCAGGTATCATACAACAACCAGATCTACCTCGTCGTGATCGATGAGCTTGAGACGAAGATACCATCACGTGAGGCGCAGGAGAACCACAAGAGCGATGTCGCAGGAGAGTTCCTGCGTTTCCGGGGCCAAGGCGGTTACATCAACCGCGGCAATTACATCATATTGGGTACGACGAACGAGCCCCATAAGTTAGATTCGGCAGTCCTCGATGTGTTCGAGGTCGCGGGTGTTGAAGGCCCGAAGACAGCCAAGGAAAAGGTGAGTGTATTGTACAAGAGGCTGGAGACAGGCCTGAAAGAGGGTTCTGTCAAGGTCCAGGACTGGCAGTCTATTGCTGACCTACTCATCAAACATGACCTTTCAGGCAGGGAGATAAAGAACGTGGCTGATTCGTCATTGGCCCTCAGGAGGATCCTTGCCGGCAGGATGAAGGGCTATTCCCTTACAGCCTCCGAGGTCGAGCAGAGGAGGGAGCTGATCTTCAAGAGCGACGGAATGCCATACACGGCGACAGTTGATTATGTCATCCATGCGATAGAAGGAGTGGTGCAGAAGAGGGAAGAGAAGACGAAATCATACCTGAGGTAATCAAGATGCCGAAACCGAACAAGGTCTTTGAACATTACAGGAGGCAGATAGAATCATCTCTCATTCGGAGAGGCTACAGGATAGGTGAGCGTAGCAGGCCACGGCCCACGGCACGAACACCACAATCTGCCCAGACAGCGACCATAGACACCGTGGTGGAGAATGCGATGCCCGAAGTGAAAGAGCCTGATATGCCTGTGATAAGAGAATCCAAGCCCCAAGTGAGTGGCTCAGCTCCGCTGAGGAAGATCCATAACGTATATGACACTCTCGAGAAGAGAGCATTATATCTTTCCCCTGTGCTCGACCTGTGCTTCTCCAAGGACAAGGACGTCAACATCGACCAGGCCGGTACACAGACTACAGAACTCGCGGTCGAGGCATACAACTCGGTGAAGCTGTTCACCCTCCTGACGACAATCATAGGCGACGGCCGCATGCTGGTGGCAGGCCCGCCGGGCTCGGGCAAGACCTCTACAGCCACATATGTCGGTTCGGCCATGTTCAATCTCCTCACAGACTACGTAAAGAAATGCACAGTCCTCGGCCACCCGGAGCAGACAGAGGAGAAGATGATCGCCATGTTCGATCCGTTCTCCATGATGAAGGGCGAGCGCAAGATGATAGTCAGGGAATGGCTCAGGAGCCCGGTGAAGATCATCGACGAGATAAACAGGCTCCGTCCAGAAAGCATGAACATACTATACGAGCTGCTGCAGTCAGGCACTGTGACATATCAAGGAGTCGTCATCAAGGCCAGGCCAGGACCCCTGTTCGCGACCTTCAACGCGGCAGACGCTGCAAATTACGAGATAGCGCCGCCGGTCAAGGACAGGTTCGACGTAGCTGTAGTTGCAGGCTCTTTGAACCCTTGGTATGTGGAGATGCTGACATCGATGCGAGGAGACTCCATCAGGAGGAACATACCGAAGATATCCCTGGATGACCCGATGACTCCACAGGACCTGGCAGCATTGCAGAGAGGCGTTTCCCAGGTAGAATTCCCCTCGTCATTGATGGGCCGCATCGCACACTTCCTCGCAGAGCTGCAGGGATGCGACATGGCCGGCACCACGGTTGAGAGGAAGAACAAGGGCTACCTCACCGAGAAGAGGCCTCCAGCAGTTTGCGCGGACTGCACTCATTACGACCAGCAGAACGTGATATGCTCCAAGACCGAGAACGACATCGGCACAAGGACTGTGCAGAGCATCTACGTCTATTCCAAGGCCCTCGCGTTATGGCGGGGCCATTCAGAGGTGACCGAAGATGATGTCAAGGCTGTCGTGCCTTATGCGACCTGGTTCAAGATAAACCCGACCAGGGCTGCCCTCGACCTGGATCCGCGTTTCGTCAACGACAGGATAGGACTCATGGCCGAGCTGTACGAGCTGGCAGGCAAGACCTATGACCAGATATCCAACATCATGCCCGAGTACAAGGATCTCACATCCATAGTCTTCTCGAGCATGAAGAACGGGTCGAGGCCCAAGACCGCTAAGGTAGAGCAGCTGATTGGCGTCGCCGGACAATTAGACACTCCAGGAAAATACCCTCTCATAACACAGCTCAAGAAGCTTTACCATGAAGCACGATGATATCAGAAGCCCAGCAAGCCAGGGCCTGGGAGCATGCGCAGAGGCCGTACAGGCATGTTTTGCTCAACAGGCCCCGGATCTATTCGGAAGGGGAAAAAGGCCTAGGCGAGGAGATCGCCTGCATAGACATGGCCTCAAAGCAGATATACATTGACGAGGCCAACCTCGAGCAGAGAGTAGGCCTGGACAAGCTCCCTGCTATCGAGAGCCATGAGATAGGCCATCACAAGCACTGCCCTTACGACCTGAGGAACCTCGTCCGCCTCGTCGGGCACGCCTACAAGGAGACCAAGAGCATCAACAGGGCCCAGACCGTTGAGAACCAGTTCGCAGACCTCTTGGTCAATGCAGACCTCCAGCGCAAAGGTGTCGATATCGCATCAGTCTACAGGCGGCTCTCAAAAGGCTCTGATTCCAGGTTCTGGGATTTCTACATGTCCACCTTCGAACAGATGACAGGCCAACGTATCCTGGACAGGCCTGCAAAGGAAGAGGCCAGGAAGGATGCTATGCGCCTTGGTGACCTGTTATCGAAAGCCATAGACTCCTCGGAGAGGTGGCCCAAGACGGTAAGAGAATATGCCAAAGCAGCCAAGAAGTACATGGAAGAGGATAAGCAGGAGGCAAAGGATGATCAGGGCGATATGCCCGGACAGGCTCCAGAGACTTATGCACCTGCAGAGGTGCCGCAGATAGACCATCATTCAGCCAAGGACTTCCTCCCGTTCAAGAAGAGCGGCCAGCACGAGAAAGCACAATCTAAAGCCATCGAAGGAGAGATCAAGGGCCTTGCAAAGGAGCTTGGCCAAGGCACGTACAAGAAAGCCGTGGCAGGCCTTGGATTGGGGAGCAAGAGGCAGGCCAACCTCTGGTTCTACCGCGACCTGGTGAGAGAATACATGATGGAGATGCCCTGCACACATTCCGGCTACAGCTCACCCATCCCTAATGTTGCAGAGAGATGGAGGACATCAGACCCTGTCGAGCGCCTGGATGTGGAATATACATTGTCTAACTATGGTATCATCCTTCCTAACATCACGACCTATCAGCGCGTATCAAAGGTGGTATCGTCAATGGACCAGGGAGGTGAATCCCCTGACCTGCTCATAGTCCTGGATTCGAGCGGCAGCATGGCCGATCCTATGGAGTGCCTATCGTTCGCACTCTTGTCATCTATGATCGCTTCAAAAGCGGCCCTGGACGTCGGCAGGAAGGTCGGAGTGATAAATTTCTCGTGCGATTACACCACCCTCCAGTTCACGAACGATTCATACAAGGTCGATGAGACGCTTTCGATATATTATAACGGCGGCACTATCATCCCTGGTGAAGCGATCAAGGGGATGGTTTCCAGGAATCCTTATCCTACCCATGTACTCATGATAACTGATACAGGCATTGCCAACCTGGACCAGGAGCTACCCAACCTGGAAGCGGCCTTGAAGAGAGGACGCTCCGGTGGAACAATCTTCCTGGACACGGAACCTGAGGAGAGGACAGACCAGCTGGCAAACATAGGCTATGACATCATCTTCACGAGGAACTTCGACGAGCTGGCCCAGGCCACGCTCGCCAAGTCGAAGGCCATATACCAAGGTGGTACAAAATGACATCGATCGAGGACATATTGAAGAAGGAGAAGAAAGGGAAGCTTGGAGACATGTGGGAGCTGAAGGATCCTGATGTCAGGTTCCCTGGCAAGGCCAAGCATTCAAAGGAGCTGAATCAGGCATTGGACAGCCTGTATTCGATTGACACTGAACAAGGCTACGCACGCCTGGAATCTATGCTTGAGGAACAGGAGTTCCCGGCATCTGACATGATCAGCATCTCGAAGTCAGCTGACATTTCGGTAATCGAGCAGTTCCTTGGCTTCGGCTATGAGAAGATGGACGCGCTCAAGAAATGTGCACAGATAGCAAAAGTGTCAGCGCTGGCTGAGACGGTCATGAGGGAAGCCACAGACTCCTACAGGGAGCAGCTTAAGACGTGCTATCAAGAGAGGAAAGAGAGGAAGGACAGCCTTGAGGCATGCGCAGCCATCAGGAAAGACATGGATAGTCTTTTCGACAGCCACGAAGCGGTCAGGGCCGAGATGTCTGCAAGAGGGATGAGACCGGACTATGCTGCGGATGAGCGCTTCAAGGATTATGCCTCCCAGCGCAGGATGTGGGACAGCCTCAACGAGGAGATAGGAGAGCTGATGCAGAGATACCTCTCGTTCCAGGATAACAAGGATCCGGCAAAGGAGCTGAAGAAGATAGCAGGACAGGCGAAGTCCGGCTGGTTCAAGGGACGGTTGATGGATGACTGTGTCCAGACCAACTACTTCGAGGGCCAGCTGGCTCTTGCTACAATGGTTGAAGAGGTCGTGTTCTTAGCAGACAACTATAAGAAACTCTCCAACATCAGGCATGACCTGGCTGCAGATATGGGAAGATTACAGACATTGGACAGCTGTATGCAAGCCATGGGTAATGACCTGTCAGACCAGGACATAAGAGGGCTTCATGACATCCAAGCCATAAATTCCGGCAAGTATGACAGCGTCAGGCTTGCCATATTCCTGGATGGCATGACTGAAGATTATCACCCCGCAGCTGCTGCATTGAAGGACAGGGCTGCTGATAAGCTTTCAGCCGAGGCAACCAGGATCAAAGGAAGTCTCAGGCAGATAGAGAAGGCCAGTTCTGCGGATGATGTCTCTCATCTCTACGGGCTGGCCCCCCAGCTGGAGAATGTCATAGCGCGATATGAGCTTCTCGGCATGGACCCATCCACACCAAAGGCCCTGTTGAAGTCGGTTTCGAAGAGGGCTGACGAGCTCAGCCAGGAGAAGGATAGCAAGATATCAGGATACAGGTCAAAGGTCAAGGACCTGAGCACTAAGCTCGACGCTACCGAGAACACCTATAAGGGCCAGGTTTCCCAGCTCAGAGAACAGATTGCCCAGCATGAGTCAGAGCTGGAAGGCTACATCTCACGTGTGGGTTCGCTCGAGCGCCAGCTGGGGGATGAGCAGGGCAGCAAGAAGGCAGAGGAAGCGGCCTATCAGACAGAGATAGGAAGATACAGGTCTGAGCTTGAGACCTTGAACTCAAGGCTTGCCAAGGCCGAGTCAGATTATGCCGACAGGGTCTCTTCGCTGAAATCGCAGCTAAGTAAGGCGTCATCAAAGGACCTCTCATCCATAGAGTCCTCAATCGACAAGCTCTCCAGGGGCCTTGATGGTAGGCTGGACTATTGCGTCCAGGCCGTAGACGGCCTCAAGGCCTCCATGGATGAGCTGAAGGCATCTCAAGTCGGATACCGGCCAGAGAGGAAGCCTGACCTGAAGCTGGTCGAGAAGCCTGCCTTCACGCAGGACGACCAGCAGAACGAGTTCTATGAGCTCGTCGAGGCCATGGAAAGCGAGGCAGTCTCAGGCGGATGGCTCGACCGCTTGAGTTACATCAAATGGCTGGTGGACAGGAAACAGACGAAAGACCGCTATCTTGAGACAGAACAGGATTTCGAGATAGCAGAGTTCGTATACGAGACCATCCAGGGCCATTGGAAGACAGGCAGGCTAGGCAGGCCATCGAATCCATGCACCAAGGACCGCCTGCAGATAAGCGAGACCTTGAATGCCTTGCACAGCTACATAGAGAACTCAAGAGCCATGTATGGCGCAAAGGTCGCGTTGGTGAGCTAGGATGGTATCCACATCTATTTTGCATAACTCTTCGAGCGATTTGCAGGCTCGGTCGCGGTCCGAGCCTGGACAAGTACAGCATCGACAAGCGCATAACATTTATAAACAATCATCCCATGAGGTGGACCATATGGACAAGCTTGAGATATTGGAGTCATTGGGTTTCAGCAGCAACGACGCGAAGTGCTACCTGAGCCTGCTGGAGCTAGGGCCTTCTACGGTCCAGAAAATCAGTGACTCGTCAAAAGTCAACAGGACAAATGTCTACGACTGCCTGAAACGCCTTCAGGAGAAGGGGATAGTATCAACCTTCGTGAAGACTGAGAAGAGGTACTTCGAGGCCTGCGACCCCGAGCTGCTGATAAACATCCTCAAGGAGAAGGAGATACAGCTCTGCAACATACTGCCTGAGCTAAGGCTGAAGCGCGACCTGGCTGCCAAGAGCGAGGCCCATGTATATGAGGGCGTCGTTGCAGTGAGGAACATGCTGAACCACATGAACGACCTTGGCAAGACCAGGTATGCTTACGGCTCGCCCTTCGTCTCGCACAAGATCCTGGGGGATTTCTTCCTGGAGCGGTATCATAGGGAGCGCGTGAAGAAGAAGATAAAGTTCTACATGATATACAACAGCGACGCTGATGTCAGGATAGATTTCCTAAACAAGCTCAACTACACAGAGGCCAGGTTCCTGCCGCCGGAGTATGATTCTCCCGTAACAACTAGCATCTGCGGCGACGAGGTCGTGTTCTTCCTCTATGCTGATAAGCCCCAGGTCATCCAGATAAAGAACAAGGAGATGGCCAAGGCATACAGGAACTACTTCAAGATATTGTGGAAGAAGGCCCGGAAAGGATGAGACCGGACTGGATATTCTCTTCCTACCTGATATACCTAGCAACAGCCCTGGCATTCATCTTCCCAGAGGTGGCCTCCTCATTGGAGAAGGCGCTCGGCTTCTTGCTGATACTGATGATGTCACATTCCCTGACCAAGCTCAAGGTGAGGGGAATCGGATTAGGCGAGGTCGCTGAGGGATTAAGGCTGACCTTGTTCCATTTCCTTGGCTTGTCAACGCTGCTGCTCGTTGCCATGCTCTTGGTCGGACCCGGTTTCAGGCAGGGCTTCATGGTGCTTGCAGTCGTGCCGCCTGCCATAAGCATCGTCGTGCTTTCAAGGTTGAGCAATGGAAGGGTCCAGGATTCCTTCATGGGGCTGCTTATGTCTTACTTGTTCGCCTTCATCTATGCTCCTGCAGTTTTGCATATCTTCCAGGGCGAGAGCATAAGCCCTTTCATCATACTCAAGCCTCTCGTACTCTACACTTTCGTGCCATTCGTGATATCAAGAGCGTTGGCCAGGGCCTCTTTCCTAAATGAGAAGCGGAACCATCTAATTGTCAACTCGCTCTTCGCCTTGCTGTTCTTCATCATCATCGGCTCGCGGAGCGAGTACATCCTCAATAACCTGAGGGACCTCTGGGTTATAGTGGTGATCATGGCCATGCTGAGCTTCGGTCTTGGGACAGTGATATTCTTGCTCAGGCCGAAGTCCTTGGAGTACGTGTTCTTCGGCACCTACAAGAACACCTCCATGGCAATGGTGATAGCCATGACATATTTCGGGCCATTGGCCATCGTTCCGATCTCGATAAGGGCGCTGCTCTCTCCGCTTTTCACGATCTATATCTTGTTTTTAAACGGATTGACGAGAAAAAGCAGGCGGAAAACACTAGGGGATTAGCATAACTTTTATAAAGGAGGTGATTATACTACCGACAAGGGGTATATGGGGGCGTAGCATGCGAAGTAGACGGAAAAGCCAGAAGAAAACAGAATTGTTGTATATAGGGGCTGATAGAGCAGGCCAGAATATTATCAGGGGTTCGATCGAGACCTTGAAAGAGCTGCAATGGCCTGCAAAGCTGTATATTGTCTACAAGGAAGGCCAGTCAAACAGCTCTCTTGAAAGATTCTTGGGCACCCAACGCAGTTCATATGAGGGTCTCGAATGGGAGATTCTACCCTTAAGCAGGAAGGGGCGCGAAGGTGATTTGGAAGCCTTATTGGAAAGGAAGAAAAAATTCGACCTCGTGACCATATCTGCCAGCACACGCAAGCCTTATGAGAATGCCGAGGAGATAAAGCGATGCCTGGATGATGCAGGATTCGATCGTGATGACAAGGTCTATTACAGGTTCTTCACAGAATTTCCTAATAATTGGGGATTGATCACGAATCTGGCTAAGCTTTTTAAAGATAACAAAGTGGAGGGATTGGTAGATATCTTCACAAATCAGCCTGACTTATATGCTGCAGTGTGGTCAATCATAACAGGTAATCTGCGCACAGTGATGGGCAACAATCATATCGATAGCCACAGGGTCCAATGTGCGGGTACACTCATATATCAAAAATTGATTAGCAGGAAGATCGGTATATCGAATCCTGACTTTCCCCTTCAATTATATAGGTTGTCTGAACTTGATGCCCTCATGCTGGGGATGCATGGCGGAATGGGCTCTCCGTTCATATCAAAGGCTTTCATAGATTCAGTTCCGGTTTCTCTCCTCAAGGGGGAGGAGATGCTGTATGAAGAGCTGAGGGATGCGATAATGAATTGGTCTCTGGAGATGATAAGCTCTCGAATAGATATAAGGCCGGAAGTGATCCCCACATACAAGGCCGTCATGCATGCTATGCTGCAGGGTGATCAAGTCCTGGGGATGTCTATATATCGGAGGTTCTCTGACAATCCGGTTCTGCAGAGAGATAAGAGGATAAAGGCCCTTGACGATCACGGGACTTTCATTGGTTATCCTACTGAGTTATCCTGGTCAGGCAGGAGGTATTTCTGGACGCCGGCTGATCATCTTGTCGAAGAGGCATCGCAGAAGGAACTGGACAATCTGGTGGAAGCCTATGTCATGCTCCATAATGCTGTCGGTGAATTCAAGAAAGCTGGGCTCATATCAAGTGAATTCCCTAAAGACGAAAAATACAGGGAACGACAAAGGAATGTCATCGTAGTTGGCATAAATGGACATTCAGATCGACCTCAAGTGATTCATATCCAGGGCCTCACTCAGCCATCAGAGGAAAGTGAGACTGAAAAGCGCCCGGGACTCGAAGGCCGCATTTTCTACAACACCGAGCCCAGGGTGATCAGGGCAGTCGATCTCTCCCAGCTCGAAAGGGAGACGAAATTTGAGGTTAAGATAGACCCTCATACGGATAAGTACAGTTCCATGAAAGGGATATTGCCGGACAACGATGTGCTTTATGCCTTGATGCTGTACTCTGGCAAGGAAGGCAGGAAGCCCTACGTTGCCTGGTTCGATATGAACGGCAAGAAAGGAGGTTTTCACAAGCCGGCAGGGCATGCTTCACTTGATATGGATTTCCTGCATGAGATGCTCAATTTCAACGACACTGCTGCAATCTTTGACGGCAGGCTTTACTATATCGGAAATGACCAGCAATCAATAGGTGTCCTTGACAAGGCTGGTGAGAGTTATGTCATCGAACGGGGCTTGAAGCCGGATGACAAGATGAGGGCTGTTGTGCCCATAATTGGAGGTCTTGTCTTCTCGGGCACGGAAAATTTCTACAGGCTCAAGCATACTTCCATCGAGAGGATATGTGATGCTGAGGGCGATCCTCATCTGGTTCGATCGCTTCCTGATGAGAAAATAATATTGTATTCTGACTCTAAAGGGAACCGGCAGCATGCTTTCCGCGTGGGCTCGAAGTCACCTCACTCGCTCCGTGCCGGAGGCCAGGTGTTTGATGTAGCCGACAACGGTCAGGTCGTGGTGGCATATGTTGATGACGGACTGGTCAAGAGAGTGACATATTCAGGAGCAGAGGACCTGTTGAACCACAGGAATCCGGATATAAAGAAATCGGAGGAATTGATAGAAAACCTCAGCCTCGTAAGGATGGTTGGCCCAGGGATAATCGCAGCTTTCTCAAAGCAGGGCGAGAACACCTTTGTCCAGTTCTATGATGCGCATACTATGAGGCCCTATGATCAGAAGATCGTCAAGAAAGGCATGAGCCTGTCGAATTTAAGGGTGGGTTGATTGATATACCAGTTCAGGTCCTTCAGCCGCGGCAAGAAGGCGAACCTTCAGGCGCATCTTCAGCGTACTGGAAGCTCTTACCGCATTCCTTCACTTCGCTCTTCCCAGAACAAGGATTACAAGCATGTGGATTACAGGAGGCAGTATGCAGTGCTGGCAGACGGTTTGTCAGGAGGCAATCATGGCGGAGAGGCTGCTTACCATGCTGTGCAGACGATAAATCTGTACCTACCAGGCATGCTCAGGCAATTCAGGAGAAATTCTACTGAACATGAGGCTATCCAGCAAAGGATTAGGAACCTACTGCTTGCGACGAATGAGCTGATGTACAGCATCTCCCATGGCTTCGAACAGTATCATGACTGGGGCACAACATTAGACTTATGCGTGTTGGTCGGAGATAGGGCATATCTCGGCCATGTGGGGGATGGCAGCGTCTTCCACCTGGACAGATGTTCGGGCGAAATGAAAAAGCTTACCGAGGATCATTCAATCGAACCGCCCGGGTTCAATAGCATTCCAGAGCACCTGAAAGCTGTAGCGTTGCTGAATTCGCCGCTGACGAACTACATGGGTGGCAAAGACGCTGAAGTCGATGTCATCGACCAGGAAATTGGTGAAGGAGACATGCTGCTGATGGCATCTGACGGCCTGACCAAATTGGTCTCTCAAGAGAATCTTGAACACATTTTGAGGACCAGCAAGGGTCCTGATGAAGCCCGATCCATGCTGATCGAGAGGCTTCCAGAGTATTCTGATTATGCTGGCGAATTCATGGATTTGAGAGGCGTCGACATAGAAGATGCCGGCAGGAGACTGATAGACGACGTGACTTTCATACTGATCGGGGGGATTGAAGATGGCAAGGTTTGACTCAGAGGAAGTGAACTATGATGAGAAGACTAAACGGATAGTGGAATCCACAGGTCAATTTCAGTACAGGGACACATTGCACCGCAAACAAGATTCTATGGTTGTCAAGGTATATGACCAAGAACATGCCCAATTGCGTGCATTGAAATTGCTTGAGAAGTATGACGGTAACATCAAGAGGGCTGAGACAGAATGCCTGATATGGAGAGAGCTTACCAGGTGTGAGTTGGACACCACACACATAACTCAAGTCACAGCAAAGCGCCCATTGGATTTCGGCGATTATATAGCCATACCTATGGAGCTTGCGGATAATTCACTTTATAGGCTGATATCAAATTGGTCTAGGAATGGAGAAGCCGTTGACGAATCAGAAGCAGTAATGATAGTCACGCATGCTGCGAATGGCACGCATAATATCCATCTTACATCGTATTCTCATAATGACCTGAAGCCTTCGAACATCCTTTATTTTTATAATTCCGGCATCCCTATCTTCAAGGTCGCAGATTGCGGTTGCGCAACCTTAGGACATGGAGAGTCAACAACCCAAAAAGGGACTTTTGGGTACATGGCACCTGAGGTATATACAAAAAGGGATTATTCTCCGAGGTCCGATCTGTTCTCATTGAGTGTCGTGCTTTTTGAGCTCCTTCATCCAGGATTCAAGCAGCCCTTCACTTTGGGAGGGCATGGCAAAGAGGCTTTCGAAGAGATCAAGGACGCGGGTCATACACGGTCCAAGGTGGATGAATTGAGATGTGATGCCCGGTTGAAAGAGATAATCTGTGCTGGACTGAGCTTCGATCCTGACGAGCGGGGTTTTGCGAACCTTGCTGATTACCTCAACGCCCTTCAGGGCAAGACAGTGGTCAAGCCAATTTTCGACCAGTCGAATTATGAGGAGTTCGTTTCGGTGCATAAGCAGCTTATGGCTCTGATGAAGCGCAAGACGTTGTATTCTGACAAGAAATATGGTACTGCTTCGCTGGAGAATATTGATAAGATTTTCAACCTCTATACGAGGATGCAGGAGCTTGAGGCAATTGTCCGAAGCCAAGAAGGAGTCGAGACCAAGGGTGTTCTCATCCAGTCATTGGAATCAAGCATGCAGGATGCACGTGACAGGAAAGGCGTTGAAGCTGAGGAGCACAGGAAGGGGCTTTCATCAGTAATCAAATCATTGACTGTGTCCACACCAGACGCGAGAAAGCTCGCTATGGGCGTCTATGAGAGGATACTATGTTGGGGGCCTCCGTTATCGGTGGATGATGCAGTGAGGGATATTGGAAATGAAAGATATTCTCTCGAAGAGATACAGCGGGGTGAGCACAAGGCCGCTATCCCTTCAGAAATACTGGCCTTCCTTGAACAATGACCCTCGAAGACGAGCTTAGGAGGAGAATCGAAGATATTATACAGCAGGAGGCGGTGCAGGCTGAAGACTGTCCGGTCCGCCACGATGTGGATTATGCATCCCTGCTCGAGCGGGTCAACGGCATCGGCACGGCCGACAAACAGACCCAGTATGAGGTGCTGTCTGAGGTGATCGGGCTCGACCCGGACTTCGCCTACGGCCTGTACAAGATGGGCGACCTGTATGAGAAGAGCGGCATGCTCGACTGGGCGCTGCATTTCTATGGGAGAGCGGCAGATAATGACAAGGGCTATCTGCCGCACAAGGCCCGCGTACAGGCGAGGTCTGGCGACAGGGCAGGAGCCTTGGCTACCATAGATGATATCCAGGCCGGCTGGGACGAGGGTTACCATAAGTCGCTTGAGCTGGCGATGATATGCCACAAGCTGGGCATGCATGATGAGGCATTGCAGCACGTCGACAGGTCGCTTGCGCACTGGCCGGAGTACGAGGCCGGCTGGATCCACAAGGCAGACATCTTGGAGGCCACGGGTGAGCATAAATGGGCGATAGACAGCCTGGAGCGGTGCTCGCAGCTCAGGGGAGGCATGTCGTCATATTTCGCTGAGAGAATAAAGATGATAAGGGAGAGGATGTGAGATCATGGGAATCGATATGGATAGGATCCAAGAAATATCAGGGGGGATGTAACATGACAGAAGAAGGACCTTTAGAGGAAGAGCTTATACTGCGCTTATCAGAGCTGCTCATGACGGATCCGGACGAGCAAGCCGTCGCGAGTATGATGGAAGAGATCAACAGCACGCCGCTCGACACGGGACTGTACCTCAGGCTGGGAGACCTGCTGAGGGACAACTGCAAGATAGAGCAAGCCATAACCGAGTACAAGGCAGCTGCCAGGCTCCAACCAGATGATCCGGAGCCGCCGATCCGGCTGGGTGACCTATACACTGATGTCGAGGCTGGAGGCAAGGCCATGGCCGAGTACAGTAGGGTCATGGCGATGACTTCGGATCCCGGAGCGCTCCGCAGGATAGTGAGCGGTGTCTGTTTTTCTGGAGGAAATAATGATTATGAGAAGCTTTGGAAAAAATATCATAGCGGCAGTTTCGATTGGAATTTCCTCCATGGATTCATGAACTTGGAACAGGATCCTGGATTGGCGGGCGTATATTTCAATAAAGCGATAGATATCGATAAGAGCAGCCCCCTGGGGCATGTAGGCTTAGGTCTGTTCCAGGTGTGCAAAGAGAAGAAAGAAGATGCAGTGAAGAGCTTTAGGACAGCTATCGAATTGGATCCCCAGGATCCCTTAGCTCATTTATTCCTCGGATTGATGATGGAGGACACTTCAGGCCTTGAGCAGGCCATCGATCACTATCGCCAGGCAGTCTCTGTCAGGCCCTACTTATTCAGGGCGCAATTCCTGGTCGGTGAGGCTGAGAGGATGATGCGCAACCATGATGCGGCGCTCGAGGCCTATGAGAAGGCACTGAAGCTGAATCCTGAGCATCCGGAAGGCCACCTCTCGATCGGACTGCTATATCATACCATGCGCAACATGAACCTGGCTGAACATCACCTCAGGCTCGCAATCAAGCATGACAGAGAGTCAGCTGCGCCTCACTACCATCTCGGAAATATCCTTCATGAGTTGGGGAAGGACGGGGAGGCAGAAGAGGAATTCGGATGTGCATATTACAAAGAATCCAAGAATCCTAAAGCGAACTATCAGCGAGGCAGATTCCTGCGTGAGACTGACAATAAGGGAATGGGGCGGTTCTATTTGAATCAAGCGTTTGAACTGTGTAGTCCGGATAAAATACCCAGCAGGTATGTGCTGGCTTTGGCTCGAGCGCAGGAGGAGGATAGACTTTTTATACAAGACGCACTGCAGACATTCAAGAAGGGAGTCGAGGCGAACAGAAATGATTCGGGATTATTCTTCGCCTTCGGCAGCTACCTGGAGCGTCAGTCGGATTTCAACGGCGCTGCCCTGAAATACAGGCGGGCTGTCGAGCTCGACGGCAAGAACAAGCAATACGTTGAGGCCTTGCAGAGGGTGCTGAGGAGATGACGCTCGAGGATGAACTTATTCGGAAGGTCATGGAACTCATGGATGGCGACACCGGGAATGAGGCGATTTCCAGGGCCGTCGAGCATCACGATAGAGGCAGGCTGGAAGATGCTGTAAGAGAATACCGCAGGGGATTGAGGGAGGAGCCGGATAATGTCATCGCCAGGAATAACCTAGGCATAGCGTTAAGTAAGCTCGGCAGGCATGATGAGGCCATCAAGGAGTTCCAGGCGGCAATAAGGCTGGACCCGGAAGACGCGACGCTGCATTTCAATCTCGGGGATGACCTTGAGGGATGCGGACTGCGTGATGAGGCTATCGCAGAATATGAGATATCAATAAGGCTGGATCCAGGTTATGCCTCCCCGCATGCGAATCTGGCGAACCTGCTCGATGAGTCCTCAAGGTCTGATGAGGCTCTCAAGCATTACCAGAGGTATCTTGCGCTGGTACCAGATAGTCCTGGGGGCTATTATTGCTATGGGATGATACTGAAGAAGATGGGCAGGGTTGACGATGCCCTGAAAGCATACCAACGGGCTGTACGACTGGACCCCAAGAACCATTTTGCCCAGAACAATCTTGGGAAGCTGTTGAACGAGCGGGGTGAATCACGTGAGGCCATCAAGGCCTTCAGGGCTGCGGTGAAGGCGAGTCCCGGATATGTCCTCGGCCTGAACAATCTAGGGATTGCGTTGACGGATGCGAGGGAGCCAAAGGAAGCCGTCAAGTATCTCAAGAGGGCGGTCAGCATCGACAAGGGAGATGCTTTCTCTCACTTCAATCTCGCAAGGGCTTACCAAAACATGAAGAAGGCCAAGGATGCCGTGAAGCATTACCGCAAGGCCATCGAAATAGATGCTTCGGATGATTTTGCCTATTACAATCTCGGAGTGTGCCTTGAATACTTAAGGGACATCAGGGGGGCGAGGGAGGCATTCAGGAGGGCTGTCAATCTTCAGCCTTCAGACGAGCAATATCGTCACCGGTTGGCGAGGGTGATGGAGAGATGACGCTCGAGGACGATTTGAAGGATAAAGTAATGGAATTGATGGGTCAAGAATCCACAATACCGGAGTTCAGACAAGGGCTGGAGTATCATTATGCTGGAAGGTTGGATAAGGCAATAGAAAAATACCGAGGGGCACTTAAGTTTCACCCACATGACACGAGCATCCGCAATAACTTAGGGGCCGCCTTGAGGACATTAGGCAGGATTGAAGAGGCGATTGAAGAATTAGCCACTGTCACTCAAACTGATAAATATCACGCAGCTCCGAATAACAATCTTGCAAATGCTTATAGTGACCAGGGCAAATATTTTCTAGCCATTCAGTATTACAAAAAGGCAATAATGATTGATCCGAATTACGCATTATTCCATCACAATTTGGCTCTCGTCCAAGAGATGGATGGCAATGTAATAGAAGCCCTACACTCTTTTGAGAAAGCAGCCGAATTGGCACCTGGGAATGCTCGTTATAAAGCAAATCTCGAGAGGATACGAAATGAGATCGAAGGATAACAGACCGCTTGAGGACGACCCGAATCAGAGGCTGAGAGAGTTGGTGGGCCGATGACACAGAGACCGCTGGAGACGGACCTGGAAGAGAAGTTGAGGCAGCTGCTGGCTTCGGATCCGGACACGGAAGAGGTGAGAAGCCTAATAGAGGAGATTCACAGGCAGCCTCTCGACATGTCATTATACCTAAAGCTGGGCGATGTATTGAGAGACAACCTCAGGATCGAGGAGGCGCTGACTGAATACAGGGCTGCAGAGCGCTTGGAGCCGGGGGATGAAAGCCCTAAGCTGCGGCTGGCAGAGCTGTATTATGACCTGGATATGATGAAGGAGAGCCTTGGGCATTACAAGGAGGCTTGGGATATCATCGGCCCAAACTTGAATCATTCTAGGTTGTTGGCCATGGCTGGCATCTTAGAGAATGACAATCCAGAAGAGGCCATGCGCGGCATGTTTGGCAGGCTTCTGAGGAATCAGGATTATGATAATAATAACCTATACCATGGCCTGTTGAGATTGGATGCTGAGCCTGGATATGCGGTCCATATGCTGAAGAGGGCGGCCAGGGATACTGCATATTGCGATGCGGTCAGGCAGAATGCATGCTACTGGACGGGAATAGCCAGGATGAGGACAAATGATGCGGTCAGTGCGACCAAGAGCTTCATGGAGGCCCTCGAACTGGACGGGGATGACACCGATTCCCTATTAGGGCTTGCCTCAGCCGTATGGATCTCGTATAGCAATGAAGATGGGGCAGAGTATTACCGCCAGGCGGTCGCCAAGAGGCCTTTTGCCCTAAGGGTGCATATGAGGCTGGCTGAAGCAGAGAAGGCCTTGGGGAACCTTGAGGCATCGCTAGAAGGATATAAACAGGCTTTAAAGCTGAACCCGAAGAGTGCAGCTGTGCACATGGCGCTCGGACTGGTATACCAGGGATTATGCAGCACAGATATGGCAGTACACCATCTGAACCAGGCAGCGAGCCTTGACAAGGATGATAGTACCCCACATTATCATCTGGCACGCATCCTGCAGGGGAAAAGCAAGTTTGACGAGGCGGAGAAGGAATACAGGCTGGCCATTGAGAAGGATCCTGAGAATCCTGAGACATTCTTCCAGTTTGGATGGTTATACAATTTGAGAAAGGACCGGCAGTCTGCCCATGACATGTTCGGGAAGGCGGCCGAATTATGTCCTACCATGAGCAGGTATACATTGCAATTCGCCAAGGCACAGGAAGGTTTAGGATTCAAGGATGGTGCGAAAGAGACCTACCAGAAGACTGTTGACGCAAACCCCCTGGAACCAGAGGTGCACTTTGAGCTAGGATCTTTCCTCGAAAGGGTTTCTGACTTCGATGGAGCGACAAAGGCTTACAAGGAGGCGGTGATGCTTGACGAGATGGTGAAGCTTGAAAAAAGCAACAAGCAATATGCTGAAGCACTGCAGAAGGTGCTGAGAAGATGACCAAACCGATAGAGGATGACCTAAACGAGAGGATCAGGGGGATGATGAAGGAGGACAAGGCAGCCGGTCGGACACGGAAAGCCCCACCTGACATCGATATACCTGAGGAATTGCCACAGCTTAATGTCTCCAGGCGGCAAAAAAGGAAAAAACCTGAGCTTGCATTCGAGGTACGTTCTGTCCTCCCTTCTGATTCCAGCTACAGGTTCAAAGGTAGGATCCTGATCAAGACAGATGTCTACAAAGCCGATAGTAATCCATGGGTTAAAGAAGTATCGACATATAGCCCTTCACTCTATCCAGACATGGAGCAATTGATGGAACATCTCGAGAAGATCAAGGCTGAAGGCATTGACTTCTCAAGATTATCGAGCATGGACCGGTTTTCCAGGCAGGTTGATAGACCGATTGTTCGAGAATCTAGGGATGAAGTGAATGACTATTGGAAGGGACGCGTCGTCACGGACTTATATGAGCTGATAAAGAAGCAGGGCAAGGAGCTTGGGGGCAACTCAGCTGTCGTGATGTTCACAGATATTTATCCTTATGAATTCAGCATCAAAAGAGTTGACTCAAGAGGATACAGCTTCCAGGGGCAGGTGAATTATTTCCTGTACAAGAGAAAATGACAGACAAACCGATAGAGGATGACCTTGAAGGGAAGGTCAGGGAGATGATGTCAACACCGAGGATAGTCGGTATTGATCCGGAGGATCCCCTAGTACGTAAGATATTTGAGGATATAGAAAGGCGCAGGGAGAATTACCAAGTACTGACCTCCTCAATTGATAAGCTTCTTTTTTTTATTAAGGAAACAAATACATATAGACAAACCTGGGTCGTCAATGTTGACGGGTCTAGCTTGAGGAAATTATCATTTAATTACATCCCCCTGTCATGGTCGCCTGATGGAAACCGTTTATTATTAAGTTGCAATAAAATTTCGAAAAATACAAAGTTACCAACAATCGGCGAGGAAGACAGGTCAATACCTCCAAAGGATTTCTCTGGTGAAGATGAAATTATGTTCGAAGTCGGTTTGGACGGCAGAATATTCTTTATTTTTAGAGATAAAAATGGATTATTTTTTCCGACCTATTCTCCTGATGGGGAAAAAATTTATTATACAAGCTACTTCAATGGTAATTCGCTGATGGTGCTTAACAGGGTTGATATGACGACCCATCTCATAGCATCCGGATTGGGTTTGGATGATAAAGATTATCCTTCTGATTTCTCATTATCTCCAAGTGGCGAAAAGATCGTATTTTTCAAACAAAGGGGAGCAAAGAATAGAACGAATGACCTTGCATTGATAAACGCGGATGGTTCAGGATTACGCATATTAGACAGTGCATATCACTGCAGTGACCCAATTTTTCTTGATGATGTTCGTGTGCGGTATTGGCGAGAAATCATGGCCAACAAAATACGTTTCTGGTATACTAATTCAGAAGGATATGTTGTTTTTAGAATTGATAAGGGTGTGCCTAATAAGACTGTGAGGCAAAGGATTATTACTAAATCACCTGATGGTAAATATACGGTCAAAGAAAGTGATAAATATCTGACTATAAAAGGGGATAAGGAAATCATTCAATTTAAGAATTCTTATGATAATGGTAGTATATCATATATTTGGTCTCCGGATTCGACAAAATTTGTATTTACACGAGAGTCGTCTCAGGATTATCCACTAATATATATTTTTGACATTGTAACAAGACAGATACAAACAATTAAAGTGCTTCCTAATTATAAACGAACTAATATCGAATTCCTCCAATGGCAGCCAAGATGAAACACAGACCCATAGAGACGGACCTTGAAGCCAGGTTGAGGAGGCTAATGGAGGAAACACAGTTGAATGACCGATTGCGGGCATCAGGACCCTCTGAGCCTGGTCATGTGCCTGCATCCTTCAGGGAGCGACATAGGGACATCCTCAGGAGGCCGTTTCTGTATATCTTCACAGCGTTGTCATTGCTGGCTGGAGCAGTCGAATACAGGGATTCTTCCGGTTTCCAGGCCGTAAAGCACAAGATTATTGCGATGCAGTCCAGCCTTGACAGTGGCATAGACCGTCTTGTCTCGTCTTATGAAACTTATAAGGAGAACCGGGACGAAAAGAAAAGGGAGGGTGAAGCCAAGAAAAAATATGATGATAAGATAAGGGAAGGATGGGGTCTAGTACACAAGGGGCAATATAAGGCAGCCATTGAGAAGTTCAAGCTGGCAACGTATCACGATTTGAATAGGGCCGACGCATATCACGGCATGGGCTACGCATCGATTCAACTTGGCGATAATGAGAACAGCAGTTCTTATTATTATGCTGCGATCAAATACTACGAGAAGGCAATCGGCCTGGATCCAAAGCAAATTTATAAAAACAATCTTGATGTGGCTCGGAACAAACACGGTGCTATTGAAAGACAGCGGGTTTATGAAATGGAATGGGTTCAGTATTACTCGCGTGTAGACCATGAGGCATTTCTAATGATAAATAAACTCGGAGTGGGGCGTTCCACTCAGGATTATATCGATGCTCGTGAAAGGGCTTATAATCATATGAAATCTGCCATAAATAACGAGCATCCCCCTGACAAGGATTATTATGACTCCATGGAATCATTGCGAAATGAGATCAACAATTTAAAGAGACAGAAGCGTTAATCTTTTAAGCCTGACTTCTTACAGATGGTGAACCAAACCCTTTAAATATATCTTCTCATGATTCATTCCCATGAAAGCCTTCGTCGTCTATTCCACCTACCGCACAGTCAGGGACGGGTCCGGCAAGGAAACTGCGCAGGTGCATCTCTACGGCCGCATGGAGACCGGCGAGTCCTTCCAGAGCATAAGCGACTTCCGGCCGTACTTCTGGATAAAGAAGTCAGACCTGACGAAAGCCAAGAAGATAGACCAGTTCGACACTGAAGACCCAGGCTTCAAGGACTTCTCCGGCAACGCGGTAATAAGAATCATCCTCAACACCCCGAACCAGGTGCCGAAGCTCAGGCAGCAGCTTGAAGACAAGGATATCAAGTGCTACGAAGCTGATGTCCGCTTCCCCTACCGCTTCATGATGGATAATGGCATCCTCGGATCGTGCGAGATCACAGGAAAATACGAGAAAGGCGATTATGTTGACAGGATTTACATCAACCCTGGGATCAGACCTGCACAATTCACCCCGAAACTGAAGATACTCAGCATTGACATTGAGACAGACCTTAAAGGAAAGACTCTCTTTGCGTTATCCATGCACACAGAGGGCTACTCTCACGTATTCATAATTTCCAACAAGAAGCTCAACAAGGCCACGAGCTTCAAGGACGAGAAACAGCTGTTAGAAGCCTTCACGGAGAAGGTGAAAGAGCTCGACCCTGACATCATCACAGGCTGGAACGTGATAGACTTCGACCTGTCGATACTGCAGTCATTGTACAGGAAACATGGATTGGACTTCTGGCTCGGGAGAGAACCGTCATCCTGCAAGCTGAGATTATCAGACAGTTTCTTCAAGGAATCATCAGTCAACTTCAATGGCAGGCAAGTATTGGACGGGATAGCCCTCCTGAAGAACTCGTTCATAAGATTAGAAGACTACAAGCTGGCGACTGCAGCCCAGACCTACCTGAAAGAGAAGAAACTGATAGAAGGGGATGACCGCTGGAAGGAGATAGAGAACGCATACAAGCAAGACCAGCAGCTCTTGGTGAATTACAACCTTAAAGACTCAATACTCGCATACGATGTATTGCAGGAATCAGGCGCCTTGGCACTCACAATCCAACGCAGCCTATTGGCCGGAATGCCTCTAGAAAGGGTATCAGCATCGATAGCTTCACTAGACTCTCTCTACATGAGAGAACTGAAGATGATCAAGGTGGTGGCGCCCTCAGTCCAGCACCAGGAAAAGGAGGCCCAGACAAGGGGCGGTTTTGTGATGACTTCAAAGCCGGGCATCTACAACAATATCCTCGTCCATGACTTCAAGAGCCTGTACCCGAGCATAATGAGGACCTTCAACATAGACCCATACTCATACCTGGGCCAGAACAGGAAAGGCAAGGACGTCGTCACCTTGGTCAACCACGCATCGTTCAGGAACCAGGACGGCATCCTTCCAAGGATAATCCAGCACTTATGGCAGCAACGCGACAAGGCGAAGAGAAAGAATGACCAGAACGCCAGCTTCGCCATAAAGATACTGATGAACAGCCTCTACGGCGTGCTAGCAAACCCGAACTGCAGGTTCTTCTCCAGCAATCTGGCGAATGCCATCACCCACTCTGGCCAGCACCTCATAAAGCTGACAGCAGAGAAGGTCAGGGAGATGGGCTATGAGGTGATCTATGGTGATACAGATTCCATCTTCACCGACCCGCAGGCAAAGAGCCTGGCTGAGGCCAAGAGGATTGGCAAGGAGATACAGGACAGCATCAACACTTTCTACGACAAGCACATCAAGGACAACTACAACAGGAAGAGCTTCATGGAGCTCGAGTTCGAAAAATGCTTCACAAAGTTCATGATGCCGACAGTCAGGCATTCCACTGTCGGTGCAAAGAAGCGCTATGCGGGCATTATTCTCAAGGACGGCGAGGAGAAGCTGGAGTTCACAGGCCTTGAGTTCGTCCGTTCAGACTGGACAGCCCTGGCAAAGAAGTTCCAGCTGGAATTGCTGGACAAGATCTTCCACGAGCAGGAGGTAACAAAGTTCATCAAGCGCTTCGTCGAGTCATTGAGGGCAGGGAAGTATGATGACCTGGTGATATACAAGAAATCCATCCGCAAGAAGCTGGCTGAGTACACCAAGACCACGCCGCCGCACGTGAAAGCAGCGAGGAAGCTCGAGGCGGCAGGCAAGACCTTGAAATCCTCAAGGATATTATACATCATGACTGCTGACGGCCCGGAGCCCATCGAGCTCAAGCCCAAGCGCATAGATTATGACCACTATATCGAGAAGCAGCTCAAGCCCATCGCAGACGCTGTCTTATCATTCTACGACGCGAGTTTCGAGGACATCATGAAAGGCTCCAAGCAGAAGACGCTGTTCGGGTTCTAATCAATCACCCCATACTCAACGACCCGTTCGGCGTGCGCCTCGATTATCTTGGCCAGGCTGTAGTCGAGCTGGTCGTGTTCCATGATGACCTGGGGGATCTTGTGCTTCTT
>Ga0180007_10001347_pt1 | contig 34269 bp, 32 predicted proteins | sample MM_PC_MetaG_FD_121122 | JGI IMG/M metagenome (GOLD analysis project Ga0180007, IMG submission 121122) | Groundwater microbial communities from the Aspo Hard Rock Laboratory (HRL) deep subsurface site, Sweden - MM_PC_MetaG | ecosystem: Environmental > Aquatic > Deep subsurface > Groundwater... | reverse complement strand
TTGTCATACAAGCCGGCCGATTCTGACTTAGGCGGGTGTGGCTGGTTTTTAGGTTTCCGGGTCGGCGCTTCCAAATTTTGCAGTCGATAAAAAAGGCGGCCGCATGCGCGGCCGCCTCTGGTCAAGCTGAACTATCCCTGGCTGAAAAAAAGTATAACTTCAGGAAAGACCGATAATCTTGCCGGTTTCCACATCAATGTCCATGCCGTGATAGCCGGGTTTGCTGGAAAGGCCGGGCAGGGTGTTAATTTCGCCGGAAAGCGGGTAGATGAAACCGGCACCGGCGGCCAGGCGAACATCGGCAATGGGGAACACAAAGCCTTTGGGCGCGCCTTTGAGTGCCGGATCGTGCGATAGCGAGTATTGGGTTTTGGCCATGCAGATCGGTACTTTATCGTAACCCAATGCACTGAACTTTTCGATGGCTTTTTCGGCTTCGGGGCTGTAGCTTACCTCGCCGGCACCATAGATACCCTTGGCAATGCGCTCGATTTTTTCCTTGATGGAAATGTCCAGCGGGTAGAAGGGTTGTACCTTTGAGGGTTGATCGGCAGCCTTTACCACTGCTTCCGCCAGTGCAGCCGAGCCTGCTCCGCCTTCGGCCCAGTTTTTGGTTACTACGGCGTCGAAGGCACCGGCCTTCAGGGCTTCGTCGCGAATCAGATCCCATTCGGCCTGGGTGTCGGTGGGGAAGGCGTTGATGGCTACTACTGCCGGCACACCAAACTGTTTTACGATATTCAGGTGGGCCAACAGGTTAACCATACCCTTGCGCAGCAATTCCAGGTTTTCCTGCTTGTATTCGGCTGCCAGGGCCTTGCCGGGGCTTACTTTGGGGCCGCCGCCATGCATTTTAATCGCGCGCACGGTGGCTACGAGTACCACCGCATCCGGATACATGCCGGAGGTGCGGCATTTGATGTCCACGAATTTTTCGAAGCCCATGTCCGAACCGAAGCCGCTTTCGGTAACCACGTAGTCGCTTATTTTGGTGGCGATCAGGTCGGCCACTACCGACGAGTTGCCGTGGGCGATATTGGCAAAGGGGCCGGCGTGCACAAAGGCCAGCTGTTCTTCGAGGGTCTGCATGATATTGGGACTTAAGGCGTCCTTCATCAGGATGGTCATGGCGCCGGCGACACCCAGCATTTCGGTGGTTACGGCTTTGCCATGCTTGTCGATGGCTATGACGATGCGGCCGATGCGCTCGCGCAGGTCTTTCAGGTCTTTGGCCAGGGCCAGAATCGCCATTACTTCACTGGCCACCGCAATGTCAAAGCCGGTCTGGCGGAAAGGTCCGTCATTCGGATCGCCTACACCGGTGATGATGCTGCGCAGCGCCCGGTCGTTCATGTCCAGTATGCGCCGCCAGAGTACCTGGTTGGCGTTAACGTTCAGTTTTTCCAGTCCCTGTTTGCGGAAGAATTCGTCCGACCAGCGGTCTTCGTGGTACATGCGGGCGTCGAGGGCGGCGGCGCACAGGTTGTGGGCGGCCGAAACGGCGTGTATATCGCCGGTAAGGTGCAGGTTAAAATCCTCCATCGGTACTATCTGGCTGTAGCCGCCACCGGCCGCGCCGCCTTTTATGCCGAAGGTCGGGCCCATGCTGGGCTGGCGTATTGCTGCTACCGCTTTCTTGCCGATGTGGCCGAGTCCCTGGGTAAGGCCGACGGTTGTCGTTGTTTTGCCTTCCCCGAGCGGTGTGGGTGATATTGCAGTTACATCGATATACTTTGCCTTGCGGGGAAGCTGGGCATTCTGCTTAAGAAAATCCAGCCGGACTTTAGCCTTGTACTTGCCGTATGGATCCAGCATGTCGCTGCTCAGTCCATAGCCGGCTGCTACTTCGACAATCGGGCGTATTACCGCCTCCTGGGCTATTTCAATATCACTTGGTACCGGATTTTTCTTCTGCGAAGCCATAGAACCTCCCCTGGAATATCCCGGCCGTTCTGGCCAGGTTGCTGTATAGTCATTTTTAAATGTAATGGTTAAACAGCGCCACGTCAAATTCGCAGCAATGGCTTTATTACGATAAATATTGACCAATTCACGGCCAGCGTATACGATGGGCTTATGTACAAGTATCGGATCGAGGGTGGTTACCCTCTTAAAGGTTCTGTCCGCATCAGCGGCAATAAAAACTCGGCACTTCCCTGTATCGCCGCTGCCATGATGGCGGACTCGGCAGTAATCCTGCGAAATATTCCCGAGATCGAAGATGTCCTGGTTATGCTGGACATTTGTAAGGCGCTCGGCGCAACGGTGGAGCGTCTTGGCACCAATGATTGGCAGATTGACGCAGCGGCTGCCGGCGGAACAGAAATCCCGCTAGACCTGGCCGGCAAGGTGCGGGCTTCCATTTTGTTTGCCGGCCCGATTCTGGCCCGTTTCGGCCGGGTGCAGCTGCCGCCGCCGGGTGGTGATGTTATCGGCCGGCGCCGCCTGGACACCCACCTGCTGGCGCTCGAAGAGCTGGGCGCGCGCATCGAAATAAACGGCGCCTTCCAGTTTGTGGCCAACAAGCTGAAGGGGGCGGACCTTTTCCTGGATGAAGCTTCGGTGACCGCCACCGAGAACGCAGTCATGGCAGCGGCTATGGCCGAAGGCCGTACCATAATCCGCAATGCCGCCAGTGAGCCGCACGTGCAGGATGTCTGCCGTATGCTCAATGCCATGGGGGCGTCCGTTAGCGGAATCGGCTCCAATATTCTGACCATCGACGGAGTTTCTTCATTGCATGGTGCGGACTTTACTATCGGGCCGGATTTCATGGAAGTCGGTTCATTTATCGGATTGGCGGCAGTAACCCGCAGCGATCTGCTTATACAGGGCGTAAACCATGATGACCTGCGCATGATCAAGCTGGGCTTTGCCAAGCTGGGCATCAGCTGGCAGCGAGAAGGCGAAAACCTGCGGGTATCGCCCGGTCAGTTGATGAAAGTGCAGGCCGATCTTGGCGGCCAGATTCCCAAGATTGACGATGCCCCTTGGCCGGGTTTTCCACCGGACCTTACCTCCATCATGACCGTGGTAGCCACACAGGTAGAGGGTACCGTGCTGATTTTCGAAAAAATGTTCGAGTCGCGCATGTTCTTTGTGGACAAATTGATAGGCATGGGTGCTCGCATCGTATTATGCGATCCGCACCGAGCGGTAGTTTCCGGTCCGGCTCGCCTGCGTGGTTCTGACCTGGTTTCGCCTGATGTGCGGGCCGGTATGGCCATGGTTATTGCCGCCCTTTGCGCTGAAGGCACCAGTGTTATCAAGAATGTATACCAGATAGAGCGCGGCTACGAGCACCTGAGCGAACGCCTGCGTGCCTTAGGCGCTTGTATCGAACGCATTCAGGAGTAGGCGTCAGCTGTTTTGGTACGAAGCTATTCTGGCTGAAACCAGCAGGCTGAGAATCGTAAAAACAGCCAGTATGCTCAACCAGGCCAGCGTAAAGGTGGTGTTGCCGGTATACTGGGCTGCCAGCTCCGCCAGCATCAGGCCCAGTGCTTTGAACAACTCTACCGGCAGCAGTGCCAGTAACACCAGCACAGGTGAGCCAAAGAGTATGGCCAGCGGCCCTGGCCGCTTGTTTGCTCTGAAGCGCATGCCGATGGCCGTACCCAGCAGTACCAGCATAATGGTAGCAAAGGGGTAGGCCATTCGTGCTGCCAGCTCACGCCGCAGCGGCACCGGATCCACTCCCAGTTTTTCAGCCTTGGGTAGATTGGCAACCAGGGTGTGCAGGGGAATGTCGCGGGGATTTTCGGTGAATATCAGCACCTCGCGGGCCGCTGTGTCATCAAAGGGCAGCGCGCTTAAACTGGTCATGTCGGAGTGGCTGCCTGCCTGCCAGTTTTCGTTATAGACTTCGCCTGGATCAGCCCGATTGACGGCGCGCGGTATCAGGGTATTTCCTGCCAGGCGGCCGTAGGGGCTGCTTAAGGCTATGGTTGTGCTGCCGCTCTGCCGGTATTCCAGGCCCTGAAAGTACACTCCATCGAGTGTGGCAACGGCTTTTTCGGCTGTAAGCTCATGCCGGTTTTCGTCATCAGTTACTACCAGATGGAAGGGCAGGGGCCGGTGTTGTCGGAAGGCTCGCTCCAGGTCTTCGGTAAAGAAGTACAGTTCTGCCAGACTTTCCTGGCTGCGTTTTAGGTAATTCTGAATATCGATGTCCTGAGGCGCTTCTGCGGACAGGAGCAAAAATGCGCGATAAGCTGCCAGATAGTTTCTGTCCAACAGCAGTTTGTAGGCAGCTACTTTGCGTTCGTACAGTTCAGCTTCGGCCTTGCGAGCTGCCGGAGGACCAGAGTTTTGCAGCAGATTCCAGACCTCAGTAACGAAATTGCGTATTTCCTGACGGTGGGGATACATGGCAACAGACTGACGGGCCAGGAAATAGGCATCAAAATAGCGCTCATCGGCCAGAGCCTGCTGTGCCTGCAGATAAAAATCATTGCCGCTTTCCCAGTTATCATTATCCTGTACCTGCACCGGCGGCAGCGACTGCTGCAGCTCCAGCTGCTGCTGTGCGTCCTGAATAAGCGCTGCCTGCAGTTTTTCGTCTGCCTTCAGATAATCTTTGTTGTCTATATCGATGGCCCGACTGACCAGCAGCAGCTGTCTGGCTTCCTGCAGCCGGCCTTCCTGGGTTGCCAGCCGGCCAGCCTGCAGTGATTGGGTAAACAGTTTGCTGGTTTCCAGATACAGATTCCGCCTGGCCTGCAGTTGCGGTACAAGCAGAAGGTAAAAAATGGAAACCAGGCCGGCCAGAATAAGAGCAGGCAGTAGTGTCTGCATGGCATTTACGGTATAGCTGTTTTTTTCATCGGCCATTTCGCCGCTGGTACTGGCAGCTACCAACAGGATTGCCGGGGTTAATTGGGCCAGCATAAGCAGGCCGCTGGCCATCGTCCAGAAAAAGGCAAAGCGCGACAGGATGCCATTGGTCTGCAGTCCAATAACTGCCTGAATGATGCCGGCCGCAAAGGCAAGCAGCAGCAGCAGCAGGGAGATCAGCAGTAATTTGGATTTTACAACTGATTCAGGCATTGGAAATCCTTCGCTTGGCTCGTATGCCTGCGGGAGGGCTGGCAAACACCAGGTCAAATATATATAAAGCCGGTATGCTGGCTCCAGCCAAAATGGCCAGGCGGAAATGCATGGGTTGTATGAAGTTGATAAAATTGAATAGTAATTCTACACCGTCACTGGCATACACCGAAAAAAGGTAGACCAGACCAAAGACTATGGGTGGACCAAGAAACGCGCCATACAGCGGGCGATTTTTAGTCAATCTGACAAAGGGCCAACAGGCGGCAATCAGGGCGGCAGGCGCGAGCAGCAGTAACAACATGATCAGCCAGCTTTCGGTCTGAACGGCATCATAAAACGACAGATAGCCAATATAACCGGGAAACAGGCCGACAAGCCTGGATCCACCGGCAAGCGACAGCTCAAAGCGGAATGTCGGCAAGACCAGCCGGATCAGTGTGGACAATCCAGCCAGCATCAACCAGTTGAGAACGGTAAAGGTCAGGTAGCCGGTAAAGCGCTTTGTGTAAAGTCGGCTGGCCGAAAAAAAAGACAAAAAGCAGGAAATAATCACGGAGAGCGGGATCATGGCCAGTGGTATCTGCAGCAATTGGCTGCGTAGACGGGTAAGCAGATCGGCCTCGCTGTCTGCTCCCTGTCCATAATTAAGTGATAGCAGAATAATCAGGCTGGTAAAAACGGTAACGCACAGGAGCACTATGAAATACCTGATTGTGATACCGGCCAGTTTCTTCATTTTATGAAGGTAGCATGCGTCGTGCCGCTTGACAAGCCGAATATTCTGTAATCGTTGTATTCTTGCACAACTTATCCACAAGGCTGATTGGAGATTCTTGGCATTTCGAGGCAATGTTTTTTGTGCAACATTTGCACAAATTGTTTTTGAAAAGGTTTGATAACTTTTAATTGCTTTACTTATAAGTGTTTAAATGCCTTCTGAATGCTGCCGGCAAGTGGGCATCGACCTGATAGACTATACAAATGTGTATCTTTGAGTTTTCCCGAATTTCCAACAACTTATCCACAGCTTATCAGAGTATTGGATTAGAGATTCTGAAGCAGGATTTTTGAGCCCGCGGAAGGTCCGGAGCATCCCGCCCGCAGGCTGTCTGCAGGGTTTTGCGCAGGCGATGTATGCGCATGTCCAGGCTGCGTCCGTCACTTGGCAGGTCCATTAGGGCGGCTAGTGCTGTCCGTGGGATTCCGGCGGCACGGTTAGCCAGAAGGATGCGCAGCAGGCTAGCTTCCTGGTGTTTCAGCCGGTATGTACCTGTCCTGTGCATCAGGGTATGGCCCTGCAGCTGCCATCCAGCGCTGCCCGGCAGCTGCAGGGCGCTGTGGCGCACACGTTCGACTACTTCAGTCGGCCCGAAGGGTATAACCAGGTAATCGGTACAGCCGCAGCCAAAGGCTTCTGCCATTTCCTCAGCATGCCCGCTGACCAGCACCGGTATGGGCCAGCGTTCCGGCCCCTGGATTGCGGCAGCCAGTCGGAAAAAGGCCGTTGCCGGCAGCACGATTGCGTCCGGAGCATTTTTATTTTGGACTGCTTGGGCGATGCAGTCTGCGATTTCGCCGGTATAAAAAAAGAAGGAAGCATCGCTGCTTCCTTCTACTGGTTCTCCGCAGAAAAAATCCTCCCTGTCACCGACAAAGAGGATATTCATGTTCAGGACTGACCCTGTGCGCTTCCGGCCTCAGAGCCGTCGCCTACCATTTTGCGCTTCAGTTCTTCCAGCATCAGGTCTGCACCGGTACCGGAACTCTCCAGCTTGGCGAATTCATTCTCCAGACTGGAGGAAACCGAAAGGTTGGCCAGCTCGCCATTAGCCTCTGCGCGGGCTTCGATTTCGTCAACCTTTTTTGCCATGCGGTCAAACGTTTCGAAGGCGCTGGTGTTGCCGGCCATACTGGTGAGGGTTTTTTGAATTTTTTCCTGGGCTTCGGCCCGCTTTGCCCTGGCAATAAGAATGTTTTTCTTGCGACTGGCTTCGTCGATTTTATTCTGCAGCATACGCAAGGTTTCTTTAAGCTTTTCAACAGCGGCTTTCTGGGATTCCCACTGTGGCCGTAGCTGGTTGTAATAATTTTCAGCTTCCTGTTTACGCAGCAGGGCTTCTTTAGCCAGGTCATCGCGTCCGGCTTTTACTGCCATAACCGCTTTTCGTTCCCATTCGTCTGCCTGGCGCTTCTGCTCCAGCAGTTCCCGCTCGATCTTCTTCTCGTCAGCTATGGCCATGGCCACAGCTTTTTTTGATTCGACCATCTGCTGATTCATGTCGATAATGAGCTGATTCAGCATCTTTTCCGGGTTTTCAGCTTTGTTGATGAGATCGTTGATATTTGATGAAACAACTCTCTTGAAACGGTCAAAAATGCCCACGGAGTACCTCCTGTATTATTGGTTCCGGTATTTGCCCAATATACTGTAGTGTTCAGCCAGCGCCATTCCGATGGAGTCAATGCTGGCTTCGAATTCACCTTTATCCATTGTTTCGTATTCCAGAGAATCAAGCAGAATTACATCATCGCCTTCAATAGCGTAGGCTCCGTGGGTGATCGCGCTGGCATTGAGTACCAGCAGCTCACGGTAGAGTTCGGGATCTACCTTTGCCGGCATCGGCATAACCTTGGCACTGATGATAACGATCGGCTCATCAATACTGACTACGATGCCCGGCAGTCCCCGCTCCGCATCGTTGATGAAATAGGTTTTTTCGCTGATTTCCTGATACTCTACATTTAGATCCATCAGGTAGCTTTCTACTTTGCTCAGTCCTGCCATGCTCTTCCTCCGGTTTTTGGTTCACGTGCCGGCTTGTCCGGTGTGGACTTTCCGACCACTGCTGATAGCCTTCGCGTTGCCTGCAGTCTTTATAATGCGAAAACCTGCCGCCGGCAGGTTTTCGCAGATATATGATTCAGCCCAGGAAAACCTGGCCGGAATTGTCTATTGCCAAAATTGTCTTGCATTCGGAACAGCGGAAACGTCCCGGTTTTGCCGCTTTAAGTTTTTTATTGCATATAGGACAGGAAAAAATCTTGGGAAACACCGATTGGGTACTAACGGTAGCGCCTTGCTGGAAGAAAGCGGTAGCTTCGTCCAGGTTGTCTTTAATGTTAAAAAATTGGGAAAACCCTAAAAGCTGAAATACTTCATATACTTTGGGCTGTATTTCCAGGAGCACGATATCGCCGCTGCGTGGTTTTACTGCTTTCAGAAATGCAGTGAAGCTGCCGATACCAGTCGACGAAACATAGTTAAGGCCTCCACAATTAAAAATCAGTTTTGCAAATCCTGCATCGATGGCCTTGCCGACCCGTTTCTGGAAGAAGTTGGAATTATATGTATCTATATAGCCCGTAAGAAAGAGCGCCAAGCAATTTTCTACATGATCTATTTTTTGGAGCCGAATTTTCAGGCTATCGTCCTTTTCGTCGTCAAAGCCAGGAACGATATCATTGTTTGTCATGGTACTCCTCTTCCTTGCACGCATGCAGGGTTTTCTATCATTATATACTAAAACCAATACTAGTCAAACGTCAATGCTTTGTCAAATCTTCGGCAAAAAAGTGTGAAAAATATAGTCTAATCGCTTTTATGATTTCGCAACGCTTATCTCCGAACCTCATAACGCAATGCTACCCAGTATAAACTACTTTATAAAGAATACAAGCCGTCATCAGCATTAATTATAGTGCCATTTACGGTTTCAATGGCTCCTTCCAGCAAAAAGCGGCACAGCGCAGCGATGCTGGAGCTTGGCATCAGTCTTTTGCGGGCAGACAAATTACGCAGGCGGTCTCTGGTTTCTTCACTCAGATACTCAGTATCGACAAAGCCGGGGCAGATCATTGTACAGGCTACGCCCTGCCGGCTGAACTCGGCTGCAATTGATTTAACTATCACCGCCAGCCCGGTTTTGGCGGCTGCATAGGCCGCGTTATGCCGGTAGCCGCGGATTGTCTCGGTACGGGTACCGCCAAAAAGCAGAATGCGGCCAAAACCGCGCTCTGCCATCGCGCTGGCTGCTGCCGAGGCCAGTAGGCCGGGCAGCGTCAGGTTGCTGTATGTTGTAGCGCTCCATTCTTCGGCACTGGTATCGCGTAATGATTTTTCGATAAAACTGCCGCGGCTGATTACCAGTATATCCACAGTGCGTACCAGTTCCAGCAGGCGCGCAAGTTGTGCCTGGTCGTCCAGATCGGTACAATAAAGAACCGGGGGTAGTGCCGGCTGGCCGGCCGCCTCGATCTTCCGGGCCGCCGCAGCCAGTCTTGCCTGACTGCGGCCAAGTATATGCAGCTCGACAGGCAGACTGCTCATAGCCTCTGCCAGGGCCAGTCCGATACCTCCGGTACCGCCCAGTATGAGCATTTTGCGGCCGTCCAAGCTTGATTTGTTTGTATCGCTTATCATATGGTGTTTAAGCTCCAAGGAATCAGGTCGAGGATATGCCGCTTCGCTGGTTTTGGCAATGGGGCAGGCTAAGGGAGGGGATGGGCTATGTCTGAAACTGCGGTTGTGTTGTGCCGGGTTGAATCCTCCGGCAATGTCGGGGCTATCTGCCGGGCTATGGCTACGATGGGGTTGCGGCGGCTGGTTTTTGCCGACTGCCCGGTGTTTGACGAGCTTGCAGTCCGGACCTGGTCGCTGGCGGCTTGGTCTTTGTATGAGCAGGCCGAGCATTACAGCAGTCTGACCGAGGCTCTGGCCGGCTTTTCCTATGCTGCCGCTTTTTCACGGCGTGCCGGGCGCAAACGCAAGGAAACCCTGGATGTACGCACTTGGGCTGATCTGATGGTTCTGCGCCAGCCTGAAAAGCTGGCTTTGGTATTCGGTAATGAGCGCGATGGCCTAAGTTCTGCCGAATTGGCGGTTTGTGATGACGCTGTGGCCATTCCTACGGATGAACTGCTTCCTTCGCTGAATATTTCACACGCGGTACAGTTGGCTGCCTGGGAGCTACGTCGCCAGGAGCTTCCGCTTCTGCCCGGTGGTCGCCAGAGTGCTGCGCGTGCGCAGATAGACAGGGCGGTGCAGCTAATTTGTAATAGCATGGAAGCTAATGGCCTGTTTAAACTGGGGGGCCGAGAGGATACCGGAGTGTTTCTGCGCGAACTGTCTGCCAGAGCCGGGCTTTCTGATACCGAGCTGGCCCGTTTACAGAAGTTGCTGACCAAGCATGCTGTGCTCGGCCGTATCCACGAATGAAGCTGCCATGCTCTTGACCGCAGGCCGGCTGGGTAGTAGTCTTGTTGAAGAGGGCTGGAGGCAATGATGAAAACGTTCCTTATTATCGTGTTCCTGATCGGTTTTGGCATGATCTCAGCGCAGGAAGTTAGTCTCGGGGAGCAGCGTTTCACCACAGAGATGAACCTTGGCCATGATATTTCCAGTCTGGCCAGGTTGAGCGGCCAGTCCGATACCAATCTTAATGCCTTGCGCGGGCAAACTTTTTTTCTGCATGGTTCAATTGGCGCAGTTGTCGCTGAGACAGAAGAACCCTATCAGTTGGTCGTTGAGCTGCTGGCCGGCGAATGGCAGGGTACAAAAGCCTTGACCTTGCATCGTATTTTCCTGCTGGTGGATGACCCGGTCTTTGCCGAGCTGTTCCAGGATTCAGAGGGACGGCAGGTATCCGCCTTTGCGTATGAACCGCAGTTGGTGAGCGACGCTACTGGCCGACAGGTAATTATGCTGCGGCTGCGTAGTCTTTTGCTGGATCGATGACCCTTTCAGAACAGCCGCGGCTGAGTGTCTGTCCAGCGGGACAGTAAATCTGTCTGGATATCTTCAGGGCGGATTGTATCTGTATGATCGGTAAGGACGCTGGCTCGTTCTATTACATTTTTTAGTTCGCGTATATTGCACGGCCAATGCCAGCTCATCAGCTTATCCAGTGCTGATTTGGTTAGATGGAACACCCTGCCGAAGTTTTTCATGAAATGGGTGCAGAGCATAGGTATGTCTTCGGGATGATTGCGCAAGGGCGGCATTTCGATGACCAGGGTATCCAGACGGCTGAGCAGTTCCGGTCTGAACCGGCATTTGTTATTAAGGTGTCGGGCATTGGTTGCGGAAACAATGCGGATGTTGTAATCCAGCAGTTGATGCGAACCAAGTCTACTGCCTTGCCGCAATTCCAGGGTTCGCAGCAGTTTGGCCTGAACTGTCATCGGCAATTCTGCCAATTCATCCAGAAAAACGGTACCGGCTTTGGCTTTCTCAAAAACCCCTTCGCGTTGTACTGAATCGGTGTAGGCCCCACGTTCCGACCCAAATATCATGCTTTCTGCCAGATTTTCCGGCATTGAGGCGCAATCTACAGCCAGGAACGGACCTTTTCTCCGGCCGGAGAGCTTGTGCAGCTCTCTGGCCGCCAATTCTTTACCTGTACCGGTTTCTCCAACAATCAGCACGCTGGTATCAAAACGCGCAAAACGCAGGATTGTGGAACGCAACTGCTGCATTTGGGAGCTTTCTCCCTTAAGCTGGCTGTCCTCTCTCTGCTTGGCCAGGCTGAGCTGGGTGTTTTCGCAGCCAGGCCTGCATATGTTTTGATTCCAGATCGCCTGCTTGCGTATTGTATGCAAATTTGCTAATACTTTTTTAATAATTTCTGGACGGAAAGGCTTGCCGATATAGTAATCTGCGCCGCCCTTGATGCAGTCCACCACGAATTCGAGGGGGCTATCGGCTCCACTGCAGAAAACCAGCAGTTCTTGGGCGAATTCATGCCTGGCCTGGTTTATCGCTTCCAGATCTTTAAAGCTGGCAGGGCTGATATCCAGGATCACACAGACGATTTTTGTAGTTTCGAGTTGGATGAGGGCTTCGGCGCAGGTTTTACAGGCAAAAGTGTCATAGTACTGAGAAAGCAAAGCCTGAAGCAGCATACGTTCCTGCTGATCGGGATTAATTATCAGTATTTTTTTCACTATTTTACAGTACGGCGTTATTTGTCTTTTTGTTTAAATATCAAATGTATTTTAATAGTATTTCTGTAATATGTCCATTTTTTTGGGCTATTGGGCATGCATTTGTTGATTTACGAAAAACAGCCGGTTTATCCTTGCACTTGGTGCTTGCATGCAGGCCGTTCCTGTATTATTCTGAGACTATAATAAGTAGTATAGTCGGGTATCAGGCTCGCATACACCGTTCGCAGAAGGAAAAAGTATGGCCGGAAATGAAATCGTCGTTGATGTTGCAAGAATTAAGAAGGCTGCGCACAGTGCCATCCCTCTGACCATAACCACATATACCCTGCCGCACGAAATTGAAGTGTATATGGAAGAAGTACTCGATGTATTTCTCAACGAGCTGGGGCAATCCCGGCTGAAAGACTATTTGGTATATTGTCTGCGTGAACTGGCGGTAAACGCCAAGAAAGCCAACACCAAGCGGGTGTATTTTGAAACACGTGGTCTGAATCTGCATGATCCGGAAGAATACGAAGAGGGAATGAAGCAGTTCAAGGCTGATACCCTGGACAACATTGCCTATTACCTGCAAAAGCAGAAAGAAAAGCAGTATTACATCAAGCTTATTTTTCAGGCCCGTGGTTCCAATGTAGTACTGGAAGTTCGCAACAATGTTGAGATAACCAAAACCGAATATATTCGCATTCAGGATAAACTGGCCCGCTCGCGCAAGTTTGAGTCTCTTGAAGAGGCTATGGCTCAGGTGCTTGATTCTTCGGAAGGTGCCGGTCTTGGTCTGGTAATTCTGGTTTTGATGCTGCGCAAGATGGGCCTGGAAGAAGAGTGTTTTGATATCCGGGTGGAAAACGGTGAAACCGTAGCCCGCATTACGGTGCCGGTCAATGCCGCCAAGATCGAGAATCTGTCGGCATTAACAGATGAAATTGTAAATCGCATCAGCCGGCTGCCGCAGTTCCCCGAGAATATTCTGGCTATCCAGCGACTGATTGCCGATCCTAAATCGGAGATGGTAAGCATTGCCCGGCATATATCGATGGACCCCGCCATGACAGCCGACCTGCTCAAACTGGTCAATTCGGCGCAGTTTATGCTGCCGCGCAAGGTTGATAACATCGTGGATGCGGTAAAGCTGGTTGGGCTGCGCGGTATTAAAAACCTGCTCTACTCGTATGGTTCACAGAAGATTTTTGCCACCGAGAATTCGGTTGACCAGAAGGCCTTGTGGGATCACAGTTATCGCTGCGCCTACTATGCTTATAATCTGGCCAAGAACTTTAAACCGAGTAACCGCATTCTGGCTGATGATACCTATGTCGGCGGTATGCTGCATGATATGGGCAAGATTGTTTTCTCGGCAATCCACCCCGAACTGCTGACTCATATTGATTCCTTCTGCGAGAACAAGGGCATCGACAAGACCTTTTTTGAGGATCTTTCCGGCGGCTTGAACCACGCCGAGATCGGTGCCCGGGTAGCCGAAAAATGGAATTTCCCGGAGTCGCTGGTAGCTGCCATCCGTTTCCATCATGAACCAAGTCTGGTTTCCGGTGATTTTAAGGATGTGGCTTATACCGTGTATTTGGCAAACGTGTTCTGCGATTATGAGGGCGGCCACGTCAGCTGGGACCAGATTGATTCAACTGTGTTGCAGGACTTCGGTTTTCTGAGCGGCAAGCAGTTTGCCAAAACGGTGGAACAGTTTACCGAAGCCTTTAAACAGGAATCACTCAAACAGCGCCGGGCTGCACTGTAGCAGCTTCCGCGCCAGCTTTTTCTTCTAGTTTTCTGGCGGCAAAACTGAAAGCCAGCCACATCAGCACAACCAGAATGCTGTGATACCACACCCAGAGCGGCAGAACCCCAAGCATGCGCGGTGTTCCGCTTAGATTCCACCAATCCAGTCCGAGCCCCAGAAAGATGGCTGCCAGTAAGGCTCCGGTGCGCAGCAGGCGCAGATCCGGCTGCTGGATTTGCTGTAGCGTCTGTTGGGCTGCTGTGCCGCTACTTGTATGCTGCAGCGCCGGCCGGCGGTTTCCCAGCCAATAGGCCAGCAGGCCGGTCAGCAGCACTGCTGACTGCAGCAATGCATTGAAAATGACCGCCGGTATGGCCGGTTTGATGCCAAAGGCCTGCAGTACAACCAGGAAGGTGCCCAAAATCAGGCTGCCGGCTATACTTGCCGGAAACAGCGCTGTCCACCGGGCTTTGCTGCGCACCTGAATCCGTTCGTACAGGGCCGGGAAATACAGGGCGGCCAGAGCGGCCGGAGCCAGAGAGGCATAGCCGGGGAAGGCTGTAGAGCCCAGAAAGCCCAGTATGCTGGCCGGCGGCCTGAGCGAAACCATCCAGGCTGCGACAGAGAGCAATACCCCGGCCGCACCTATTACTGATACTTTGCGCCAGCGGACGGGTAGAAAATCCTCTACCAGAATTGAAGAACAGGACAGCAGCTGGCTGTCCATAGTGGACATGAGTGCCGCCAATGCGGCTATGCTGAAAATCGGTCCCCACAGCGGACCGGCTAATTGAACATTCAGCAGGCTGAAAATGCTGTCACTGGCCAGCGGCGACAGCCCGGGAATGATGCGCGCTCCCAGTACGCCGATTGCCGCCATCGGAAAGAAGATAAGCAGACAGACCAGCGGATACAGCACAAAACTGCGCCGCAGCGCCGTGTCGGAACGGGCTGCATAAAAGCGCTGGATGAAATGCGGAAACATCGGATTTGCCAGCGACCATAAGAGGTAATAACCGGCCAGAACCAGCATGTTTTGTGATCCGTCCAGGCCGCTGCGGGCATTTGGGCCGGGCACCGCGCGGTCGGCTGCCAGTTCCTGCCAGATGCCGCTCTTGCCGGCCTGTATGGCAATGATGGCAAAGGCACTCAGGCCCAGACCGATTAAGGCCGCCAGCTGCACAATATCGGTTCTTGCCACAGAACGCAGCCCGCCGCGCAACACATACAAGGCAATTACCGCGGCAACCAGGGCTGCTCCCAGTGGCCGGGACAGGCCGGTCAGTTGATTGATAAGCGTGCCGGCCGCGCCAGTCTGCACGGCCAGATAGGGCAGGGTATACAGCAGTGACAGCAAGGAAAACAAGGCGCCGCTAAGGCGACTGCCGCTGCGCGCGCTGATGAAGTGGGCTGGAGTGGTCCAATTTCCGGCAGCTGCCAGGCGACGCAGCGGCGTGCCGATGGTAAGGAAGGAAATAGCCATGAAGGCAGTGCCGAAAGCCATGACCGGCAGGAAGGCCCAGCCGCTGCGGTAAGCCGCGCCGGGTACGCCGAAAATGGTGAAGGCGGAAAGGTTGGATGCGGCCAGCGTTGCAAGCAGGGCGAGGCCGCCGAGTTTGCGTCCGGCCAGGACGTAGTCCGAAGAAGGGTTGGCGGCGGCTGAAAGGGTGGTGTCAGCAGCTTTGCGGCGCAGTGCAAACAACAGATTGCCGAGCAGAAAAAGGGCTATTGCCCAGGCGGCTGGATTCATGGGGCCTCCAATAAACCATCAGACTCCTGCAGGGCAGGATGGTGCTGACGGGTTGTACGTATGGAGGTTCTGGATGGCTGCCGCTTACCGGAACGGTAACTGACTGCCTGCAGCCGGTGGCGCAAACCGGCGCATAACCTGTGTTGTGCGCTCGGCAATTGTGTACTATGAAGCGGCGGGCTGTGTAAAGTAGTGATGCAGAAAAAGCATGAGGTATTGCTGTACTCCCATAAAGTACTGCTGCTCCAGTTGGGCCGCGGCCCTTCCTGTGTAGCGGTAGTGCCAGCTCTCCCAGCTGTAGCCGCTTACATCACTCAGGCCTTGTGGGTACGACAGTGAAAAGCCGTAAAGCCAGGCGTTTTCGTCCAGCCACTTGCCTGCAGCGGTTTCGGCAAATTCGTCGGAAATGCTGCCAAAATCGATGGCCGTGCCCAGTTGATGCTGTGAATGCCCGGGGCGGGCCGAAACTTTGTCCGCAGCAGTCTGTCCCATATTGCGCATATGCCGCGCATACACTTCGGTCTGGTAGTCATACGAACGGTAGGTAGAAGAAATAAGCAGGGTGACCCCCTGCTGCCGGGCGTCGGAAACCATTTCCAGCAGGTCATCCATGAGTACCTGGCGCAGGCGGTGATCGTTGCGCGACAGGTCCAGCGGCCAAGCTGCCAGCCTGACCAGGTCGGCGGGAACAAAATCGGCCGGCAGGGCATGTGTTTTGTCGGCCAGCTGCAGCAAGCCGCCGGCTGCCTCGGAGTGGGCGATGGCTTCTTCCAGTAGCTGGAAAAAACCTGCCGGCCGGGCATTGATGGCCGCCAGAATAGTGTTGGCGGCAGCCGGAGGCAGCCGGCTGAGTGCCGTACTGATATGCAGCAGGCGAGAATCTATTTGGATACGCGGAACTTCGGCTGTTTGGGCGGCAGCTGAGTCTTCAGTACAGGATTGAATGCAGGGTAGAGCCAATAAAGCCAGAGTCAGTAATATAAAACGCATGATCCATAATAGCTTTTTGGGCTGTTTAAGGCAAGCTTGGATTGGCTGTGCAGAAAATTGTGGAGAATTTAGAGAATTTAGATTTATTTTCATTGCATGCTTGCTGCTTTCGTTATAATATTAGTGTATGAATCAGTCTACCCCTGCCCTGGGTGCAATAGCGGCAGCTAAAGATAGTGTACAGACAGATACGGCATATTCCACAGTGAATCCGGCCTGGGCAGCACTGCTCAGATTCAGCCGGGATCTGGTACTGCTGCTGGACCCGGCGGGCTGCATCCGCTTTGCCGGCGGTGCTTTAAATTTACTCGGGTATAGTGCCGGGGCACTGTACGGGCGGCAGTTTTCCGACCTGGTGGCCGCGGAGTCTTTTGATACCGGTACTTTTCTGGCCGGCTGTGGCGAGCTTGATGCTTCCGCTGCCCCTAAGTCGCCGGCGCTGCGAATGTTGCATGCTTCCGGCCAGCAAGTAGAGCTGATACCCCTGGTTTCGGCCCAGGCCGGGCTGGTGTCCGATCCTATGGACAGCTGGATCATTAATTTGCGCGATACCAGCCAAGAACGCCTGGCCGGAGAGCGGGCAGCTTTTTTTGAACGTTATGACCCGCTTACCCGGATACCCAACCGCAGCAGTTTTCTGCAGCAGCTGGGCAGTGCCATTACGGTTGCCCGCAACCGTAGCCGGCTGTTTTGTGTGCTTTCCATCGGCCTGGACCGATTTAAACGTATTAATGATCTCTATGGAACCGATGTGGGTGACGCGGTATTGGTTGCGGTTGCCAACCGGCTGCAGCTGGCTTTCCGGGACGGCGACATTCTTGCCCGCTTCCGTGGTGATAAATTTTTTGCAATCTGTCAGGATATTCGCAACCACGAGGATGTAAAGTCGATTATAGCCAAGGTGCAGGCCGCACTGGATTTCCAGTTGCCGGAAGTTGATGCCGGCTTGCGTCTGTCGGCTTCGATAGGCATAGCCTTTTATCCCAATGACGCTCTGGACACCGCCGGGCTGATCCGTAATGCCGAGACGGCCATGTATATGGCAAAAGAGGTTGGGCGCGACAACTACCGTCTGTATGACGCCCGCATGAATGAAGCCCTGCTGGACCGTCAGCGCATCGAAAACGAACTGGACGGAGCCATACGTTCCGGCGATTTTGAGCCTTATTTTCAGCCCAAGGTAGACCGCGCCGGTGTACTTGTCGGGGTGGAAGCGCTTATTCGTTGGCGTTTGCCAAATGGTGAAATCCGGCCGCCTGCGTATTTTATTCCACTGGCCGAATCCAACGGCCTGATAGAGAATATTGGCGCTATCATGCTGCGTAAAACCTGCGCGCTGGCGGCGCAGTTCCATCATCGCGGCCTGCTTAAGGTACCGGTATCCATAAATCTATCGGCACGCCAATTCAGCCAGGCCGGCCTGCTCGGGCAAATCCAGGGAGCAATAGTGGATAATGATCTGCCGCCTGAGCTGGTCGAGTTTGAAATTACTGAAAGCAGCATCATGGACAATGAGGCCGACGGCATTGCCCAGCTGAAGCGCTTGAAAAATCTGGGTGTTTCGGTTTCTATCGACGATTTCGGTACCGGTTATAGTTCTTTCTCAAAACTTAAAGATTATCCTATAGACATCATTAAAATGGACAAATCCTTTGTAGACCCGTTGCCTGACGATCGAAAAGCAACTATTATCGCTTCGGCTATTGTCGATCTCGCGCACACCCTCAGCTTTTCGGTTGTAGCCGAAGGGGTGGAAACGGTTGACCAGCTGCATTTTCTGGATACCATTTTCTGTGATTCTTACCAGGGCTATCTATTTTCGAAACCCCTGGCCGCAGCTGCCTTCGAGGCCCTGCTGCAGCAGAATCGCCCCCTGGCCATGAGTGTCAGCTGACTGGAGGACCTGCATGACTGATCCGGCATTCTTCGGAGATACTATCATAAACTGGCTGCATGGCCTTGATTCTCTCCTGGTGCTGCTGCCGGCAAAGTTCCTGCTGCTGCTGGAACAGCCGGCTTTTTATTTTATTATTCTGCCCATCATGTATTGGTGTTTAGACCGCTCAAAGGCGTTGCGGCTGGCCGTATTGGGCAGTCTTGGCGCTTTTCTTGGCCGCAGCATGGACCTTTCGCTGTCCGGGTATTTCGGCCTGCCTGCCGGTGTTTCTTTTCTGTCACTGTATCTGATTGCCGCGGCGGCCATGTGGCTGCTGGCGATGAACTTTTTTGTCCGGAGGCGATGGCAGTGGCTGGGTTTTGCCATGCCTCTGATCTTGCTGCTGGCCGAAGCTGTTGTTCACGGCGGCACCCTGCCGGGGCTGCTGGTTTCGGTACTGGCCGGCTGGGGCCTGGCGGCGGTTTGGCTGATACCCGGCCGCCGTTTCGAGCTGCTGTTGTCGCGTCTGCATCCACGGGTAAAAATCAGCTTGGCCGCCTTGCTGGCCTTTGGTATGAATGCTGTGCTGTTAACCGAAACCGGTCTGCCCGGCCTGTTTTTCGGTGCTGTCCTGGGGGCCAGCCTGCTGGATCTGCGCTTGGTGTTCAAGCCGGCCGGCGGAACCCTGCTGCAGCGTCTGCTAAGGATACCGCTTGGATTCGGCGGACTGGCTTTGTTATATTTTATTGGCGACCGGCTGCTGGTTCTCGGCGGTGACAGTCTGTATCCGTTGGTTTATTTTATCTTCAGCACCGTTCTGGCTTTTTGGTGTACTTTCGCTGCTCCATGGGTTTTTGTGCGTTTGCTTCACTCAGACCAGGAAAAATCAGGATTCTGTAACACAAAATAATCTTTTACACCGCTGGATGCGTACAGTTTCCGGTTCTGGTCCACAAATACAGCATCTATCCCGGTCAGGCTTTCGGCCAGAGCCAGTCCGCTTTCGATGCCCATCGCCAATAGCGATGTGGACAGTGCGTCGGCGTCGATTGATGAACGGCTGATTATAGTTACCGAAATTACTCCGTTGTCTACCGGATAGCCGTCTTCCGTACTGAGGATATGGTGGTAGCGCTGTCCGTCATCACCAAAGAAGTAGCGTTCATAGATACCGCTGGTGACCATGGTGTTGCTGCCTGGCAGGCTTAGCAGGCCCAGATAGGCCTGATCCGGCTCGACCGGGTTTTTGATGGCTATGCGCCAGGGGCTGCCGTCCGGTTTACTGCCAATTGTTACTATGTTGCCTCCCAGATCGACAATGGCCGCTTTTACTCCGCCGGCCAAGAGCAGCTTGCTCAGTTCATCGGCGGCATAGCCTTTGGCAATTGCACCCAGGTCCAGGGACATGCCGCTGCGCGCAAGAAAAACAGTCTGCTGCTGCGGGTCGAGTATGACATCGCCAGCATTAATAAAAGACAGCGCCAGCTGTATTTCTTCCGGTTCAGGAACGCGTTCGGTGCCGCCCTGGATATCCCACAGGCGGCTGAGCGGATCTATAGTCGGGTCAAAATTTCCCTGCGATAGCCTTGCGTATTCGAGTGCTTTTTCTATAACCGCGAAGAGTTCGGGTTCTACCGCCACCGGATGTATGCCGGCGGCCTTGTTTACCTGCATCAGGCTGGAATCGTCCTGCCGTGCGCTCAGGATCTGCTCCAGTGCATGCAGGCGGGCAAAGGCATCATTCATGATTTGCTGGCTGCCGCCCTCTATGAGGGTGATGGTACAGACGGTGTTCAAGGCAAAGTCGCTGGCTTTCAGCGGGCCGGCTGGTGTTTTGCTGCAGGACAGACTAATGGAAAGAATAGCTGCAATGAGCAGTATTGTTATAGCCGCGGAACGGGTTAAGATCTGTCTCTTGGGGGCAAACCCGGGCATGAAAGATTTTCGGTCAGAGGTAATAATGCTTTTCCTTTCTGATGCTGGTTTCCGGTCCGTGGCCGGGCAGTACCCTGGTGTTTTCCGGCAGGATGCACAGTTTTTGCCGGATACTGCGCAGAATGCTGTCTTCATCGGCATCGAAGCCGTCGGTCCGGCCGCGGCCGCTGTTGAACAGAGTGTCTCCGCTGATTAAGGTACTGCCGTTTTCCAGCAGAAAACAGCAGCTACCGGGTGTGTGTCCGGGGGTATGCAGGCTCAGGATATCGGTATCCGGCAGTATCTGGCCGTCTGTAAGATAGAAGTCCGGCTCCGGAATGGTAACCATGAAGGAATTAAAAAAGCCGGTAGCCCTGATACTGGCAAACAATTTTTCGTTGGTAGCTACCGATGCTTCGCCGAAGTAGGCGGCGTCGGCCTGGTGAACACACAGCTTGCAGGGTATTTTTTCCGAACGCAGGGCGGGCAGCAACTCGGGCAGGGCGCCGGTGTGGTCAAGATGTCCATGCGTGCAGACAAGCAGTACGTAGGGGGCCTGACTGCGCTGGAAGGCCTGGCGTATTAGCGGGAGCAATAGTGCGGCATCTGCGCCGGGGTCAAAGACAGCCAGGGCTTGATTCTGTTTTTCTGCAATATAGACGTTTTCACCGATAGGACCTACACTGAATTGTTGTATCATAGGCAGATAGTAACAAGCCTAAACGGTAGTGACAAGCGGAGGCGGCATGTTTTTGCAGATCTGGTTTGCCCTGGCAGTGGTTTTTGTCTTCTATTTTTGTATTCCGATAATCGGGGCTCTGGCAGTTCGTAAAAAGTGGCGCGATTTTCGTGCTCTGGTGTTTGAGGCGGCTCTGTTGCCCCGGCTCAGCGCGGAGACGGTTTTCCGGAATTGCCTGCAGGACGGGCAAAAAGCGGCTGACAGCAGCGGACGGCAGATTGGTTTGTTTTCCGCCTATGGCACGATCGACGCTATAGGCCCGGAATCAAGGCTTTGGCTGCGCATCCCGGACGCTACCTGTTCAGTTTTTATGAACAGTGTGCCGGTGTATCTTCTGTCCGGAATCCGTGATGAAACCATTACTGCAGTAGACCCGGAAACCGATGTGGTGGAAAGTCTGAAATGGAAGTCTCTGCCGTCCATTCCGCAAGGTGCACGGCTTTTTGTGGCCGGTTCACTGGTTCAGTGCGACGGGACCCTTTGTTTTCAGAATATGCCAGAGCAGCCGTTGCTGGTTATTCTGCATGATGGTATAGATGAGTATGTGCTGCCGCGGGCGATAATTGCCGGGCGTCACCGCAATGAGTATTGGAATTCGCTTACCCAGGTTTCCCTGGCTATCGGTATTTTGCTTATAAGTATCCTGCTTACCGGTGGCTTTAGCGGACGCAGTCTGGTGTTTGTACGGGCGCTGAATATTACGCTGGCTTTTACTCCGGTATTGGTGGTGTTGCCACCCGGGTTTCTGTTGTTTTTTCTGTATCGGCGACTCTGGATCAGTGCCCGGCGGTATCGGGCCGAACGCGATATAGCCCGCTTGCGCGGGGATGATTATCTGCCCTGGCGGCGGCGATCCATAGCGGCTTTTCTGGGTAGCCTGAGCGCCTTTGCTGCCGGTTTGCTGATAAACGCGGTGCTGTTGTTTTTTGTTTTACGGGCAATATTGTAGGAGGGCCGGCCCGCTGACTTTGCACCGGGCCAGAGGCTGACAGCTCGCGGGTCTGTCAGCCTGTTTCATCTGGTCAATATTCGCTGTTATCTTCGATTTCAGCTTCGTCTTCAGTCTCTGCTGCTGTTTCCGCTGCTAAGTTGTCCTCATATGGCCGGGAATCCGCTTCGTCGGAAAGCTCGGCTTCCGCTGCTTCGTCGCGTTTTCGGGCCAGATTTACGGTAAGCGGTCGACCTTTGAAGGGTGTGCCATTCAAAGTGTCGGTTATAGCCAGCTCAACAGCCGGGTCTATAGTAATAAAGCTGTAATTGTCCATTGTACGAATGTCGCCGATGGCAGTTTCTTTAACACCGCATACTTCTTCCAGCAATTTGAGGGCAACTCGTGCATAAAAACGCTGACGGCGGCCGGCACTGACGAACAGGGTTATTCCCTCGCCCTGGTAGCGGTTTTCGCGGCTGAATACTGCCTGCTCATTTGCTGTCCGTTCAAGTGCCTGGCGGCGTGGAGCGGTATTTTCCAAAGGGGAACTATTGCTTTTCCCATTATTTGCCTGAACTGTCGGTCCGCCTGCCGCTTTGTCCTTTTTGTCTTTCTGCCGTTTGGACTCCTTCTGGTCGCGGGGTGTATCTTTGGGTTCACGTTCCTGCCGCAGTTCCGGGCGGCCTTTCTGCCGTCCGAAGCGGTCCCGGCCGCCGTTGTCTCCACGCAAGGCCGACATCAGTAATGAGGCCATTACCCAGGAACGGAGCATAAAAGGCACCTTTTTGCGGATTATTTTGCGGCATTCATCAAGGGCGGCAACATCAATTGTAGAACGGACATCAGCCAGGGCTGAGTCCAGAACTTTGTTCAAAGTTTCGCGCTGCTCGGCGCTCATCGGCTTTTTTGATACCATGTATAGACTCCTGTAAAATATTCTGCGCACTCTTCGGTCTTCCCCAAAATGCCTATTGAGGGCTGGGAAGACCTGCGCGTGTATCGCACTGCTGCGACGCTGGAACAGTTTGTACCGATCAGCACTGATACTTCAGAGCTGCGGTTCCGGGAAATAAACAAGCCGGTTCTCTGTTCCTATCCGGTGCACGGCATCTTCCACTGACTCATCCGGCAGTCTGCGCTTTTTCAAATCGCTGGCAAAACTGCCCATGGAAAAATGCTTGAAGACGAAAATCGCCTCTCGGGCGGGCATGCCGGTACTGAAACGTTCGTACCAGGCGGAAAAAAGACCACGGGGCTGCAATTCGGATAAGCCCATCAGCCAGATCGGTGCCTTTGCTATGGAATATAATTGCCATGCAAAATCGGCCATATAACACTGGCTTTCTATAAAAACAGCACGTAGATCCGGATATATCTGCAATAGCCTCCTTAACTGACTGGTTTTTGGCGTATGGACGGGTGACTTGTTTATTATAAGGACTTCGGAGCGAAAATCAATATCTAAATGCTGTCTGAAGAAGTTTTCAGCCGCTTTACCGGAGCTGCCTACCAGATAGCGGCGGTTTTCAGCCAGTTGTTCCTTTTTGCCCGGGTTGTCGGCTATTAAAATCCAGCGGATGTTGGAGCCTGGCCGCAGCCTATCCAGATCACCGTTGTATACGATGGGGGTTTCTAGCGCGTAATCAGTTTCTTCGCAGATGTTTTGCAGTTCCCGCTGCGCTTCTCCAAGTTGCGGCAGGCGCTGGCTCCAGGCTGCCAGCCGGCTGCTGAAATCCCGAATGGCCGCTTGATAGCGGCTAAAAGCTGTTTGGCTGAGTGTCGGCATGCTGAAAGTATAGCAGGGCCGGCGTGACCAGCACAGCCCCCCGGCAGAGAAAGGTGCCCGATCGGTTGGCCAGCCGCGAAAGTGCCTGTGCTGTCTGCCAGAGTTGTTTATTCCGGTTTTTTATCGTTTATTGCTGCTAATTGGGCTAGATGTTCCTGGACGACGGTATTTACATCATGCACCAAGGCGCTGCGGATTTCCTCAAAACGACTTAATTCACCGGGGCTTTGATACTGGCTGCGGTTTACCAGCAGTTGAAAAGGCTCAATATGCAGGGCTTCTGCCAGCTGCCAGAATACTTCCGGAGAGGGATATTTACGTTCGGTTTCGATCTCGGCGAGGTAGTTTTTGGATATGCTGCTGGCTTCTGCCAGCTGTTCCTGCGTCAGCTGACGCTGGGTGCGATACATTTTAAGGTTTCTGGCCAGAATGGTGTACAATTCGTTCATGGGCTGAGCAATGCTAAACCTCCCCCTGTATGTTGACAATTCGCTTACAGCCAAATTAGTATTGCTATGAGCATGACATATAAAAACCTGGATTCCAGCAGCAACCCTCATGCCGTAATTAGCTTTATGGCCGACCGGCTGATGGATGAAAAGGAAGTGCTGGTGGCGCTGCAGTCGCTTGGTGTGCCCTTGCCGCTGCTCCCGGGAGTAATAGCCGCCGATGGCCAGGCAGGACAAGCTATGAACAGCGGCTTGCGGATCTGGCTGGCCTGTGGTCTGGCTGATAATGGCCTGGTTTTGCTGTTTGCCGGTCCCGGCTTGGCAGTACAGGAACCTGACTCACTGGAATGCTTGTTGGCAGCCGCCTGTCTGCCTTATCTGGTGTATAGATCGTAAGCGTCTGCTGATCGACCCTTTCCGCAGGAATCACCCGGCTTTGCAAAAAACCGCACGTATGCTAAGGTAGCCTTAGCCTGGACGAGAGTCCTGTACTGATCGTCGATTATCCCGCATGGAGTTTGCTTTATATGAGGTTCTTCCCCTTACTGCGCTTTTTATTGGTTTTTTGTGTGTTTTTTAGTGCTTTTGCACTTTTCTCCCAGCCTGTTCTGATAGGCACCAGCAGCGGCCTGTATCAATTAGAAAGTGGTGACCAGCTAAAGCCCCTGCTGCCCGGGGTGGATGTGCGCAAGATACTGCATGCCGGTTCGCATTGGTATTTTCTGACCAGTGAAGGTGTTCTGGCCAGTCGGGACCTTGTAAACTTCGAGCCGCGCAATACCGGCCTGCCGGTAAAAACCCTAAAAATATACGACGGCAGCCAAAAATCCTTTATCAAGGAAATCCAGGAGCTGAAGGATCTGGAATTTGATCCGCATAATCCACTGAATATGGTAACTGCCACCAAAGATTATGTGTTCCTGAGCACCGACGGCGGCCTTAGCTGGCGTAACGAAGGCTCGCCGATCAACTTTCCGAGCATCAAGGCGGTGGCGGTAAGTTCGCAGCCCCGGCTGCAGCTTTTTGTGTCGCATACCATACGCGGACCGCATGTTAAGACCGCCGGGTTATCCAACGCAAACTGGCAGGCGTTGGCCGGCGATCTGGCGCAAAGCTGCCCGACTCTGCGGGCTGACGAACTGAGTGATATCGTTATAGCCAAAACTGCTGCCGGCCAGCAGATCTGGGCGGCCAATTCCTTCCTGCCCAATGTGTACCGCTATCTGGAGACAAGCAGCCAATTTGAGGCGCGTTACTCTGGCAAGGCCGACTTCGCCGCCTATGATTCGCTGATGGTCCGGGGCGACGAAGTTTTGTTCGTTACCGACGGCGCGGTGATGCGGCTGGGACCGGACGGCACTGTCAGCCGGGCCGATACCGAAACCCGCTTTGTGCAGCGTGTCGGCGGACTTCTAGATACACAGCTAAAGACTGTATGGCATCCGGCTTTATCCGGGCGGCCATTGGCGCTGTCGGAGTTATGGCTGGTCAGTTTTCATGACCAGAAACCTTACCGCCAGATGGCCGAGGCGCGCAATGGCCTGTATCTGCGCACCGGCTTTGTGGTGGAAGAAGATTCCCGCGCGGAGTATGACGCCTTCTCGCGCGATCGCAACCTGAACATGCTTACAGTGGACATCAAGGATGATTACGGCCGCTTGCGCTATATACCGAATGATCCGCTGGTTAAATCTATATCACGTACTGTTAATCCGCTGGATCTTGAATCTTTTGTTGCCGACATGAAGGCTCAGGGCCGTTATCTGGTGGCCCGTATCGTGGTGTTTAAAGACCAGCACCTGTACAATTACTCGGGCGGCAGATATGCTGTTTGGGATAATGCCACCGGAAAGCCCTGGCAGGGTTATCAAAATGTCAGGCGAGAGGTGGAAGTGCCGCAGGATCCTCCGGCGGGCAGTGCTCTGCGCGACAGTTCCAGCCTGCTGCCCGAAGGCGATGCTGCCGCTCTGGCTGATGCGGCGAGGGCAGGCAGCGCACCGCGCACCCAGGTGGTAACCGAGCGTCAATATTATGAAGAATTCTGGGTGGATCCGTACTCTGAAATCGTATGGGAATATAATATAGCCATCGCCCGCGAAATTATTGCCCGAGGCTTCGACGAAGTACAGTTCGACTATATACGTTTTCCTACCGACGGTGTAAATCTGGATAAGGCCACGTATCGCTGGCGCGATTCTGGTATGGATATGGAAAGCGCGCTCATGTCGTTTCTGCGCTATGCCCGTGAGCATGTAGAAGCGCCGATAGGGATAGATATTTACGGTGCAAACGGTTGGTATCGCTCCGGCGTGCGTACCGGCCAGGATGTGGAGCTGCTCTCTCGTTATGTAGATGTAATTCTGCCGATGTTTTACCCGTCGCATTTTGAGCAGACCTTTATGGCCTTCGAGCCGGCGGTTCTGCGACCCTACCGCATCTACTATCTTGGTACCCTGCGTAACCATTATATGGCACGCAAGCAGGTGGTTGTTCGGCCCTGGGTGCAGGCTTTCTTCATTAATGTTCGCTATGACCGTGAATTCTATAATCCTAATTATGTAAATCTGCAGGTTGACGGCGTGCGCTATGCAGTGAACCAGGGGATGACCTTCTGGAATAATTCCGGCCGCTATGACGATATCCCGGTACTGCTTACGCTGCCGGACGGCCGTCTTACCGGCCCCAATACCAGTCCGGATACTCCGCGTCAGCCTTGACGGGTAGCCGGTCTGCATGTACCCGGCTTACCATCGCGAGCAAAAAAAAGGCGCAACCCGCGGGTTGCGCCTTTTTAGTCTCTGCCGGCAGTGGGACTTGAACCCACACATCCTTGCGAACAATGGATTTTGAGTCCATCGCGTCTGCCATTCCGCCATGCCGGCCGGAGTATCATAGTATTACTATGATTATGCGCCGCTGGTCAAGTGCGAATTTGACGCCTGCTTAGCGAGCTTCGTTCTGGCTGCCTTGTTGAGCTGCGCCGGCATTGCGGCGGCGGATGCCCAGATGTACCAGCAGACCGGTGGTACCGAGGATCCCGGCAGTAACGAAGAACACCGACGGATAGCCGGTGGCAGTAGCCAGTACTGCGCCCAGGGCTGGTCCGGCGGCCATGCCGCCGCTGGAAATGGAGGCCGAGAGTCCGTAGGTGGAGCCCTGCTTGTCTTTCTGGCAGAGTGTGGAAATAAGGGCGTTTATGCTGGGCATGGCCCCGCCAAGGAAAAAGCCGGAACCGGCGCGCAGTACTATCAGCTGCCAGGGAGCTGTGGCAAACCCCTGGGGCAGATAAAAGAGGAAGGCGCCGCTAAGGCAGATGAGCAGGGTTTTGCCATAGCCGATACGGCCGGAGGCTTTTCCCAGTACACCGGCTGCCAGGGCGCCGGTAAAGGCACCGACAGCCTGGATGATGCCCGAGAGCAGGCCCAGGGAGCGGGAATCACCGGCCAGGGAGCGCACAAACAGGGTTAGCATGGAACCGGTGACTGAGTTGGCCAGCTGTACGGCAAAGATCGCCGCCATCAGGGGCAGCAGGCCTGGGGTTTTTACCAGTGGGCTGAAATCCGGCACGGCATTGCGCAGAAAACTGTTGCTGCGTGGTTTGGGCTGGAAGTCTTCTTTTACCAGAAACCAGATTATTCCGGCGGCAACAAGCAGAAACAGGCTGGTAATCAGGAAATTGGCCCGCGAACCCAGGGCATAATGGATACTGCCCCCAAGCAGAGGGCCCAATGAATTACCCATATACACCGCCATCTGCATCAAGCCCAAGCGAAAACCAATTTCGGCCACCGGAACCATGGAGGCAGTGAGCACCGTGGCCGCCGCTACTGTTCCGGTTACCATGCCCTGCAGGGTACGTAGAGTCATTATCTGCCAGGGAGCCTGCACCAGGCTCATCAGGCCAACCAGTACCGCCCCGCCCAGCATGGCACGCAGCAGCATCAACTTTCTGCCATAACTATCCGCCAGGGCTCCCCAAATCGGAGCGAAGAAGGCCATTGCCAGGGAGGCTCCGGTACTGGTAAGCCCGGTCCACAGGTTAAGAGCGGCCAGATCGTGTACTCCCAGTTCGCTGATAAACAGGGGAATGATAGGATTACTGGTGGCAAAGCCGGCTATCGCGATGAATTCGGCTACCCAGATCGCATAGAATGATTTTTTCCATAAGGGCATATCCGGATAGTATACCGGCTCTGTGTCCGCATACAAGCCGGGCTTTTTCTCCATTTCAGCTGGGGTCTGAAACGGCCGGCTGCCTTGCCGTTCTGCTTTCCTGCCGGTTTCGCGGTGCTTGCACGAGACGGATATGTCAGGTAGAGTGCAACTATGAGTGGAACGGTCAGGGTACTTCTGTGTTTTTTACTTGCAAATGCCGCAGCCGGCCTGGCACTGGCTGACGAAGCTGCTGCTGGATCTGTCGCGTCCGGTGCCGTTGCCGCTACGGCTGCCTCGGTTTCCGAGGATGGGCTGGCTGACCCGACCGAGCCGCTTGTCCTGAATCCTGCCAAGCTGCTGGGCGCCAGTGCTGCCGCTATTATCGCCAGTTTTGGATTGCCTGACCATTTTCGGCCGGTGCGTGGTGCTAGTGCCGACCAGGACGACATTGCTTTCGAGTATGAAAAATTGGATCTGGTTTTTTATCTCTGGCAGGACCAGGTTTGGCAGTTCCGGCTGGGATCGGGCTTTAGCGGGCAGGTAGCCGGACTGTCCTGGCCGGCTGCAGCGGAAGCGCTGGCCGAGTTTTTCGGGCGGCCGATAGACAGGCAGGATGCCTGGACTGAGTGGCATGTTCCCGCTACGATCTGGCCGGTGCGTCTGCGCACGGTGCTTGCGCCGTCCGGCAGCATTGAGGCAGCCTATGTTTATCGGGCGGATTTTTAGCCATTAGAAACGGAGACGAGCTATGGCCAGTTTATGCTTGAGTCTGACAGCCTCGACCATTGCGCGCAATGTCGAATTACTGGAGCGCTACCGACATCTGGTTGATATGGTAGAACTGCGGGTGGATTTTCTGGAACCGCAGGAACAGTTCTATGTGCGGCGTTTCCCGCAGCTGGCCGGTATGCCGGTAATCCTAACCGTTCGCCGCAAATCTGATGGCGGACATTTCAGCGGCGGCGAGGCTGTCCGCCTGGTCATTATGGCCAAAGCCCTGGCCTATGCCGATGCTGACCACAGCAAGAATTTTGCCTATGTCGATCTGGAGAATGACCTTCATGTTCCCTCTCTGCAGGAAGCGGCCCGCACCTTCGGCACCCGGGTAATCCGCTCGCGCCACATAATGGACGGCATGCCGGCAGACATAAACGCGGTATGGCGCGAACTAACCGACAATCCGCTGGAATTACCGAAGTTGTCGGTGTATTCGCGGAGTTTGCAGGATACCCTGGATCTGCTGGAGTTCTTCCGGCATCGGCCGCGCGGCGAGGAGCGGGTGGTTTCGGCAATGGGTGATTTTGGTTTTTCCAGTCGCATCCTTACCCAGCTTACCGGCAGCCGTATCTCCTATGCCAGCGCGTTGGAAGCCGGCATGACTATTTCCGCACCCGGGCAGATTGATCCGCGGGTCCTCACTGACGTGTACCGTTTTAAGCAGATTCAGAAAGACTGGCAGCTCTTCGGCATACTTGGCGGTCCGGCAGTCTGCAATTCATTGTCGCCTTTAATTCACAATTCAGGCTTTGCCGAACTGAAAATTCCGGCCGTATACGCGCCTTTCCCGGCCGACAGTGTGGAATGTTTTATGAAGCTGGCCGATTTTCTGCCCTTGCAGGGAGTCTCGGTAACAGTTCCTTATAAGGAAAAAGTGTGCAGCTTTCTCAGTTCCCGCTCGGTGGAGGTTGAGAGTATCGGCGCCTGCAATACCATGGTGCGCACCGACGAGGGCTGGGCCGGCTACAACACTGACGCGCATGGTTTCCGCAAGGCCCTGTTTGATTTTTACGGTACCGCGGACTGGTCCGATGTTAAAGTCAGCATTATCGGCGCGGGCGGCGCGGCCAGGGCGGTGGCTCATGTTCTGGCCGGTCTCGGCGTCCGGGCCTGCGTGGTCAACCGTAATATGCACAAAGCCAAGCAGCTGGCCGAGAAGTACGGCTTTTCCTGGTCTGGCTTAACCGAGCGGGCAGTGCATTTACTGGAGAAGCACAACGACCTGATTATTCAGACTACTTCGGTCGGTATGAGTGGCGGTGCCCAGGGTGACCCGCTGGAGTGGTATGATTTTGATGGTCATGAGGCTTTGTTCGAAACGATCTATAATCCGCTGGAAACTCCGGTGATGGCCCGGGCCCGGGCGGCCGGCTGCCGGGCGGTAAATGGTCTTGGCATGCTTAAAGCCCAGGCTGCGGCCCAGTTTGCCCTGTTTACCGGCCAGGACTTTCCGGACATTCTGCCGGATTTTTCGGCAAGTTGACCAGTATCCAATTCTTTACAAGGAGCATGTATGGCAGTACAGATGCAGGGAAGTACCATCAGCGATACCACGGTAAAAATTCAGCATCCCTCCGGTGCGGAGTATCTGGTGGTGGCCCCGAAGGATAATGGCGGCGACGGGTCCAGTTTTTCACCGACCGATCTTTGTACAGTATCATTGGGAGCCTGCGGCAGCATGATTATGAAAATGTTTGCCGCCGGCAAGGGAATCCCGGTGGAGCAGATTCGTTTCGAGATTATCAAAGAGATGGCAGCATCGCCGCGGCGCATCCAGAAAATGACCGTGGTGTATACAATAAGGGGAGCCTTGTCCGATATTGAATTTCGCAAAGTGGAAGCTGCCGGCCGTACCTGTCCGGTGCGTCTAACCTTGGGTGCACAGGTAGAAATCGCCGAGGAGTACCGTCTGGAAAGGGTATGAATGCGGATTTGTCAAGCGTGCTGATGTTTCTATGAAATAACACTGATATTTTTTGAATATTAATTCTGTGCAAAAAAAGTGCATTTTTTTCTTGTATGCGGCCTGAAAGCATTGTATCATGTGTTTGCATCTCACCCGGGACAGGACGTCCGCTGATCGTTCTTGGTGCAGGTATGCAAGAAAGTCCTGGACTTTCAAATTCTCGCAAAGAAGGAAGGATGGTTTCAATGAAATCAAAGATCGCTCTCCTCGTACTGGTCCTGTTTGCCTGTACAACACTTGCCGTGTTCGCAGCTGGCCAGAAAGACGCTGCCGGAACTGGCGCTTACAAAATCGCCATTTATACTGGTACCGTTTCTCAGGGTGAAGAAGAATTCCGTGCTGGTGAAGCTCTTGCCAGGAAGTATCCTGGTATGGTCATCCATCAGACCTATCCTGATAACTTCTCCAAAGAGCAGGAAACCACCATCATGAACGCTCTGTCCATGGTGTCTGATCCTGCTGTAAAAGCCTTGATCATGGTTCAGGCCGTTCCCGGTTCTGCCGCCGCTTTCGAAAAAGTCCGCGAAGTACGCCCTGATGTTCTGATTATTGCCGGTGTTCCCGGTGAAGATCCTGGTGTGGCTTCCCGCACTGCCGACATCGTAATGGCAGCCGATGAGCTGGCCATGGGTACTACTGTTGTTGAGCAGGCTAAAAAGCTTGGTGCCAAGACTTTCGTACATTATTCTTTCCCCCGTCACATGTCTTATCCGCTGCTGGCCCAGCGCCGCGACCTGATGCGTGCTACCGCTGAACGCCTTGGTATGACTTTTGTGTATGCTGACGCTCCCGACCCGCTCGGAGACGCCGGTGTTCCCGGTGCCCAACAGTTCATCATGGAAGATGTGCCGCGCAAGATCGCTGAATATGGTAAAGATACCAACTTCTTCTCCACCAATTGTGCCATGCAGGAGCCCTTGCTCAAGCAGAGTCTGAGTCTTGGTGCTATCAACGCCCAGCAGTGCTGCCCGAGCCCCTTCCATGGTTATCCGGGAGCTCTTGGTATCTCCATTCCCGAAGACAAAGCTGGTGACGTTCCCTTCGTAATCAGCGCCATCAAAGCCAAACTGGCAGCCATGGGCGCTACCGGTCGTGCTTCTACCTGGCCCGTGCCGATCAACATGATGTTTATTGATGCCGGTTTTGAATATGCTCGCCAGTATCTTGAAGGTACTATTACCTCCAAGAACGACATGGCCAAGATGAAAGCCATTGCCGAGCAGCTGACTGGTGCTACTATGGATTTCACCGCTCTGGTAGATTCCGGAACCACCTACAGCAACTACTACATGATTCTGAGTGACTACATCACCTTCTAAGTAGTGGTTTAACGTCAGTTGGACCTGTCCCCGGTGCACGGTCACGACGCATCGGGGACTTTTTTATAATGGGGCCATCACCTGGTTCCAAAAGGGGGATCTATGGAAAAGGTTCTGGAGATGCGTCAGATCTCCAAGGATTATTCCGGAAACAAAGTGCTGAAAGGGGTGAATCTGTCGGTGCGCGCCGGCGAGATACATGCTCTGGTAGGCGAGAACGGAGCCGGTAAATCGACTCTGATGAATGTGTTGTTCGGAATGCCGGTTATCCACAGCACCGGCGGATATCAGGGAGACATCCTGATAAATGGTGCGGTTACCGAAATAAAGTCGCCTAAAGTGGCCATGGACTGCGGTATCGGCATGGTGCATCAAGAATTTATGCTGCTGCCTAATTTTACCGTAGCAGAAAATATCAAGTTGAATCGCGAGCCGCTTAAGGACAATCCGTTAAGCAAGATTGCCGGCTCGTCTTTGAAGACTGTTGACCGGGCAAAGATGGTTTCTGATTCGCGCAAGGCTCTGGACAGCCTTGGTATCGGTATCGACGATGGCGCGCTGGTAAGCGGTATGCCGGTCGGCCACATGCAGTTTGTGGAAATAGCTCGCGAAATTGATAAAGAAAACCTGAAGGTTTTGGTCTTTGACGAACCGACTGCTGTTTTAACTGAAAGTGAAGCTGATGTGCTTTTAGACGCAGTAAAGCGCCTGGCAGCCCGCGGCATTGGCATATTGTTTATTACCCACCGCCTAGATGAGGTATTCACAGTCGCAGACAGCATTACGGTGTTGCGCGATGGCGAGCAGATAGCCTCTATGGCCCGTAAAGATACTACCATTGTAGAGATCGCCAAACTGATGGTTGGTCATACTGTAGAGGCCTGCGAGCGCTGCGGCAATAAGACTGACGAGAATACGCCTCTGGCTATCTCCATGAAAAACTTCTCGGTGGCTATGCCCGGCGAACGGGTGCGCGGTCTGAATTTGGATGTGCGCAAGGGCGAAATTATCGGCATCGGCGGTTTGGCCGGGCAAGGAAAGATCGGTGTTGCCAATGGGCTGATGGGTATGTTCCCCGCCCAAGGCGAGGTGCTCTTGCATGGTGAGCCACTTAAGCTGAACGACCCCTTGGGATCCATCCAGCGCAAGATGGCTTTTGTCTCCGAGGATCGCCGCGGTGTCGGCCTGCTTTTGGATGTATCGATCGAAACTAATATTGTTATTGCCGCCATGCAGGTATGGAACCGCTATCTGAATCCCTTCCTCGGACTGCGAATGACGGACCAGAAGGCAATTCGGGCTCATGCTCTGGAAATGATCAAGTTGTTTGATATCCGCTGTATCGGTCCCGGGCAGCATACCCGGCGTCTGTCTGGTGGTAATCAGCAAAAAGTCTGTATCGCCCGTGCGCTGGCACTGGATCCGACCGTGCTGCTGGTATCAGAACCGACGCGCGGTATCGATATCGGAGCCAAAAAACTAGTGCTCGACTTCCTGGTCAAACTAAACGAAGAGCAGGGCATGACTATAGTAATTACCTCGAGCGAGCTGGCTGAGCTGCGTTCGGTGTGCGACCGTATTGCAATTGTATATGGAGGCAAAACCATGGGTATTTATAAACCCGACGACCCGGATGAGGTCTTTGGTTTGGCCATGGCCGGTACTGATCCGGAGATCGGAAGGGGCAAATGACCATGCAGAACCCCCTGAAACTAGTAGGAAAAGCCTGGGCCGGGTCGGTTGACCGCTTTGGCTATCCAAAAGTTATTATCTTCCTGTTCCTGATATTGCTTAGTGTGCTGGCAATAGGGCAGGGCCAGAGCATGCCGGGCTTCATAAAAGATACTCTGCTGCGTACCAGCATGATTGGTGTGCTGACCCT